>JABLTQ010098914.1_pt1 | contig 11732 bp, 7 predicted proteins | sample 7160101 | NCBI WGS metagenome assembly JABLTQ01 (sample SAMN14651228, study PRJNA627086) | human gut metagenome | isolation source: feces | host: Homo sapiens
CGCCAGAGGCTCTGCCTCTGGACTCCGGCAGGGCTCTGCCCTGCACCCGCGAAGGGTCTTCGACCCTCTCGACACCCTTCTCGCGATTGAGTTGAGCGCTTCTGCATACAGTGTCCGCGTGTTTATCCAGCGAACCTACGGTTCGCTAAATTTCCGGTAGAAACCAAGCAACATGGGAGTGACCGCGCCGAAGGAGTCAAGGGGGCGATCGGAAAGCCCCCTTGTCGCCGCAGCAGCGGCGATTCCCCCTGCGGCAACATCACGCAATAAACAAAAAGGTCAATATTCAAAACTCCCCTGTCCATATCAAGCAGGGGAGTTTTTGCATCATCACACCTCGCGCCCAACAGCTTCGGCGATTTTCCGAATATCCGCCATCACGTCCACAAACGCGGCGGGCGTAATCGACTGCGCACCGTCGCACAAAGCGTGCGCCGGGTCGTTGTGTACCTCAATCATCACGCCGTCCGCGCCAACCGCAATCGCCGCGCGCGCAATCGGCTGCACCATCCAGCTCTTACCGGTCGAATGGCTCGGATCAACAATCACCGGCAGGTGGCTCAGCTTCTTCACCGCGCAGATGGCGGACAGGTCGAGTGTGTTGCGCGTGTACGTCTCGAACGTGCGGATGCCGCGCTCGCACAGAATCACCTGCTCATTGCCGCCCGCCATGATGTACTCCGCGCTCATCAGCCACTCCTCGATGGTGGCGGACAAACCGCGCTTAAGCAGAATCGGCTTGCGAATCTTACCCAATTGTTTCAGCAGGTCGAAATTCTGCATGTTGCGCGCGCCGACCTGAATGCAGTCCACCTTCTCCACGAAGGTGTCAATGTCGTAGGGAGACATCAGCTCGGTCACGATGGGCAGCCCGGTCTGCTCGCGGGCATGGCAGAGCATGTCCAGCCCCTCGTATGCCAGTCCTTGGAAGGAGTACGGGGACGTGCGCGGCTTGAACGCACCACCGCGCAGCACCGTCGCGCCCGCGTCCTTCACCGCCTGCGCCACGGCGGTAATCTGCTCGTTGCTCTCCACGGAGCAGGGGCCAGCCATAATCGCCAGTTTCTTGCCGCCGACAACCGTGTTCCCGATTTTGATTTCGCTCGGCGCGGGGTGGAACGCGCGGTTTGCCTTCTTGAACGGCTCAGCGACCTTCATAATGCGCTCGACGCAGTGGAAGGATTCCAGCTGGTCGGGGTCAATGCGGCTCGTGTCGCCAGTCAGACCAAGGATGGTCATCTCCGTGCCGACAATCGGGCTGACGGATACGCCGCGCGCAACCACGGCATTGGTGATGGTGTCGATTTCCTGCTGGGTCGTGCCCTGCTTCAAGACGATAATCATGGTGTTCAACCTCCTGCGTCAATCATTATTGGCTCAAAATCATTATTGGCTCAAATGGACGAAAAAAAGCACGGAAGCCCGCAAAAGAGCTTCCGCGCCTGATGTTTTCCTCAATCGCTGCGGCTGCTGCTTCACGGTACGTCAATTTGCCCGGCGAAAAACGCCGGGAACGTAAACGGAAACAGCACAGACAGCATCATGGAGAAAATTCCTCCGTTCGGCGGCATCATTGCCGCGTATTCGGATTTATTATAGTCCGCTCATCCTGCGCTTGTCAAGGGCAGAATTGTACATTTGCTGTTTTTCGGGCGAAAAGTTTGCCGATGCTAACCTGTATTGGATGGCATTCATCCATACTCGGGCACGCACGGCTATCCTTCAGAAAAATTTCGGGAAAATCGTGTAATCCTCTTGACAATCAACCGATTTGGGCATTATAATAGCCATAATGACAATTGTGCCATTTGGTTGAAGGAGGATGAAGGGCATGGAGTCTTACCTGTTCGCAGACGTAGAGGCTGCGGCGGATACTATGGTGGTGGAAGGATACCACAAGCCGGGCAGCTTGACCCGCTCCAGCGGTGCGTGGATTCACGCGGCAGGCACGGCGATGTTTGAGGCAGGGAGACGCCCCATTAAGCCGCATGACCAGTGGATTTGGTTCGCGGTGGAGGCAGGCGAAGCAACGCTGGTTTGGCAGGGGCATGAGCTGACGCTGAAACAGCAGGAAACGTGCTTCCTGCCCGCCGGCAACCGCGACGCTGCCCTGCAGATTGACGAGAGCGTCCGCTGCGTGTGGATTGCGCTGGAAGGCCCGCTTGCGCCGATGGTCGTACGCAAGATGGGCGCGCTGCTGCATATGCCGCTGAAACAGGGGGCGTTGCCGAGCCAGATGTACTTGGCGAAGCAGATTGTGCAGGTCATCGTCCGCCACACGGACACCAGCGACGCGACATATCAGCTGCAGCACCTGATGTACGGGATGCTGGCAAGCCACTGGGGTCAGCCGGTCGCCATGGACGCGATGCTTTCGCACGAGATTGCGAAGGTCGTGGACACCCTGCGCGCGAATCAGTACAAGGACAACTTCTCTCTGGCGGAGATGGCGGCAATTTCCCGTATGCCGATGGAAACGTTCCGCAAGCGCTTCGTGAGCGAAGTGGGTATGCCGCCGCTGTCGTATGTACTGCACTGCAAGATGGAGCGTGCGAAGGAGCTGCTGCGCGAGGAAGGGCACACGGTTCGTCAGGCGGGCATCGAAGTCGGGATGCAAGACCCGTACCACTTCTCCAAGCAGTTCAAGAACATCGTCGGCATCAGCCCGTCGGCGTTCATGAAGCAGGCCGCCAAGCCGGATGCGACCATCCGCGGCAGCAGCAAAGTGGAAAAAAAAGTAAGCAGTGGAGCGACTGTCAGGGGATAAACCTGGCAGCCGCCTTTTTCTTCCACATAACCGCCACATTTACCGCACGGGATTCGGGCAGCATTGGATCTTGTGTTGCTCGGCACACTCGTCCGCCCCTCTACGGTCTACTATGTGATTTCTGTTCGTCGGTTCGGGAGTTTGCCCGCTGGCATCCGGCTTCCTTCAGACTCCGCCTCTCGATGGACACCCTTGCCTTCGGCTAAGCCGGGCCACATAACGGCCGTTGCAGGATTCATATTCTGCAACGGCCTTAAAAACGCTATGCAATGGGATTATTCCGCTGTCGGTATCAGGCGAATCAGCGCGGTGGGAATTTCTGCATCGGTGAAGTCCAGCGTGAACGCTGCGTTTTCACCTTCCACGATGTAGGGCAGATCAATTTCCGTACCGTCGGCATTCAGCAGCGCCAGGGTAACGCCGTTCAGCAGCTCGGCGGGCATCGTGATTTTTACCTCGCCCTTCGGCTGGGTGAGCTTGCCGGAAACTTCAAAGCAGACGCTCAGCAGCGTATTGCCGTTCGCAGTTTCACCCATGCGCAGCACCAGCTCGCCATAGGGCAGATGCTCGCCCTCCGCCGTCACTTCTTCAACCAGCGCCAGATGCGTGCCATCGCTCACATTGCCGCATACGGGGCAAAGCGTGCGCGTCGCTTCATCCTGCTTGAATTCGACGATGGCGCATTCGTTCTTGCTGACGTGCTTGCAATCCTTGCGCTTGCAGGCTGCGCTGTGCGTGCCGTCGCCGTTACTCGTCCATTCGCCATACCAGTGCAGCAGCGTCTTCGTCTGGTGATCCTTATAGCTGTCATTGCATTTTTTGCAGGTGTGCAGCGTGTAGCCGCCCTTTCCGCAGGTAGGCTTGACGACCTTTTCGGTATAATCGTGCCCGGGGGCGGGGATTTCCACCTTAGTGGTGTAATCGCAGCGGGAGCAGGTATCGTATTCCTCCCAGCCAATTTCGGTGCAGGTGGGCGCCTTGGCGTCGTGGTGCACCAGCTTGTGTTTCAGCGCAGGGATTTCCACCTTGGTGGTGTAAGTGCAGCCCTCACGCTGGCAGGCGTCATATGCATTCCAGCCAATTTCGGTGCAGGTGGGCGCCTTGGCGTCGTGGTGCACCAGGTCGTGGTTGTTCGGGTCAGGTCCATACCATGGGTGTACATAAGTATCCGTTCCCTTGCGGTAGCAGTAAGCGCAGTTTGTGTAGTACACGGGCGGAGAAACGCAGGTGGCTGCGGACTTAAGGCACGAGCTATCGTTGCCCTGAACGAAGAAATGTGCGCCCACCTTAGTTTTCGCTTCGTGGCAGACGGTGCAGCTAACCCAGTGGTTTTCGGCATCCGAATCCCAGCCCTGATTCGCAGGGAAGGTATGTGCGCTGTAGTACTGCCCGCCGCAGGTAGTGCATGTTCCCAGGGTGATGCAGGTCGCGCTGCTGTCGCCGGAGCAGCTTGCGGTGTCGACCGCATCGCAGCCGTCGCGCTGGCAGGTGCGGAAATGCGCACTGTTGTTGCCCCTGGATTGCCATGCGCCCCAGTCGTGACCGAGTTTGCCGTATTGAGCGCCGCACTGGGCGCAGGTTTTGCCCGTGGTGCAGGTCGGCGTTTCGGTGCCGCCAGAGTGATAGATGATTGGATTGCCAAGAAATATGGCATGTTTGCTTTTACCGCAGAGTGGACATTTGTAAATTACATAATGCTGATCGTCGTTGTATCGCTCGAATCCTGTAATCTCAAGATCTGCCTGTTTCTTACAGAAAAAACATATGTTGCGGACGGTTTCCGCCTTCGCTTCCAGCGCCATTCCCGGCAGCAGGTACAGCAGCAGCGCCGCAGCCAGCAATATGGCAAAACTCTTCTTCTTCATCTTCGTCGCCTCCTTAAAGTTAGGGTAACACCGCACAAATGAGGTGGTCGGCTGGCAAATGGATTTTTCGTCAGGTTTACTGGCGGTAAATCGAGAAATTTGCATGCCACCGATGGCGGAAAAGACATCGCCCGACGCGCCGCCGAGTTGCGCGGTGCTGCCTTTATGATGGATTTACTGCGCCAGTTCCACCAGCGTGTCAAACGCGGGCTTCGGCTGGGCATCCTTGTCGAACAGGAGCGGGTACTCGTCCGCGCGCCAGCTCATGTCGTCCACCGTGCCCCATACCTGCACCGCTTCGATGCGGCCGGCGTAACGCAGGAAAATCTTCATCAGGTCGCCGTAATACTTCGCCTGCTTCTGCAGATTTTCCTCGCTCGTATCGTCAATGCCCACGTCAAGTTCGGACACGCGCAGGAGCAAATCACGCTTGGCAATTTGCTGGAACGCCCAATCCACGCGGTCAATCGTCGGACTGCCGACGGAGTAGTGTGCCTGGAAGCCGTAGCCGTCAATCGTGCCATCCGCAATCAGGCTGTCCAGCAGGACGCAGATGCCGTGCAGCTTGGGGTCAAGGGGGGTGTTGTAGTCATTGTAGTACAGCTTCACGCCGTCCGCGGCGTACTTGCGGGCGTACTCAAACGCGCGGTTCACGAAATCCTGACCGATTGTCTTTGTCCAGTTGGATTCGCGCAGCTGGTCGCTGCCGTCCGCCACGGCTTCGTTCACAACGTCCCACGAGACAATCAGCCCCGGATAATTCTCGTTCGTCCACGTCAGCACCTGCTGGATGTAGCTTTCCATGCGGGCGAGCATGGTTTCGCGGCTGCACAGCGGCTTGTGGGTCGCGTAGCCCTCATGGAAGAAGGCTTCGGGCGTCTGGGAGTGCCACACCAGCACATGCCCATGCACCTTCACGCCATTGTCGCGGCACCAATCGAGGAACGGAATGCAGTTGTCGAACTTCACAGCGACGGCCGTGTCGTCCGTGCGGCTGAGCTTGCGGCATTCCGCCATGTCCAGCAGCGAATCCGGCTTCATCTCGTTGCCCGCGGTCATGATGGTGAACTGGCTGCCGTAGAACGCCATGCGTTTGCTGTCCGCCACTTCACTGGCAACAACCGCCGTGCCGAAATCGAACTTATCCGCATAGAGCGTCTTGAGGACAGGCAGCGAAGTGGTGTCGAAGGAGTCAATCTTCTCGTCGCAGGTGAAATTGCGGATGGTGAAGGACGTTTCCTTGCCCGCGCCCTCAACGTACAGCACATACTTGTCATACCGACCGGGAATGTACGAGCCGGACAGCATCGCCCATTCGCCCTTCTTCGCCGTGCCGGTGACAATGTTCTCATAGGATTCCTCGCCGTCGCGGGTATGGGCGACGGACAGGATGAAGCTGCACGAATCCAGCTCGTCCTGCTTCACCTGCACGGACAGGTTATAGGTGCGCCCCGGCACGAGGTCGAAATCGCGGCCGGGAGAGTTCCACGTCGCGGTACGCCCGGTGATGTACAGCCCGTCAGCGTTCGTCTCGATGGCGGCACTGCCCGCAGAGCGCGCATACCAGCCGTCCGTGCCGCTGGTAAAGTCCGACGTGTAGTGAATCTGCGGCGCGTCGGAGTAATCCACCTTTTCGGGCGCGGTGATGGTCAGCGTGACATCATCAATGCAGTAGTTTTTGCCCAGATAGTTATCCGACGCCGTGAGGAAGCGGATGTTGACGCCCGCGTCCGCCTCGAAATCGCAGGAGATTTCCGTCCACTCCTTGCCCTTGACGTTCACCTGCGCGTAGTAGGCGTAATCGCCGCCCGCCTTGCCAATCGCCATAGCGCCGTCTTCCGAGCTTTCGACGTAGACGCAGGCGGACAGGTGGACTTTCGCGCCGGCTTCAATGCCAAGCGACGCAGCGGAGAGGTCAACGGCATCCCAGTTATTGCTGCCGCGTCCAGAAACTCGCAGGCTCTGCTTACCGCTGTGTGCCTGCGATTCCGTCACGCCGACGGTGCAGGAGCCAGACTGGCTGAATGCGGCGGCGTTGCCATCCTCAAAGTCGATGGTGACGGCGGTCTGCGCGGCCTCTTCCGCTGCGGCGAAGCAGGGCAGAAACAAGCAGAGTGCCATCAGCAGAAAAAGCGCTTGTGCGACCCAGTGTTTCATGTTTTATTTCCTCCCTTAGCGTCTTGGGGGTCTATGGAATGGATGATGCAATAATTTAATTATACACAAAAATTGTGTTTTGTCAAGAATGTCTGATTTCTTACCAGAACGAAAATGGTTTCGTTGGGTGGTTTTTTCGGATTCTATGCTGATGGGCATGTTTGAACTGGTCTTTTCCATGCTTCCAGAGGGCAATGAAAACGGACAAAGTCCGCGGTTGCCTGCTGGGCACCTTCGGTTTCGCCACTCCTGTCGCTGGTTTTTATCGCCGCTTTGTGGCTTTTTTCCGGCTTTTTGTTACTTAACTGATAGGCAAGAAATATTGTCGAAATCTTTCCAAAAGCCCCCTTGAAACAAGGAAAAAACCGTGCTATCATCAAACCGTTTCTAATGAACTTACGACTGAACGACACGTCTTTCTACAAGGGAGGACAACCCCATGAACATCCGCTGCTTCTGCTGCATGGGCGACAGCATCACCAGCGACCAGGTCAGCGGTATCGGCACGATGGTGGCGCATCGGCTGAACGCGCAGGAGGTGCTGAATGCCGCCTGCGGGTACGCAACCTGCTCCGACTGGCACGAAGGCGATAGGAACATCACGCCTGTAACGCTCATCGAGCCGCCGAACACGAACACGGCGGACAACGTGCTGTCTAATCAGGTGCGGCGCGTTTTGCAGGCGCTTACGCCGAAGGGCAGCCTCATCCGCTGGACGGTGGATGGCGTCGAGTATGCGATTCCGGCGGAAATCGGTGTCGGCACAGGCACGCTGAGCACGCCGGACGTGATTTACATCGCCATCTCCACCAATGATGGCAATCAGCCGGAAAATGCCCCAGCGGATGATTTCGCGGCCGTCTGTGAACTCCCCTATGCCGCCCTGACCCGCACGTCGATGGCATCTTCGCTGCTTTGGGCGGTGCGGACATTGCAGACCGTCTGCCCGAACGCGGCGATTTTTCTCGCCACGCCGCTGCAAACATACACCCCGCAGGCATGGATGGACGAGACGCACGGGCTGCTCAAGCGCCGCGTCATCCAGAAAGTCGCGCAGAAAACGGGTGTGCACTGCATCGACAGCTTCTACGGAAGCGGCTTTGACCGCAGCGTTGCCCGCTCTCACGGCGAAGTCCACCCGGACGAGGAATGGAAAATCCGCATTGCTGACTTTGTGACAAAGGAAATCGAATCGACCCTGTATAAGGAGTAACCGATGGAGAATATCAAATGGCTGTGGGGCGTAATGGACAAGCGCTACCACAAGTGGCACATTCTTGGCCTCATCATCAGTGCCGTCACGTCGCTGATGCTGCTCATCAACCCCTACCTGACGATGCGCCTGATGGATGACGTCATTGTCGCGCAGAACCCCGAACCGCTCGTCGGCTTGCTGCTGACGATGCTGATTGTCAAGGTTACGCGCGAAGGTCTGCGCTACCTGATGGTTGTCCTGCTGGAGCATTCCTCCCAGAACACGCTGATGAACCTGCGCATGCGGCTGTTCACGCGTCTGCAGTATCAGGACATGCGCTTTTTCGACATTCACCGCACCGGCGACCTGATGACGCGCCTGTCCGCCGACACGGACTGGTGCCGCCATTTTCTGGCATACATAGACTATGTGGCGGTGGACAGCATCGTCATGTTCGTGTCGTCGTCGATTTACCTGTTCTCGGTGAACTGGAAGCTCGCGCTGGCGATGGTCTGCGTCACGCCGCTGCTGATGATTATCACGAAAGTGTACTCCAAGGGCGCGCGGCGGATGTTCGTGGACATGCGCGACAAGATGAGCGACATGAACGCGAAGGCGCAGGAGAACATTGCGGCAAACCGCGTGGTGAAGGCGTTTGCGCGTGAGGAATACGAGGAGAACCGCTTCGACGAGCGTTCCCGCGCCTTCCGCGATGCGAATCTGGATATCAACAAGCGCTGGCTGTCCTTCTACCCCTTCATCGAGATTCTGGCGAACGCCATGACGCTGCTGACCGTCTTTTTCGGCGGCTACCTGATGATTACCGACGGCATGACGGCGGGTGAACTGACGATTTTCACCCAGCTGGCGTGGACGCTGAGCGTCCCCATGCGGCAGCTGGGCAACCTGCTCAACGACTGGCAGCGCTTCATCACCTGCTCGAACAAGGTCATGGAGATTGAAGTCTCCCGCCCGGAGATTGTAGACAGCTCCTGCGCGGTGAATCACGACCACATCGAGGGTGCGATTTCCTTTGACCATGTGTCCTTCGCTTACGGCTCGCAGCCGGTGCTGTCCGACGTAACGTTCTCCGCCAAGCCGGGGCAGACCGTCGCCATCATGGGGCCGACCGGTTCCGGCAAAACGACGCTGATTCAGCTGCTCGCCCGCTGCTACGACGTGACCAGCGGCAGCATTTCCGTTGACGGCTGCAATGTGCGCAAGTGGAAGCTGCAGCAGCTGCGCGACGGCATCGGCACGGCAACGCAGGATGTTTTCCTCTTCTCCGACACGGTGGAAGGCAACATTGCTTTCGGCGACCAGACGCTGACGGAGGACGAAGTGCACGACTTCGCCCGCCGCGCGGCTGCGGACGACTTCATCAAGGGCTTGTCCGAGGGCTACGACACGATTATCGGCGAACGCGGCGTGGGGCTTTCCGGCGGGCAGAAGCAGCGCATTGCCTTGGCGCGCGCGCTGGCAGTCAAGCCCGGTATCCTCGTCATGGACGACACCACTTCCGCCGTCGATATGGAGACGGAGAAGTACATTCAGGCGCAGCTGCGTCAGCTCCCCTACGACTGCACGAAGCTGATCATTGCCCAGCGCATTTCCTCCGTCAAGGATGCTGACCTCATCCTGATTTTGAAGGACGGCGTCGTGACCGAGCGCGGCACGCATCAGGAGCTGCTGCGTCAGCGCGGCTACTACTACGAAACGTACTGCCTGCAAAACGGCATCACGCCCGACACCGCTCCGCAGGAGGTGATGTAACATGGCGCGCAACAAATTTGACGTAGACGAGCGCTTGGAAACCCCGTTTGACTTCCGGCACTTGAAGCGCGTGGGCGTTTACATCGGCAAGCACAAGTGGAAGATGCTGCTGGCGCTGTTTCTCTCCGCCTTGGCATCGGTAACGAGCCTCGCCGTGCCGAAAATCACCCAGACCGTCATGGACGTCGCTGTGCCGCAGAAAAACGTTGACCTGCTGCTGAAGATGGCACTGGCGTTCATGGGCATCATCATCGTCGGCATCGTCTTCACGGTCATCCGCTCCCGCATCATGGCGTTCGTCAGTCAGCAGATCATCTACGACATCCGCAAAGACCTCTTCGCGCACCTGCAGCAGCTGCCTTTCGCCTACTACGACAGCCGTCCGGCAGGCAAAATCCTCGTGCGCGTCATCAATTATGTCAACAGTGTGTCGGATATTCTTTCCAACGGCATCATCAACTCGATTCTGGAAATCATCAATATCATCTTCATCGTCGTATACATGTACACAACCGAACCGACGCTGGCGACGATTGTTGTGGCGGGTCTGCCGATTTTCGTGACGATTATCATCATCCTGAAGCCTCGTCAGCGCCGCGCGTGGCAAAATCAGTCGAACAAAAACAGCAACTACAACGCGTATCTGGCAGAATCCATTGACGGCGTGCGCGTGAGCGAACTGTTTGCGCGGCAGGATGTCAACTGCTCCATCATGCAGCGGCTGGCGACGGCGTGCCGCGCGGCGTGGCTGAAGGCGATTTACATCTCCAACAGCGTCTGGCTCTCTTCGGAAATCATCACCCAGATTGTTTTCACCCTCATGTACTACGCGGGTGTGTACTGGCTGGGCGGCGCGGTAGTCTCCTTCGGCGTAATTCTCGCCATGGGGCAGTACGTCAGCCGTTTCTGGCAGCCGATTACGAATCTGGCGAACATCTACAACAGCTTCGTGAACAACATGGCGTATCTGGAGCGCATCTTCGAGACGATGGATGAACCAGTCGTGATTGACGACAAGCCGAATGCCGAGACACTTCCGCCCATTACCGGCGCAGTTGATTACAACAACATCACCTTCGGCTATGAGGAAGGGCAGACCGTCCTCAAGGATGTTGACCTGCACGTCAAGGCGGGCGAAAGCATTGCGCTTGTCGGCCCGACCGGCGCGGGCAAGTCCACCATCGTCAACCTGCTCTGCCGCTTCTACGACCTGCGCAGCGGTTCCATCACGCTGACGGATGAATCCGGCGTGAAGCACGACATCACCGACGTGACGCTGCACTCCCTGCGCTCGCAGATGGGCATCATGCTGCAGGATTCCTTCATCTTCTCCGGCACGATTCTGGATAACATTCGCTACGGCCGTCTGGACGCGACAGACGACGAGGTACGTCAGGCGGCGGCGGTTGTCCGCGCGGACGACTTCATCCGCGAAATGCCGCAGGGCTACAAAACGACCGTGAACGAGCGCGGCGGCAGCCTTTCGCAGGGGCAGAAGCAGCTGATTGCTTTCGCGCGCACGCTGCTGAGCGACCCGCGCATCCTGATACTGGACGAGGCAACCTCCTCCATCGACACCAAGACGGAGAAGCTGCTGCAGGACGGCATTCAGGCGCTGCTGAAGGGACGCACGTCGTTCATCATTGCGCACCGTCTGTCCACCATCAAGAACTGCGACCGCATCCTGTACATTGGCAATCAGGGCATCATGGAAGCTGGCTCTCATGACGAATTGATGGCCAAGCGCGGCGCATACTACGAGCTGTACACCGCGCAGGCGCGCGACCAGGGCATGGGAGAATAAGACGCGCACGGCGCTTCTGAGAATTGCATAGGGACAAAAAGCGGGGTTGCGTGAAAAATGCGCAATCCCGCTTTTTATACTATTTCCAGATTCACCTGCGCCATCTGCTTGCGCCTTTTCCGTTCTGGCGTCCGGTCGTTCCATTTAGCGTAGCGCTGCTACGCTGCATTC
>JABLTQ010136535.1_pt1 | contig 11726 bp, 8 predicted proteins | sample 7160101 | NCBI WGS metagenome assembly JABLTQ01 (sample SAMN14651228, study PRJNA627086) | human gut metagenome | isolation source: feces | host: Homo sapiens
AATAACAATAAATAATAGTAAACAATTGTATATAATAGTATGCAATCAGTGTTTATGCAGTCAAAATGTTAAAGCCAGAAACAGGCAGAATGGAGAAAGAATGTATAGAGAAGATTATAAGGTAACTGTTCCCCAGTTTAAAAGACTTGAGGTATTATTAAGTGATTGTGGAGCAATAAGCGGAAAGCTTGATATTGAAACAGGAAGACATAATGCCAGAGTAATTAATGATAAGGTAAAAGAACTTTCAGAAAATGGTGGTGGTACAATTGTAATTCCTAAAGGAATATGGGCAAGTGCACCAATACGTCTTTTATCAGATGTAAGCATAAGAATTGAAAGTCAGGGACTTCTTAAGTTCATAAAATCCAAAGAAGATTATCCTTTAATTATAACTAATTATGAGGGACAGCCATGCATAAGAACTGTATCACCTATTACAGCAGAGAATGCGGTAAATGTTGCAATTACAGGTATGGGTATGGTTGACGGAAGTGGTGATGAATGGCGTCCGGTTAAGAAGTTCAAGGTAACAGATAAACAGTGGGAACAGCTTCTAAAAAAGAGTGATAACGTATTTGAAACTAAAGAAACACAGATATGGATGCCTACTAAATCAAGCCTTCTTGGTAATGAGAAGAATATCCAGTCAGATAAAGATGAAGCTTTAGAAGAAGCAAGAGATTATTATGATTTCTACAGACCAGTAATGGTGAGCCTGCGTCATTGTACTAACGTACTTTTAAGTGGTGTAACATTTATGAATTCACCAGCCTGGAATATACATCCATTTTTCTGTGAGAATGTCACAATTGACAATATTAAGGTACGCAATCCTTATTATGCACAGAATGGTGATGGCATTGATGTAGAGTCTTGTACTAATGTCCATATTCACCACAGTGTATTTGAGACAGGTGATGATGCAATATGTATCAAAGCAGGCAAGAATGCAATAGCAAGAACAATAGATGGACCTTGTAGTAATATATATATACACGATTGTGTTGTTAATGAAGGACATGGTGGTTTCGTAATCGGAAGTGAAATGTCAAGAGGTGTTAAGGATATACTTGTTGAGAACTGCACATTTATAGGTACGGATGTAGGTGTAAGAATAAAGAGTGCACTAGGCAGAGGCGGTGTTGTTGAGAATATCACAATACGCAATATCGATATGGTTAATATAAAGGGTGAGGCAGTTATACTTACTATGGGTTATGTACTCAACCTGCTTAACCGTAATGAAACAATAGCTATGGATAATGAAGAAGATGTTCCATACTTCAGAAATATTGATATGGATGGCATTGTGTGTACAGACTGTAAGGAATTCGCTAAGATTGAACCTTTAAACGGTCGTCCAGACACGATTAAGGATGTAGTCATTAATAAACAGAAGTTCTGCTAATAAAATGTAGTAATGTCTTTCTGATTATTAACAGATGTTATGTGCCGATGATGCACACTCGCTCGAAGCTGTAGTATGTCGTAAGCGGCTGTGCTCGGTGTTAGAATGTGCGTTGCACATTCTTGTTTATATATAGAAAGAGGATAAAGTTGTGAAAAATAATAAATATGAAATAGATATGTGTAATGGTACATTAATGGATAAGCTAATTTCCTTTGCACTTCCGTTAATGCTTTCAGGTATGTTACAGCTTATGTTTAATGCTGTAGATATAATTGTTGTTGGAAGATTCACAGGCAGTACTGCACTTGCCGCGGTAGGCTCCACAACGGCACTGATTAGTACGTTTACCAATCTTTTTATAGGTGTTTCACTAGGAGCAAATGTACTTGCGGCAAGATTTTATGCAACAGGCAAAGCTAAAGAAATGTCGGAGACAGTCCATACAGCCATAGCACTTGCGGCAATAAGTGGTGTTGTTATGTGCATTATTGGCATTGCTGCCGCAAGAGAGGCACTTGTCCTTATTGACACACCAGATGATGTAATTGGCCAGGCAGCACTATATTTAAGACTGTATTTTTGTGGTATGCCATTTTTTATGCTTTATAACTATGGAGCGGCAATATTAAGGGCAGTAGGTGATACGAAAAGACCACTTATGTATCTTATAATAGCAGGTTCTACCAATGCGGTTTTAGACCTTGTGCTTGTGATAATATTTAAAATGGGCGTTGCAGGTGTTGCTATAGGAACAGTTACTTCACAGCTTATATCGTGTATTCTTGTAATAAGATGCCTTATGACAACAGAGTCAGATTACAAGTTAAGAATAAGGGATTTAAGAATAAGAAAATATTACCTTTTACAGATACTAAGTGTAGGACTTCCAGCAGGAATACAGAGTACTGTTATTAACTTTTCAAATGTATTGCTTCAATCATCAGTTAATTCATTTGGCGAGATAGCAATGGCAGGTTATACAGCCGCTAATAATATACTTGGCTTTCTTTATGTGTCTGTCAACTCAATAACACAGGCGTGTATGAGCTTTACGAGCCAGAATTATGGCGTTAGAAAATTCAAGCGAATGGATAAGGTGTTAATTGACTGTATGATACTTTCGGTTATAGTGTCAGTAGTTATCGGTGGTGGTTCATACATTTTAGGACGCCAGATACTTGGTATATACACGAACCAGAGTGAGGTTATAGAGTGTGGTATGGAGATACTTTCAATATCGACAATACCATATTTTCTGTGTGGCATTATGGATATGCTTCCAGGAGCTATGCGCGGAGTAGGTTATTCAGCAGTTCCTATGGTCCTTTCAATTGTAGGTACAGTTGGGACAAGACTTGTGTGGATATATGGTGTATTCCCAAGCCATAGAAGTCTGTATGAGTTATTCATATCGTATCCAGCTTCGTGGTTTATAACAATTGTAATGCAGGCAATATGTCTTGTATTTGTAAGAAAAAAGGTAAGAAACAAAGAATGATTATACAATATATAATCAATGATGGATTAAATTACAAGAAGTGAGGGTTAGTATGTATACAAAGGAAGATTTAAAAGAATATTTAAAGGCTATGGGGCTTACAGGAAAAGAAACAATACTTGTTCATTCTTCAATGAAATCCATAGGGGAAGTAGAAGGCAGGGCAGATACAGTGCTTGATGCCCTAATAGAATATTTTAAGGACGGACTTTTACTGCTTCCAACCCATACATGGAAAAATATTAACGAGGACAATCCAGTATACGACCCAGCGGTTACGCCGTCCTGTGTTGGGATACTTACTAATCTGTTTCTTAAAAGAGATGGGGTAATACGTTCACTTCACCCAACACACAGTATGGCAGGAATAGGTGTAAGTGCCAAAGAATATCTTGCAGGTGAAGAATACAATAACACACCTTGTACACCGGGCGGCTGTTATGACCGCTTAAAAGACTGTGGTGGAAAGATACTTCTTATAGGAGTTGGCAATGAGCGTAATACATACATTCACAGCGTTGAAGAAGTGCTTAACATACCTAACAGACTGTCAGACAAACCAATGAAACTACAGATAATTATGCCAGATAAATCTATAAAGACAGTATATGTAAGAAAGCATTACAATGCTATCCAGCCACATATATCAGAAGACTTTGTAAAGCTTGACCAGGCATTATTAGAATGTAATGCAATGACCAGAGTAAAATTCGCAGATGCCGACAGCCTCCTGTGTGATGCCGGCCAAATCTTTAAGGTGGTAAGGCACATATTGTCCCCAGCCCCTGAATGTATAGTAACAAGCCAGATCGAAAAGTCCCAGTGGCAGGACTTTACAGATTAACCCAATAAAAATATCTTTTTATATGGTCAGTGTTTAAAAATGCCTTGCTATAGTTAAAAACTATAACAAGGCATAAAATATATCAATTTTACAATCCCCCAATAATAACATATAATAATCCTATAAACATACAATAAATATATGTAAATAGCAATTACAAGTTGATAACTTATTTGAATTTTGTAACAACGCCCAATTAGAAAAGCCATCGCAACCCTACCGTCAAGTGCTGGATTGATATAAGCATAAAAAGACAATGGGGAGCCGCCGGTCCTTAAGTGCTGTTCTTTAGCACTTTAGTACCGCTGCGAGCGACACTTAGTGCAAACGTGTCTTTGTTGCTTATAACAATCCAGCACGCCTCACTATATAACAATGCTTTTCTAATGTCCGTTGTCATAACATTGAATTAGAGCACCACTGTAATGCAATTTGAAAGTGTAATGCAATTCAAAAGCAATAAATTTATATAATATTGGAGGCATACCATATGAAGCAGATACTATGTTTTGGAGATTCCAACACATGGGGACTTATCCCTAAGACTAACCAGCGTTACCCTTGGGGCGTAAGATGGACAAGTATTTTAGATAATGAACTTAACAGACATTTTAATAATGAATATCGTGTGATAGAGGAAGGATTGTGCGGAAGAACAACAGTATTTGACGACCCATTAAGAGATGGCCGCAATTCATTCAAACTCCTTCCAACAATATTAGAGTCGCACAATCCAGTAACAGATGTGATTATAATGTTAGGAACTAATGACTGCAAGACAGTATACAACGCTTCGGCAGAAGTTATCGGACAGGGTGTGGAGAGATTAATTAATCAGGTAAAGAGCTGCCTTCCACACAGCAGAATACTTCTTGTATCACCGATACATCTTGGAAAAGGTGTGTGGGAGCAGGACTACGACCCTGAGTTCTCAGAAGCTTCTGTTGAAGTATCTAAGAAGCTTGCAGGTGTATACAGCAAAATTGCAGAAAAAGAATCAATAGATTTCTTATCAGCCTCAGATGCAGCACAGCCAAGCGAAATAGACAGGGAACACCTAAGCGAACAGGGACATAAAGAACTTGCAAGAAACATATTAAAGTGGTTTGACATTTAAAAATACATAATGTTATAATACCATAGCCTTGAGTATGATAATAACAAAGGCTGTCAGCTACAATTAATTTATAAAATATATGTGGATTTTTCTAGTTGAATCTATTTTTCGCCACATAGCTGTTAATCACAGCTATGTGGCTATTTTTGTGTAATAGGGAATTCTATCGTGATTCCTTATTACACAAAAGGCACTATGTGCCAATAATGCACACTCGTGCGAAGATGTAATTGGTCGCAGGCGACCGCACTCGGCACAGGAATGTGTTTAGCACATTCATTTTTATGAAATAGGGGATTTACCCCAATAAGATAAGGAGATAAGTATGGATCAGACTTATATGAAGAAAGAAAACGTATTAAAACTTCTGATAACTATGGCACTTCCAATGGTTATATCAATGCTTGTAAATTCACTCTACAACATTGTAGACAGCTTCTTCGTAGCACAGATAAGCGAAGACGCGATGACTGCTATATCGCTTGTGTTTCCAATGCAGAACTTTATTAATTCGGTAATGATAGGTTTTGGAATAGGAATAAATTCAGTAATATCATTTTATATGGGTGCACAGGATAAGGTACAGGCAGACAAAGCCGCAAGTCAGGGGATATTACTTGCGACAATACACGGAATAGTAATGACAGCAGGCTGTATTATGCTTATAAAGCCATTCCTTTGTATGTTTACTAATGACAGCAGTATTGTAGAATTAGGACTTCAATACTCATATATAGCATTTGCATTTTCAACAATACTTGCATGGCAGCTGGTGTTTGAAAAGACATTTCAGGCTGTTGGAAGAATGACAGCATCAATGACGGCAATGCTTGGTGGCTGTATAACTAATATCGTGCTTGACCCGATGCTTATATTCGGAATAGGAATATTCCCTGATCTTGGAATAAGAGGAGCGGCAACTGCCACAGGAATAGGACAGACAGTAAGCCTTCTTGTGTATGTTATCATATATATACTACGACCTATGCCAGTGCGTTTTACAAGAAAATGTATGAAGCCAGAGAAAACATTATGTCTGAAAATGTATTCTGTCGGCATACCAGCCAGTCTTAATATGGCACTTCCTTCACTGTTAATATCAGCACTTAATGTAATACTAGCAGCATTTTCACAGACATATGTATTCGTGCTTGGTGTATATTACAAGTTACAGACATTTCTTTATCTGCCTGCCAATGGAGTTGTTCAGGGAATGAGACCATTAATCGGATATAATTATGGTGCAGGAGAGCATAAGAGGGTTAAGAAAATATATTCGACAGCCACAATAATAGTATTAATAATTATGTGTGCTGGAACAGCTATATGCCTTGGAATACCAGATAAGCTTATAGGCTTATTCACAACTAATGCAAATACAATTAGTGCCGGTGCCAAGGCACTTAGAATAATCAGTGCAGGCTTTATCGTATCGTCAGTATCTGTAACAGCCTCTGGTGCACTGGAAGGATTGGGAAAAGGACTTCCATCACTTGTAATATCGGTATTCAGATATGCAGTTATTATAATTCCAGTTGCATTTATTCTTTCCAGGATATATGAGGTTAATGGAGTGTGGTGCTCATTTGGAGTTACTGAGTTGGTAACTGCATTTATATCGTATATAATCTATAAAAAGGCGACACATCATCATTAAATGTAATCAGACATATAAGGTATCTTATGAAACAGCATGTCATCAATACAGATTTGAGGTAAAGTCAATAATATGGTTTATGTAAATTTAATTATTGGATTTGTATAATTGCTTTATTTTGAAGAATAATGGTTGTATAATTAAAAATACAATTTACAATATTATATAAAAATATTAATTGTAATTATATGGAGAGTGAAGATAATATAATTGGTATACAATAAAATATATAAATTGCGAATAAAAGAGGAGGCTTAATATATGTGTACAGCAGTTACTTATAAGACTAAAGATTTCTATTTTGGAAGAACTCTTGATTATGAGTTCTCATATGGTGAAGAGATAACAGTTACACCAAGGAATTATATATTTGATTTCAGGAATATAGGACAGCTTAAAAGCCATTATGCAATAATTGGTATGGCATTTGTGTCAGAAGGATACCCACTTTATTATGATGCGGTTAATGAAAAAGGTCTTGGAATGGCTGGACTTAACTTTGTTGGTAATGCGGCATATAAGGCATCAGTATGTGGTGAGAAGGATATAGCACAGTTTGAGTTCATACCTTGGATATTAAGCCAGTGTGCGACAGTCAGCGAAGCAAGAGCTAAGCTTGATGGAATTAATCTTACAGGAACACCATTCAGCAGCCAGCTTCCAGCGGCACAGCTTCACTGGATAATTGCAGATAAAGATGAGGCAATCACAGTTGAGTCGATGAAAGACGGACTTCATATATATGACAATCCGGTCGGAGTGCTTACTAACAATCCGCCATTTGATATGCAGATGTTTGCACTTAATAATTATGCGGGGCTTTCAAGCAGACAGCCGGATAATACATTTGCAGACAAGCTTAAGTTAAATGCTTACAGCCGTGGAATGGGAGCTATGGGACTTCCGGGAGATTTATCAAGCCAGTCACGTTTTGTAAGAGCAGCATTTACAAGACTTAACGCAATTTCAAGCGATACAGAGGAAGAAAGTGTAAGCCAGTTCTTTCATATACTAGGTTCGGTAGAACAGCAGAGAGGTTGTTGTGAGGTAACTGACGGAAAGTATGAGATTACTATTTATACATCCTGCTGCAATGCGGCAAAGGGAATATATTATTACACAACATATGATAATCATCAGATAACAGCAGTAGATATGCACAAGGAAAATCTGGACGGAACAGAGCTTATAAGATATCCAATTATTACCAAGGGTGAAGTAAGATGGCAGAATAGATAGAATATGTCAGAATAATAGTGATGGAGAGATAAGGCAATGGAATGTACTGATAAGTATGATTTTGATACACCAATAGACAGAACTAATACGCAGTCCTTGAAATGGGATGTTGCAGAAAATGAACTTCCTATGTGGGTTGCTGATATGGATTTTAAGACAGCACCAGAGATAATTGAGGCTGTTAATAAGAGAGCGGCGCACGGAGTATTTGGATATTCAATAATACCGGAAAGCTGGAATGAGGCTGTAGCAGGCTGGTGGTCAAGAAGACATAACTGGGATATTGATAAAGACTGGCTTGTATTTTGCACAGGAGTTATACCATCAGTGTCAAGCATAGTAAGAAAGCTTACAACACCTAATGAAAATGTTGTTATACAGACACCAGTTTATAATATATTTTTTAATTCAATAATCAATAATGGAAGAAGGGTGCTTGAAAATCCATTAAGATATGAGAATGGCGAATACAGCATTGACTGGGAAGACCTAAAGAATAAGTTAGCCAATCCACAGACAAGTCTTATGATATTATGCAATCCACAAAATCCATCAGGAAAGATATGGAGCAAGGAAGATTTATCAAGGATAGGTGAGCTGTGTGCAAGGTATTATGTAACAGTGGTATCTGATGAAATTCATTGTGATCTTACAGACCCTGGAAAGGAATATATCCCATTTGCTTCTGTATCAGATGTATGCAGGGATATAAGCATAACCTGTGTTGCACCTACTAAGACATTTAATATTGCAGGACTACAGACAGCAGCTGTCATTGTGCCACATAAGAATTTAAGGCATAAGGTGTGGAGAGCACTTAATACTGATGAGGTTGCAGAGCCTAACGCGTTTGCGGTATGGGCAGCAGAAGCAGCTTATAATTATGGTGATAAATGGCTTGATGAATTGAGAGGTTACATTTATAATAATAAAAGAATTGTTAACGAGTATGTCAATGACAATATTACATCAATAAAAGTTGTGCAATCAGAGGCAACATATCTTTTATGGCTGGATTGTTCAGCAATTACTGATAATAGCAGTGAATTAGCGGCATACATAAGAAATAGGACAGGGTTATATCTGTCAGCAGGCAATGTGTATGGCGGTAATGGCAATCAATTCTTAAGATTAAATATTGCGTGTCCTAAGGCAGTGCTTATGGACGGACTTAAAAGACTTGAAGAAGGTATCAGGCTGGCTATGAATTAACAAGTTGTTAAGCTGGCAGTTGATTAACTTTGTAAGGATATACTAGCTGATAATTAATGGGGGAATATATGGAAAATGGAAGTTTGCAATACGAAAATCAAATATTAAAATCAGAACTTGAGGCAGAACATTTTATTCTTACACAGATGGCAGAACTTGGAAAGGTAAGAAATGTACGGGAATGTCAGGTAGCAATAAATAATCTTCTTGAAAAAATCGGACATTTTACGAAAGCTGACAGAGCATATATAGTTGATGAAAAAGACGGTTGTTATTATAACACATATGAGTGGTGTAATGAAGGTATTGAACCACAGATTAATCAACTTCAGAATTTGAGAGCAGAGGATATGCCGTATTGGATACCAAAGCTTTCAAGTGGTGAGAGTATATTTATTGAAGATTTGGAAAATGTAAAAGAGACTATGCCTGTTGAATATGAAATATTAAAGCCTCAGAATATACATACACTTATAGTGTTTCCAATAATATTAAGCAATACATTAAAAGGGTTTATAGGTGTTGATAATCCTAATATAAAGGATGCAAAGGACGTAATCAGACTACTTGCGGCACTGGGGAGTTATCTTGGTACTACAAGAGAGAATGCCGCTGTATATGCCAAGCTTGAATACAGGCTTAATTACGATTCACTTACCAAGGCGTATAACAGGTATGGGTTTTACAAGAATGCACAGAAGCTCATAAAGGAGCATACTGATACAGAGTATTGCCTTATATTATCAGATATTAAGAGTTTTAAGCTTATTAATGAAATATATGGTGAGAATATTGCAGATAAGATATTAATAGATGAAGTTAATATTATCAGGCAGAAGATGAAAGGTAATTCAGTTCTTGGAAGACTTAATGGTGACATAATTGCTATGGTTATTCCTAAGGAGTATCTGTCTGAGAAAGAATTTTCTGATATGATAAAGCTGCTTAGTGACAGGTATTCCAACAAGAATTTCAGGCTTCATATATATCTTGGAGTATATTACATAAAAGATGTCAATGAAACGATAAGACAGATGGTAGACAAGGTATCTCTTGTGATTATGAAGAGTAAAGGTAATATGAGCAATTATATTCTTTATTATGATGAGAATTCATATAGGAATGACATATTTAAACAGCAGCTTATAGGTGAGTTCGAGACAGCACTTAATGAGAACCAGTTCTGTATGTATTTACAGCCACAGACGGATAAGGATGGCAATATGCTTGGAGCAGAGGCACTTATAAGATGGAATCATCCTAATATGGGACTTATTATGCCAGGTGCATTTATAGAGTGCTTTGAAGATGCAGGACTTATATACAGGCTGGATAACTACATATGGGAGGAAGCAGCTAAGCAGCTTAAGATATGGAAAGACTCTGGTTATAATTATTATATATCGGTTAATATATCAGCAAAGGATTTCTATCACATTGATGTATACCAGACTTTCAAAAATCTTGTAAGTAAGTATGGTATAGATACAGATAAGCTTCACATTGAGATAACAGAAACAGCGTTATCAGAGGATAAGCAGGCGGCACATAAGACTATAGAAAGACTTCACGATGAGGGATTTATAATAGAGATAGATGATTTTGGAAGCGGATATTCTTCTTTTAATTTCCTTAAAGATGTGTGTGCTGATGTTATCAAGATAGACAGGGTATTCCTTAAGAAGTCAAGCCACGAGGAGCGTGGAGAGCAGATATTAAGGTCGATTATAAGTCTTTCACACGATATAGGAATGGACGTAATAACGGAGGGTGTTGAGAATGTTGACCAGCTTTCTATGCTTGCCAAGATGAATTGTGACTGGTTTCAGGGTTATTACTTCTCAAAGCCGATTACTGTCGGGGATTTTGAGGAGAAGTATGGCATTAAGGCGTAAAATGTATAATAATGCTTAGGACATTGATAATATTATATGATTTAATAGTATTAAAATTCAATAATATTAGTAAGATTAATAGGACTTTTTAATTATTAACGCAGCCGTGTGACTGGTTCATATGGCTGGTAATAATTAAAAAGTCTTTTTTAATTATGTTATGTTTATAGCTTTATGTATACAGCAGTAATCGAAATTTATACGAAATTACAGGGTGTTAAGCTGGCAGCTTGACTTTATTCCGAAATCGGAGTAAGATGCAATAGTCCGATTTCGGAATAAATTATTAGGAACGGATAAAATTGAAAAGTTAAAAATAAAAAAATAAGCAGAATTGGATAGCAGGTATAATTTAAGAAGGAGTTAGAGTGAAAAATATATCAAAAAATCTTCAGATGTTTAATCAGGTGTATAAAGAAACTAATGTTATATACCACGATTATGCGGCGAAGAATGGCATATCAGATACAGCTTTCTGGATAATGTATTCTGTATATTATTATGGTGAGGGAATAACACAGAAGAATATATGTGAGGAATGGTTCTACAGTGCACAGACAGTTAATTCCTCACTTAAGACTATGGAAAAAAATGGACTTATAATATTAGAGCCGTCTAAGGATAATAAGAAAGAGAAACAGATACATTTTACCAAAGAAGGGCTGCTGTTAGCGGAAAAGATTATTAAACCTGTAATAGAGGCAGAGAAGCAGTCGTTTGAACAATTGGACAACATGGAGATTGAGGCTATGTTTGAAACAACATATAAGCATATGAAGAAGCTTGAGAGCCTTATTGAGAGTATAAAGAATTGTAAATGTTATCGTTTAATTTTACATAAGTTTTAATT
>JABLTQ010123571.1_pt1 | contig 11676 bp, 12 predicted proteins | sample 7160101 | NCBI WGS metagenome assembly JABLTQ01 (sample SAMN14651228, study PRJNA627086) | human gut metagenome | isolation source: feces | host: Homo sapiens
TATTTTATTATGGATTTTGGAAAAGCTATCGAGGCCCTGAAGCAGGGCAAGAGAGTTGCCCGAAAGGGCTGGAACGGAAAAGGAATGTTTTTATGCTGTCGTCAAGGCGGAGTGGTGCAAGGATCCTCTCCTTAAGAGCCTTGCCGAAGGCAACGGAGGAGAGATTCCCGCGCTTGGCACCATCTGCATGTTCACCCACGATTCGACGGGGAGGAAGGCTGTGCTGACAGGATGGCTTGCGTCGCAGTCGGATATCCTTCTGGAGGACTGAGAGATCCTTGACTGACGGATCATGGCCGCGCCCCGGCCATAATCGGGGCGGTTGTTACTCTTGGTTTTAATTTTTTTGTTCATTCAGTCCTCCCCGCCGGGAGGCGCGGGGGACTTTATTAAAGAATCGCATGAAGATATATAGTTCCGCGGGGTCTGTCCTGCTTGACATAGAGGTTGACGACGGAAGCTACGCCTACCGTGAGATAATGGGGAGGGACGACCTCACCCTGTACTTCGCCCTGACATCCTTCGTCGAGATTCCGGTTGGCTCGTACTGCGTCTTCCAGAACGTGACGTACTACCTCCTGAAGCCGGAGTCTCTGACGCTCCGGCACACAAGGAACTGGGAGTACACCCTGACGATGGAGACCTACGCCGGACTGCTCCAGACGGCCATCTACCAGAACCCGGACGACAGGCGGCTGAAGTTCTTCGTGACAGGCCCGGCGGCGACGCACCTTGACCTCCTGGTGAGATGCCTGAACGGGAAACGGAGCGGATGGTCTTACGAGTCCACTGTGGACACGTCATTGGAGAAGACAGTCGGGTACGACTTCGGTAACTGCAAGGAGGCCCTGCAGCTCATAGCTGACGGGTTCGAGACCGAATGGGAGATCATAGGAAAGAAGATCGTCCTCGGCAAGGTGGAGCACGGGAAGGCCACCCCGGTGTCGATGTCCTACGGCAAGGGCAACGGCTTCCTGCCGGGTGTGGAACGCAGGAACTACAACGACGAGATACCTCTTTCGAGGCTCTTCGTGCAGGGCGGCGACAGGAACATTGTGTTCTCCAGGTACGGGTCCAAGACCCTGATGATGCCCAAGGGCGTGACCGTGGGCTACGACGGGGAGAAATTCAGTTGGGAGGGCGGGTACAGCCAGTCAAAGGCCAAGACGTTCACCTCCGACTCTGACGGCGCGAGCGTGTCGCTCGTGGGCGCCACATCCGAGTGCGACGGGGCTCTTGACTGCTCCGAGATATATCCGAAAAGGGTCGGCACGGTCTCCGAGGTCATCGTGGTCGATGCCAAGAAGAATCTTTACGACTTCGTGGACAACACTATCCCGTTGACCCTCGACTATGCCGAGTGCGCCACGTCGGAGACGATGACGGTCATCTTCCAGACCGGCGCGCTGGCGGGGAGGGAGTTCGATGTGGCTTTCACAAAAAGGAAGGCGGATGTTGTCGTGAACCGCTTCGCGATCGTCCCGGCCACGATTGACGAGGTGGATATGCCGTCATCCTCGTTCGCCCCGGCCAGTGGAGACAAGTACATCGTGTTCCACTGCTCTCTGCCGCAGTCGTACATAAACGACCCAGACACGCACACCGGCGCGGAGTGGGACGTGCTGCGCAAGGCGGTGGCCTACCTCTGGGACTCCTGCCGTCCGAGGTTCAGCATCAGCGGCAAGATGGACGGCATCTGGAGCAAGTTGAGATGGGACTCCATCGGTGGCAACATAGTCCCGGGAGGATACATATCGTTCACTGACGAGAGGTTCAGCCCCGAGGCGTTCAGCGTCAGGATCACTGCCGTGACGCAGTTCGTCAACAGGCCCTACAGTCCGGAGATAACGCTGTCGAACGAGCCTACGAGGGGCGGGGTCGTGTCATCCATCAGGGACGTGAAGGGTGATGTCGTGACCACGCAGGGCGACGTGTACGGCGGGATGAACTACACGAGAAGGCGTTATAGGGACGTGAAGGAGACCACGGACGCGCTCAGGGAGGCCCTGGATTCCTTTGATGTCGATTTCGACGAGAGCATAAAGCCCATAACGGTGCAGACCATGCAGGCCGTTGTAGGGGACGACAGCCTCCAGTACTGGTTCACGGATAGCCTGACGTCCGACACGGAGATCGACCCGCCGCTCGTGTGGAACGCTTCGGCGAAGAGGCTGGAGTGCGGCCTGTCGTACATCCTCCACAGGACGGTCGGCGTGACGGAGGTCAGGGCGGACGGCACGGAAGGGAGCAGGTGGACGGTCACCTCCGCCACACTGACAACAGACAATGACGGCAATGTCCTTGACGCCGACTCATATTACTACCTCTACATCAAGGCGGCCGCCAACGGCACGGCATCATTCGCGCTGTCGAAGAAGGCGATGAGGATGAACGCAGGGGACGGGGCGTACAACTTCCTTGTCGGCATCCTGAACTCGGAGTACAAGGGCGGAAGGTCGTTCGCCCCGATGTACGGGTTCACCGAGATAAGCCCGGGCAGGATGACAGTCAACAGGATAGTCAGCAACGACGGGGGGACCTACTTCGACCTTGTGAACGGGGTGATAGGCGGAAACATCAAGTTCCTCGGGAGCGGCGGCACGGAGCGGAACGTCAGCGACCTTGAGGGCGACATAAGCGGCGCGGCCTCCAAGGCGGACGCCGCCAAGGCGGCTGCGGACTCCGCGTCATCGGCCGTCTCGAAGCTCGGGAGCGACACCGTCTTCGCTCTTGTCGAGAAGCGTTCGGTCAGGGAGACGATGCAGGCCATATCCAGCATCAGGGGCGTCATAAAGCCGAACCCCGGCTCGGTGTCGAGGGAGGCGGTCTCCGGCGCTGACTGGCAGGTTGTGACGGCGGCGATGGCGGAGGCCACACCGGCGCTGTCCGACTTCGCGGGATGGTACAGGTCGATGATCGCGGGGACGGCCAACGGGTACACGGTCACGAGGCTGACCTTTTCCGTGGGGTGCGCGTGCGATGTGGTCGTGGAGTTCTGCTCGGACGCGGAGAGCCGGTACGACTACCTTGTGGCGGCGGCGATGGATGAGCCTACGGAGCTCACGAAGGCCAACGCCGACACGCTGGCGGACGTAACGACCAAGGGGAAGCAAGGAATCGCTAATAAGGTCACTAAGACGTATAGCCTCACGGCCGGGACGCACACGCTCCAGATCATCTACCTGAAGGACGGCAGCGGCGACACGGGCACCGACAGCGGATATTACAGGGTGCTGTCGGAGGGCGGAGGGGTCATCCTCTCCGGTTCCGGCACGTACCACGCCGCGCACGCCGAGGCGACCGCCCACGGGCTGACGGCCAAGGCCGCAGACCTGACATCCAAGGCGGCGGCGCTGTCCACCTACCTTTCGGGCGCGTGCGCCCTGTGGGCGGACACGGACACGGCGATGGAGGTCACGACCCCCACGTTCAGGGAGACGGTGTACTCCCTGCTGCGCTCGTACTTCGAGGCGCAGAACGACATCCTTTCCAACGCCCCGGTCAGCGACTACGAGTTCCTGAAAGGGGTGTTCAGGGACGGGTCCACCACCATAGCCGGCGGCCTCGTGCTGACGAATATGGTCGCCGTCACGGACACGGAGAGCGGAACGGTCACGGCCGGTCTCAACGGGTCGGATCTCGGGAAGGATAGGGCGCACGGAAAACTGATGGTGTTCGCCGGGAGCAGGTCGGCGAAGGAGGACGACCTGAAGGGAGCGCACACGAGGATATACGAGGACGGGACGCTCGTCACCGACAGGATAGAGGCAGGCGGCGGATCATTCGAGAATGTCAAGGTGATCGGAACCCTGAGGAACCCGTTCACCATCCCCGCGGGCAGCTTCGACATAGACTACAGCGACAACATAGCGCAGCAGGGAGGATTCATCCCTATATCGTACACAGTACCGTGCAACACGTACCAAAGCGGGCGTGTCATCAGGATAGTCAACTGGAAATGGGGCGGCGATGAGCAGGTCGGGGCTTCGGCCATCAGCCTGTCCGACCAAAATTGCGCCTTCCTGGAGGACGGCATAAGGAAGAAGGAGATCTACCTGTCGAGGGAGTGCGTGACGCTGCTCGGGTACGGGGATTCCGCGAGGTTCTACGGCTGGATAGTGCTCCAGCGCACCGACCTCATGACCACCAAGGCGTACGGCAGGCACATGAAGGTGCTGGCGCAGGGGGTCATCAACTGCGGGGCGAAGCCGACATTCGGAAAGTATTACACTTTCGACGCCACCACGCTGTCGGCGGAACGGCAGAGCACGGGCACGTTCAAGGTCACGCTTCCTGCTGCGTGGGGGCTCTCGGACAATGGATACGTCGTTCTGCTCACCACCCTCGGACGTACCAGCTCGGACAACGTCATCGTGTCCTCGGTCAAGGAGACCAAAGCCGGATACTTCGTCTTCGACTGCGAGTCGGTTCGGGCCAACTACATCGACGACGCGAAGGTGATGTTCCTGATCTCCAACCAGTCCGACTTCGTGAACGTGACGAACGAGGTTGACAAGAACACGATACGGGACGAGGTGACGGGCACCACGGCGCAGGGCAATGGCAAGCTGAAGCTGACGGTCACCCCTACGACGGCTAAGGTGAGGATAGACGGGACTTACGTCAACGTCAACGGAGGCACGGGCGTGGTCACGGAAGACCTGAGTTACGGATCGCATACAGTCGAGGTGTCGGCGGCCGGGTACAAGACGCAGACGTTCGAGGTGAGCATATCCGAGGGCACGGTCACGAAGACTGTCACCCTGGAGGAGGCTCCGCTCACGGGGCTATCTATCGTCGGGCTGTCCCAGTTCTCAGACTCGGCTACGTTCTCCGTCCAGTACACTCCTTCGGACGTGCTGGCGAAGTATCAAGGCGTAACGTGGAGCGTGGTGAGCGGATCGGCCTATGCCACGATAGACCAGAACGGAGTTGTCACGGCCAAGGACGGCGCGGCATCCTCGGTCGTTGTCATCAGGGCGACAAGCACGTACAGCACGGCCATCTACGCGGAGAAGACGGTGGCCGTGACCTATTCAGCAGGGCCGGACATCTCCTTTTCGGACGATGTCGGCGGGGTTATCAATGTAAGGGCCTCGGACACATCGTCAGCCAATAGGTTCCAGTTCGCCAATATAGGGCAACTGGAGGCGTCTGTCACCGGAAGCCTCTCCGGAGCGTCCGCATCCGTCAACGACGACGGGGAGACGAGCGGGGAGGTCTGGGTCACCTTCGCCGCCAACACGTCGTCTTCGGAGAGAAGAGGCACGGTGACGGTGTCCGGCACGAGGACGGACGGCAAGGGAACCTACTCGAAATCGTTCACTATAGTGCAGGCGGCGGCAGCGGTCACTGAGACCTACCTCCGCGTCACCCCTGCGACAATCAACGCCCCGGCCGACAAGACGCGGTTCACGAATGAGGACGGAACGCTGACGATAGAGGCGAACCAGTCGTGGACGGCCGAAGTGACGAGCGGCGACGACTGGCTGGACATCGACGCGGTCGACGGCACCGGAGACGGGACGAACGGAATCATTCTTCTGGAGTCCAACACCGGATCGGAGAGAACCGGGACCATCCTGTTCACGGGAGCGGACGGAAAGACGGCCACGGTCACGGTCATACAGGCGGCAGCCTCCCAGGCTGCGGTCCCGGCATGGAGCCTCCCCTCCTCGTACACCTACGACTCAGACGGGAGCAATTATCCCAACGTACTCATCACGGATGAGGGCAATGTGGGCTGGAGGTTAGTCCTGCCGGACTGGATCCAGACTGAGGGCGGCTTGACGGAGGGGACCGGCACGTTCTCACTGATGATGACGGCGGAGTCCAACACCGGCGCGGAGAGGTCGGGGACGGTGCGGCTTGTCAGCGCGGACGGGAGCGTGACCTTCGCCGCCTGCGAGATCACCCAGAAGGGAGTAGCTTCCGGAGGGACCCTGAGCGTGTCACCGCAGGTCCTCAGGGGTGAGTTCCTTGGCGCAGCCGGCACTGACCTTGGCTCCGTGACGGTCACCTCCGAGCAGTCGTGGACGGCAGCGCTCAGCGGCGATAATCTCCACCATGTAGCCATCAGCCCTTCCAGCGGGACCGGCGACGCAGTCATAAGGCTGACAGAGATCAGGGGCGCGTCTTTCACCGAGTCGGGGACATTGACCGTCACCGCCGCCGACGGGAATACGGCCACGGTATCCTTGATTATAAAATATTGATTGCAATAAGTGATATGAAACGAAAGGAAACGACCTTGTTGTTCGTGGCCGCGCTGCTGCTCGCCCTGGGACTCGGCTTCCTCGGCGGAAGGCGGAGCGTCACGCGCCCTCTTCTGGAGCGTGTGGACACTGTGACCGTCAGGGACACTGTCGTAGATTACAGGCCTGTCGTTACGGAGGTCAGGACGGTGAGGGTTGACACGGTGCGGCTCGCGGTGGCACAGCCTCCGGACACTGTCGTGGTCCACGACACGGTGGAGGTCGAGGTGCCGATAGTGTTCAGCCGCTACCGTGGCGACAACTACGACATCGGCGTAAGCGGGTTCCGGACGGAGCTGGAGTATGTCAAAGTATATCCGCAGACCAAGATCGTAACGAAGGGATATTCCATCGAGCCGAAAAGGTGGGGCTTCGGAGTGGCTGTCGGGCCGTCCGTGCTCGTCGCGCCTTCCGGCAAAGTCAACGTCGGAGTTGGCGTGACCGGAGGGCTCTATCTCCGGCTTTAGCGTGCGTGCTTTCTCCGCACGCTCTTTGAAATATTGGCACCGCCGATTTTCTTTTGCCTGTGCGGCCATTTCATCGGGTCGGATGCCCATCCGCCCGTATTTACACGTACCGTTAAAATTAAAACCTTTTAAGATATGATAAAGTCAGAGATATTCGCCAGCGTCCTGCGTGACGTGTGCGAGGTCACGGGGATCTCGGAACGCGACATAATGTCGAAGTCCAAGAGCGAGGAGATCGTGGACGCGAGGCACCTGCTCGTGGTGACGCTCAGGAGGAGCGGCTATTATCCGGGGATGATAGCCGAGAGGCTGCACGTCAGCGGGCGTGCGGTCCGCAAGATGATAGGCTCGTTCCGGTCGAGGGCGGACAACTCTCCGGGGCTGGAGATGTGCCTGAGGCGCGTAGAGGCGAGGCGGAACGGAAACGGAACGAATGCGGATAATTTAGAGAACTGATTGGGAACGAATCGCTTAATTACGGGCAGCCGAATGGGTAAGTTTGCGGCAAGACCGATAACGGTCGAAACTCAACAATCTTTTTTTTGTTATGGAGACAAAAACTTATGTATTCGGCGACGGCTCCGGTTCCGGCAACAGCGGGATGTGGGGATGGCTCGCCAACCTCGCGCAGAACAGGGGCGTTGACCCGAATGTCCTCGCGATGATGAACAACAGCGGTGGCTGGGGCAACGGAATGGGGAACTGGATCTGGTTCTTCTTCATTATCCTTATCTTCTGTGGCAACGGCTGGAACGGGCTCGGACGCAACGGGCAAGGCACCGCTGACCTTGCGTCGCTCATCAACAGCGACAACGGCAGGGATCTCGTGATGCAGGCCATCACCCGCAACGGCAACGCCATCGACCAGCTGGCAAGCACGTTCAACTGCTCGACAGGTCAGATCCAACAGGCCATCAACGGTGTGATGACGCAACTCCAGTCCCTCGGCGGCCAGGTAGGCATGTCCGGACAGGCTATCATCAACGCCATCCAGAGCGGCAACTGCTCGATAGAGAGACAGCTTGCGCAGTGCTGCTGCGACAGCCGTCTTCTCGCCACCCAGCAGGGCTATGAGAGCAGGATCGCCATCTCAGAGCAGACCAACGTGCTTGGCTCGAAGATTGACCAGCAAAGCGTTCTCATCAACGACAAGTTCTGCCAGCTGGAGCAGCGTGAGCTTCAGAACAAGATAGACACGCTCCGGGAGGAAAGGTCCAACCTTCTTGGCCAGATATCGCAGGCGAACCAGACCGCGCAGATCGGGCAGTACATCAGCCAGGCGTTCACGCCGCTCAACTCCGCCTTGGCTGCCTTGCAGTCCGAGGTTGACGGCATCAAGTGCAAGCTCCCGCAGACGCAGGTCGTCCCGGCGCAGAACGGCGTTTACCTTTCGCCTTGCCAGGCCACCCTTCTCGGTCTCAACGGACTTGGTGCGGGCTCCGGTGTCATCGGAAACGGCCCTTGGCTGTAAGTTCAACGGGGCCGTCGAAAGGCGGCCCATAAACCCAAGACATCATGATACCGTTCTACTTTATGGCCAACAGAGGCGGAATACCGAGGGTCAAGTCCGAAAGCGTGACAGTGACAGCCACGGAGGTGAGGTTCAACTTCACCAGTGACGCGCGGTTCGCAAAGAACTTCAGCGGATTTGTCGCGGTATGGCTTGCGCAGGCTATTCCGTCAGGAACAACGGGAACACTCCCGGTTGTATTCTCTTCGGTGGCTTCCGGCGTACAGCCCGTTACCACTCTTGACGGCACGGCCGTGGCGGTGGACGACATCGGCGGCACGGGCATCTATCTTGCCTACTATGAGGCTTCAACAGGAACACTGCAACTCCTTACCGGACTTGCATAACAATTAAACAATCAGAGACATGTTCAGCGCATTGAGACAGTCAGGCACGGTCTATATCCTGACAAAGGGTGACACCCCGACCCTAAAGACGGGCGTGGTTCAGTCCGTTTCCTCCCCGGTGACGAAGTTCGGCACACAGCTGATGCCGGGACAGTTCCAGCAGGACACGGTGATAGACCTGGCCGTAAAGGTCGGGGACGAGCTGCTGACTTTCAAGCAGCTCCCGTCCGCGTCGGTGATCGCGTCATCGGGGAACATGGTGGTTTCCGAGAGCCGTGACGCCATGGTGGCGGAGGTCGAGAACATGATACGGACAAGCAAGGAAGTCCTTGGGAGTGTGGAATACCACAAGAAGGCTCTGGAGGCCTGCGAGTCCATCATGTGTTCGTTGAACCCAAGGCTCGCTGAAGAGAGGGAGCAGCGGGAGAAGATCGAGACCCTTGAACGGAAGCTCGGCGGCATCGAAGACACCGTCGGGGACATGAGGGAACTGCTGCTCAAGGCGCTGAACAAGGTCTCTAAATAAAAGCATAACAACAATGAGAATCATAGAGATAACAGAGAGCAAGGTGGACAGGATGTCCGAACTTGCCGAGGAGATGCTGTCGGCTGGCGGCAGACTGATGAACTGCATAAGCGAGCTGTCTGACGAGGGCGGATTAGGTGAGCGCAGGGGCGACTCCGACTACAGGTCGATGCCACCTATGAGGCGCAGGGCCGGGTCGGAACCGATGCGGACGCGTGACGAACGCTGGCGTGACGATTATGACGGCGACGGCTTCGGTGAGCGACGTGGCCGGTACCGCTATTAGACGGAGGGCCGGATATGTACAGGGAACCGCTTGACATATATGACGAGAGGCCGTCCGAGATGGTGGCGTACCTCAGGCATAACGGGATGCACTTCAACGGCAAGGCGCAGGCCTTCGCGGCCTCCCTCATGCGCAAGAGGAACCCAGCAACGGGGAAGAACGAGCGCATCGACCCGTGGAGCAAGGACCAGGTGGATGACATGCTGAAACGTAACGGGGTGATGCTGGAGAACGCCGTGGGGCAGGACTATGTGTTCGTCGCCAATATGGCCAAGGCCGACTTTCTCGGATCGAGCATCGCTGACGAGGCGCACCTCGCCTTGTACGTCAGGGATGTCGTGGACGACCCCGACCAGGCGGACGGGTTCATCTTCAACCGCTGGTATGCCGACACGGTGCGTTCGGGTATCCCCGTTGACTGGGAGGGCATCCTGTGACGGTGCAGCGCGTGTCCCTGGACGGTTGGCGGTGGGACGTGGTGTTCTGCTATGATGCCGTCGCCGGAGACACGGACGCCATCCTTGACCTTATGGACGAGGCCGGGATCTCTCTTGAAAAAATCGGGGCCGCCGAGCGGATCCTTTCCGGCATCAGACCGGACTCCGGCCTCACGGCCTCGTCCTACAGGTCCAGGTCTTCCGTATGCGTGATAGGCAGGGCGACATCGGTGTTCGAGTTCCAGAACACCTACGACCACGAGAAGGGGCACGTCACGATGCACATAGCCGAGGCTCTGGGCATCGATCCGTTCGGGGAGGAGCTGCAATACCTCGCGGGTGAGATCGGGAGGAAGACCTATCCGGTGGCGAGGATGTACCTCTGCTCGCGATGCGGAGGATGATCTGAAAGAAATGGCGGACACGTGTGACGCGTGCCCGCTTTTTTGATATTATTTCTTTGAAAAAGTGTACTAAATTCAAAATTTTTTACTATATTTGCATATACAATAATACTAAGAGTTATGAGGACACTTTACAGAACAAAAGAAGAAGCCTTGAAGGCTCTCAAAGAGAGCGGCAAGGCAGGGTACCTGTCAACGGCAGACAACAGAAGCAACCTTGAAACAGACTATGACAGCTTCGGCGGCGAAGCCCTGTGCTGGAGCGGCGAGGTGCAAGCGTATAGAACAGATGACGGCGATATCTTCGCCTGGTGGGAGTAGAGTTTAACAATAAAAGCTGAGCTACCGGCGTGACGGGTGAAAGAAATGAGAACAGAGTATGTTGAGTGTAAGTATCGCTATCAAGCTGAGAAGGAGTGCCCATGGGCGTCTAAGATCGCCAAATGTGGCGACGGCTACATGTGCTTTGAATCCTGGGACGATTACAATGTTTGGAAAAATCAGAAATAATGAATGACAGGTATATAGTTTCACGTGTGCCGGGCGTCGATGACGCCTGGCACTGCCTCGACAGCGTAACTGGCGTGTCGGTGACCTGGTCAGAGGCAAGGTTTAACGACACTCAGAGCGTGGCGTGGCCTGATGACCTTGTCGGCTCGCTCGAAAGCCCGGCGCAGTTGGCGCGCGATATAAGGCTGTTGGCCGACTGGCTTGTCGAAAATCACGGTGATTTGTTATGAGAGGAGGAAAAAGGGCAGGTGCGGGGCGCAAGCCTTCTGGCGACACCCCGAAAGTCCCGTACACGATCAAGATCAAGCCGGAGACCAGAAGACGCATCGACGAGCTCAGAAGGACGGGATTTTCGATTGGGCGGTGCGTGGACGAGATGGTAGCGAAGATGTGAATTATCTCCGGCCTTCACCGACGTTGGTAAAGACTTTTATTGAACTTTTACAGGTAAACTACACGTGAACTACACGTGTGGTTTTTTTGCTTAGAGAAAAAACAAGGGGGCAGGTTGCCCCGCCCCGCCAAAAAAAAACTTAAAAAGTAAGTAATGAAGCACAAAGCTCCATATAGTCCGTTTACGATTCCCATCGGAAAGACTATCTTTCTGCGATTGGTTCAACATTTGGTTCATTGCTATCGCCTAATCGCCAAGCAATTAATGCATTGCTTTCTGTTCCTGTGCGCGGGATGAGAGTCGAACTCACACGTCGCAATTGACACTAGCTCCTGAAACTAGCGCGTCTACCATTTCGCCACCCGCGCTTGAAATGGATTGCAAATATACGGAATATTTGCGAAATCGCAAACAAATTCAGGCACGGATACATAATTTAGTAACATAAAAAAAATAAGTTGCCTCAGATTAAGAGAATATTTTCGAGGATAGATCTATTTTCGAAGAAGGAGTGTGCCGGTGGCACATGACTGATGAGAAA
>JABLTQ010044738.1_pt1 | contig 11653 bp, 8 predicted proteins | sample 7160101 | NCBI WGS metagenome assembly JABLTQ01 (sample SAMN14651228, study PRJNA627086) | human gut metagenome | isolation source: feces | host: Homo sapiens
AGGTGTCCCACAGGCGGGCGCTTGCGGAAAGGCGCAGGGCCGGGCATGCCCGGCCCCTACGGCGATGCAAATTTTACCCTTCTTCGTTCTCCCGCCCGACGATCTCGGCCTTTAAGACGTCCTGAATTTCCACCAGACATTCCAGCAGCAGGGGGTTGAACTGCCCGCAGTCGCCGTGCAGGATCATCTGCACCGCGGTGTCCGGTGAGTAGGCGGCCTTGTAGACGCGCTTGCTGACCAGCGCGTCGTAGACGTCCGCCATCGAGACGATCTGCGCCGAAATCGGGATGTCGTCCCCGGCCAGGCCGTCGGGGTAGCCGCGGCCGTCCCAGCGCTCGTGGTGCCAGCGGCAGATGTCGTGGGCGGTCTTGACAAGCGCTTCGTTTTTATAGCGGCCCAGACGGTCCAGCATGTTCGCGCCCACAACGGTGTGGGTTTTCATAAGATCGAACTCCTCCGGGGTAAGCCGCCCGGGCTTGTTCAGGATCTTATCGTCTATCGCAACCTTTCCGATGTCGTGCAGCGCCGACGCCATGACGATCAGCTCCTGCGTTTCGGGCGGCAGGTCATACTTGTCGGTTTTCTGCGTCAGCCGCTCCAGAAGGCGCTGGGTCAGCGTGCCGATGTGCAGCACGTGCTGGCCGCTCTCGCCGTTGCGGAACTCGACGACCTCGCTCAGGATCGAGATCATCATCTTGGTGTTTTTCTCTTTTTCCTTGATCTGGCTCGTCACCAGCGAGGCGAGCCGCCGCTGCTTGGCGTAGAGCTTGATCGTGTTGAAAACGCGGCGGTAGACGATGCCCGCATCGAACGGGCGGCTGACATAGTCCGAGACGCCCAGCTCGTAGGCGTGGCGCACAACGGTGTCGGCGTCCTCGCTCGAGATCATGATGACGGGGATGTCCTCGATCCAGTGGCTGCGGTTCATCTCGCTCAGCACCGCAAAGCCGTCCATGACCGGCATGACGATATCCAGCAGGATCAGCGCAATGCCGGTGCCGTACTGCTCCAGCATGGCCAGGCATTCTTTGCCGTTCGTCGCCTCCAGAATGTTGTAGTCGCTGCCCAGGATCTCCGCCAGAATGGCGCGGTTCATCTCGGAGTCGTCCACAATTAAAATGCTCTGGCGGGAATGGCTTTCGCGCCCGGCAGCGCTCAAAGCGCCGTCCCGGGCGTTGTCCTCGGTCACGACCATGTTTTTGCGGTTCTTGGCCTGGTACATCAGCTTGTCGGCGCGGGAGACTGCCTGCTCCACGGTCTCGCCGGGCTGCGTTATCACGCCGCCGATGCTGGAGGACAGCTGCAGACGGGAATACCCCGGCACGCTGGCGGTGTGCAGCTGCTCCCGGATGCGGTCCAGCTTGGCCAGGAATGCCGCGCGCTCAATGCCCGGCAGCACCAGCAGGAATTCGTCGCCGCCGTAGCGGATGAGCACGTCCGATTTGCGGATGCTGGCGCGCACCACGTCAACGCAGGTGCGCAGCGCCATGTCGCCGGCCTGATGGCCGTAGGTGTCGTTGATCAATTTAAAGTCGTCCAGGTCCAGCACGACCACACCGGCGGGGTCGGTCTTGTCCTTGAGCTCGTCCTCAAAGTAGAGGCGGTTGTAGCTGTCGGTCAGTGCATCGTGGTAGAGCTTGGTGTGGTAGCTCGTGATGCTGTCTATCAGGCGGTCCCCGTTTTCGGGGTCAATGAGGGTCTCGCCGTCCAGCTTCTGGACCAGCTCCATAACACAGGGAACGCCGTCGACCTCGCGGTAGACGGCGGTGACCTGAAAGACTTCGCTGCCCATGTATTCCAGCTTGGTGCGCTGGCGGTGATCCTCCAGCACCTGCCGGGAGATGCAGTTCCGGCAGGGGGTGTTTTTGCCCCAATAGCTGTAGCAGCTGCAAAAGCTGTTGACGGACTCCTCGCCGCCGACCTGCGCAGCATCCAGCAGCCGCACCACAGTAAAGATGGTGCGGTATTGGGCCATTTCCGTTTCGACCTGTTCTCTGGTCATAGTGCTTCCGCCTTTGTGTGAAGAAATGGGTAGATAAAAACTGTGTTATATATAAAAACATTATAGCATTGCAGGGTGTTTTTTGTCAATGTGGTAAGGGGGGACCCCATGGCCGTCCGCCCCCGGGCAGCCTCCCAGCGGCCCTGTCCTACCCGCTGCCCGCCCCGCATATACATACCGCAGGAGGTACATGCCATGCGTCGGATCGGATTCTACTTATTTATAATGGCCGTTTTTCTGCTTGCGCCGCTGCTTGCACTGCCGCAAAAGGCTGTCCAGGCCCCCACTGCGGCGCCGACTCCCACCCCAACCGCCGTCGCCCGGGCCACCGCGCCCTACCGCGCTGTGTGGGTCAGCTATCTGGAATGGGAGCAGGTCGATTTCTCGTCGGCGGAGGCGTTCACGCAGGCAATCGGCACAATGCTGGACAATATACAGTCGATTGGCGCAACCGTCGTGCTGGCGCAGGTGCGGCCCTTCGGCGATGCGCTCTACCCCAGCGACTACTTTCCGTTCAGCCACCTCTGCACCGGCACGCAGGGGCAGGACCCCGGGTTTGACCCGCTGGCACTGCTGGTGGACGCCGCCCACGCGCGGGACTTACAGCTGGAAGCCTGGGTCAACCCTTACCGCATCCAGGCCGGGCAGACCCCGGCGCTGTGCGGCGCAAGCCCGGCGCGGCTGCACCCGGACTGGGTCAGGTACACCGACACCGGCGCGTATCTCGACCCCGCCAACGCGGACGTGCGGCAGTACATTGCCGACGGGGTGGGGGAGCTGTGCGCAAGGTACGCTGTGGACGGCATCCACTTTGACGACTATTTTTACCCCACCACCGACCCGGCCTTTGACGCGGCGGACTACGCGGCCAGCGGCAGCACACTGACGCAGGACGACTGGAGGCGGGAGAACGTGAACGCCCTGATGGAGCTTTGCCACGCCGCGGCCCGGCGGTACGGCGTGCGGTTCGGCGTAGCCCCGGCTGGCGACCCGGAGCAGAACTACACCCTGCAATACAGCGACGCGGCCCGCTGGCTGCGGCAGGGGACTGTGGATTACCTGATGCCCCAGCTTTATTGGGGGCAGGAATATATAAAAAACGGCGATGCGTCGCACAGATTTGCGCAGCTGGCCGCCGCGTGGGCCGCACTGCCCCGCACGGCGGGCGTGAAGCTGTACGCCGGGCTGGGAGCCTACCGCGTCGGCGCAGGGGATGGGTCCGATGCCGGCTCTGAGTGGTTTTCCGGCCATGCGCTGGCCGACCAGCTTGCTTTGCTTGCCCGCTTAGGGGTGCAGGGCGCGGGACTCTACCGCTACGGCAGCCTGTTTGCCAATTCCGGCGCCCCGGCGCTGGCGGAAAGTGAAGCGGAGGCAATAAAAAGTGTCTGGCAGGGCTGATTGGAAAATCCGGCGGTGCTGACAAAGATTTGGTACTTGCAAAAGCGGTAAAAATGCAAGATAATAGAGAGGCGGGGCGGCTTGCGGCTGCCCGCAGGATCTAAGGGAAGATAAAGGAGAAACTCCATGAACAATATAAACGACCTCTATAACCGCTGGCTTGCCCAGCCGGATCTGGACGACGCCGTCAAAGCCGAGCTCGTCTCCATCGCGGGCGACAGCGACGCCGTCACGGACCGCTTTTACCGCGATCTGGAATTCGGCACCGGCGGCCTGCGCGGCGTGATCGGCGCGGGCACGAACCGGATGAATCTCTACACCGTGCGCAAGGCAACGCAGGGGCTGGCGGACTACCTCAATGCGTCCGGCCTGCCCAAAAAGGTAGCCATCGCCCACGACAGCCGCCATAACGGTGCGCTGTTCGCCCGCGAGACCGCCCGCGTGCTGGCCGCGAACGGCATTACCGCCTGCATGTACCCCCGGCTTGAGCCGACCCCGGCGCTTTCGTGGGCGGTGCGGTACCTCGGCTGCGGCGCGGGCGTCTGCGTGACGGCCAGCCACAACCCCGCTAAGTACAACGGCTACAAGGTCTACGGCGCGGACGGCTGCCAGATCACGCTGGAGGCTGCCGAGAAAATTCTGGCAGCTATCGAAAAAATTGATTGCTTTGACGATGTCCGGCTGGCAGATTTTGACGCTGCCGCCGCCGCGGGCCGCATTGTGACAATTGACGAAAAATGCCTCGATGATTTTGTGCAGGCTGTCTATGACCAGCGCGTCGGTGACGGCGCGGGCATCGACGCGCTCAAGCTCGTCTACACCCCGCTGAACGGCACGGGTCTGGAATGTGTGAAAAAGCTGCTGAAAAAGCTTGGCGTGACCCATGTGACCGTTGTGCCCGAGCAGGAAAAGCCCGACGGCGACTTCCCGACCTGCCCCTACCCGAACCCCGAGATCCGCGAAGCTATGCAAAAAGGCTTGGAGCTGTGCGACAAGGTCCGCCCCGATCTGCTGCTGGGCACCGACCCCGACTGTGACCGCTGCGGCACCGCCGTGCCCGACGGCAAGGGCGGCTACCGCCTGATTACCGGCAACGAGATGGGCATCATCCTGCTGGACTATATCTGCCGCACCCGCCTGGCACAGGGCACGATGCCCGCCGACCCCGTGGCGGTAACGACGATTGTCTCTACCGATATGGCAGCGCCGGTGGCAAAAAAATACGGCGTCGAGCTGCGCCGCACCCTGACCGGCTTTAAGTTCATCGGGGAGCAGATCGGCAAGCTGGAGGCCGAGGGGCATCCCGAACGCTATATCTTCGGCTTTGAGGAGAGCTACGGCTACCTGTCCGGCGGCCATGTCCGCGACAAGGACGCTGTCAACGCGACGCTGCTGGTCTGCGAGGCCGCGGCCTGGTACGCCCAGCAGGGCAAGACGCTGCTGGACGCCATCGAGGCGTTGTACAGGGAGTTCGGTTACTACCGCAATGCGCTGTGCAGCTTTGCCTTTGAGGGCGAGAGCGGCATGCACACGATGCAGGAGCTGATGAAGAAGCTGCGCGCCAACGCCCCGGAGGACATTGCCGGGTACAAGGTGGAGTCCGTCGTGGACTACGACACCGACGGCACCGGCCTGCCCCGCGCCAACGTGCTGGAATACCATCTGGACGGCGGGCATAAGCTGATGGTCCGCCCCTCCGGCACCGAGCCGAAAATTAAAGTTTATCTTTCCGCCGTTGGCGACAGTGAGGCAGCCGCCGATGCCGTGAACGCCGCGCTGGCCAAAGCCGCTGCGGACATGATGAAAGCGTGAGCGGTATGGCAATTCTGAAATTGACCCCGAGCTGCAAGGATTATCTGTGGGGCGGCAGCCGCCTGCGCACCGATTTCGGCATCAAGAGCGATCTTGACCCGCTGGCGGAGGCGTGGGTGCTGTCCTGCCACCCGGACGGCCCGAGCTATCTGCCCGACGGCACGACGCTGGCGGACTACGTGGCCGCGCACCCCGAAGCCCTGGGCACGGACTGCGCAAAATTTGAGCAGTTCCCGGTCCTGACAAAGTTCATCGACGCCAGCAAGAACCTGTCCATTCAGGTACACCCGTCCAACGACTACGCGCTGAAAAACGAACACCAGTACGGCAAAACCGAGATGTGGTATGTGCTGGACTGCGTGCCGGGGGCGTATCTCTACTACGGCTTTACGCACGAAATCTCCAAAGAGGAGTTTGCGGAGCGCATCAAAAATAACACCCTGACCGAGGTCCTGAACGCCGTACCGGTGCATAAAGGAGACTGCTTTTTTATCCCGTCGGGCACGCTGCACGCCATCTGCAAGGGCATTGTCGTGGCCGAGGTGCAGCAGAACTCCAACGTGACCTACCGCGTCTACGACTACGGGCGCGTCGGTGCGGACGGCAAGCCCCGCGCCCTGCACATTGAAAAGGCGCTGGACGTGACCCGCCGCACGCCGCCGCAAAAGCAGGATTTCGGCAGCCATCTCGCGCAGTGCGAGTATTTCACGGTGGACGCGAAAAAAGGCGCGTTTGACGGTGCGGCTGACGAAAAGAGCTTTGTCTCGCTGCTCATCACCGACGGCGCAGGCACGCTGACCTGCGGCGGCGAGACCGTGAAGGTCAAAAAGGGCGAAAGCTATTTTATCCCCGCGGGCAGCGGCAAGTACGCCGTGACCGGCGACTGTGAGACGCTGGTGACGGTGGTGTAAACGGCTGCTTGCCGGTAGGTTCTCTCCCCCACCGCCTGCGGGCGGAGCCCCCTCGCAGAGGGGGCCAAGGTCCCTTGCCTCCCCTTGCAGGGGAGGTGGCGCCGCAGCGCCGGAAGGGTAGAGCTTGCGGCTGCCGTAAACACCCCGGGAGGGATAAATCCCTCCCCTACAAAAAAGACGCACTACGGAAAAACTTCCGTGGGGCGTCTTTTTTTGTAACCTTTTAGCAGAAAGCAGCCCTCGACGTGTTCCGCGAACGGCGGACGGTATACTCCCAATTGACCCGGCGGGGAGACAAGCCCCGCACGGGAAACCAGCAAAGGAGGAACCGTACATGAAAAAACGTCTGTTGGCTGTGCTGCTGGCCTGCTGTATGGCGGCAGGCATGGCCAACGCTGTGTTTGCGGCGGATGATCTGCCCGCCACGGCGGAGTCTGCGGCGGCGATTGCGCCCGCCGACCCGGACCCGCCTGCACCGGAACCCGAAAGTAAGGCGGCGCCGACCCCGGCGGCTGACCCCGCGGCAACGCCCGAGACCGCACGCACCCTCGTGATGGAGACGCTGCTCGCCGCGCCCGACACCGCGGCGCAGACTGCCGTTGTCACAAGCGCAGAGCTGGTGGACAGCATTCGGACCGACGGCTGCTTTACAGCGAAGGTCAACGGCAGCACGGACAGACTCGACGGCGCTGTGTACACCTGGTACCGCAGCAAGGACGGCACCAACTGGGAGGAGGTCCCGCAGCAGCTCTGCTCCGGCGATGCGTGGAACATCACGCCGGGCAGCGAGCACCGGCTGAACGCTGCGCTGGATGCCTGCATTGCCGGTGTCAGGGATGCGGAACGGCTGTACTATAAGGTCGAGGTCACCGGCACCGACGGCGCAAAACTCACCGCCGCGGCCATGCAGGTGCCCTACTGCATCCAGCTGCAGAACGGCAGCTTTGAAACGCCGGATATTGCCGGGCTGAAGGCGTATCACAACAAAAACAACAATACGCCCGCATCCCGGCTGTATTATTCCCCGGACGGTGGGACCGGAACCTTCTTTACCCAGTACCCGTCGGGGGAAGGGGGCATCGTCTGGCAGACCACCGGCGTGGCCAGGCACTGGCAAACCGAAAGCGCCGGCCTGTACATTGAGCTGGCGGACGGCTCCAACCGCAGTTATAACGGCACGCGGAACTACCCCGAGGCCAGCTACAGCATCGACGGCGCTTACGACGGGCAGCAGTTTGCCGAGCTGAACTGCGAGGCCTACGGCGCACTGTATCAGGATGTGCTGACCGCGCCCGGCACCACGCTGCACTGGTCACTGGCCCACCGCGCCCGCGGCAGGGGTATGCAGGACTCGATGGCGCTGCTCATCGCGCCGGTGGATGTGGCAGCGCAGATCACCGACATTCTGGCGGGCGTTTCCAGCGAGGACGACAACAGGGGACTTCTGGTGCACGAGGCGCTGGACCGGACCGTGCAATACAACGGCGAGGATGTCCCCATCCGCAGCTTTATGGTCGGCGGCGAGATCACCGACGGCAACGACCAGTGGGGCGTCCACAGCGGCGACTACACGGTCCGGGCGGGGCAGTATGTCAGCCGGTTCTTCTTCCTGGCGCTGTCCAGCGGCAAGGGGGACCGGCGCGAGGGCAACCTGCTGGATAAGGTCTGGTTCAGCACCGAGCCTGCGCCGCCCGTGGCAGGGCACGCCAATCTGACGCTGCGCAAGACGCTGGCGGGCAGCCTGACCGCCGACGAGCTGACCGCCGTGCGCGCGGGGCTGACCTTCACCGTGACCCGCTCCGACGGCACGGCTGTGGCCGTCATAAGCGGCGCGGATATGACCGTCGGCACCGACCCGGCCCAGTGCAGCTATACAATACAGGATCTGCCTGTGGCGTCGGAGAGCGGCACGCCCTACACCTACACCGTGACCGAGACCGCCCACGCTGCCCCGGCGGCGGTGCTCTATTTGGCGAGCCGCGCCGCCGTCAACGGCGACGCGCTGCAGCCCGCGGGCGACCCGCCGACGCTGGCCAACATAACGCTGCTGCAAAACGGCACGACCTACGCCGATTTTGAGAACACCTACGCCCGGCAGACCGGCAGCCTGCGGCTGACGAAGGCCGTGGACGACACGGCCCTGCGCGATGAGGCCGAGGCTGTGACGAACACCTTCACCGTCAGCAGCCTGCCCATCGGCAGCTATACGCTGGTCTATGACGACGGCACGGCCCGCACCGTCACGCTGGACGCGCCCGGCGCACTGACCGTGCCGCTCAAGGGGCTGCACAGCGTAACGGTGGAGGATGTGCCCGTGGGCAGCTACACCGTGACCGAGACCGACCACCCCGACTTAGCCGGCTGGTACTGCACGACCACCGCCGCCGCGGCGGCCGGGACGGAGCAGGAGCCGTCCGGCGGCGTGGGGGAGGCTGTCATAACCAACACCTACGCGCCGTTCCTGCGCGTCACCGTGACCAAGCAGGTCACGGGCGGCATGGGCGACACGCGCCGCGGCTTTGCGTTTACGGCGGCCATTGACGGCGCGGCGGTCACCGCGGATACCCCCTATGTGCAGCCCTACGGCGGCGCGGCGCTGACCGCGGACGGCTTCACGATCCCGCACAAGGGCAGCATCGTCATCGGGCATCTGAAGCCCGGCCAGACCGTGACCGTCACCGAGGAGACGCTGACCGACTACGAAACGACAATGGACGACGGCAGCAGCGTCACGCTGGGCAGCAGCTATACCGCGACCCTGACAGGCGACGCAGCGGTGACCTGCGTCAACAATAAGGATGGCGTGCCGCCCACGGGTCTTGCGCAGGACGCGGCCCCGGCAGTCTGGCTGCTGGCGGCGGGCGCGGCGCTGGCCGTGGTCTGCCGCCGCCGAAGGGAGGCTGCACCGTGAACGAGACACAGCGCCGCCGTGCGCTGGCGGACGTGAAGGAGTTTCTTCTGCGCGCCGGGGCGCTGGCCGCACTGCTGCTGGTGCTGTTCGGCGTCGTGTTCGGGCTGGCGATCCAGCCGGACGACACGATGTACCCGCACCTCAAGCCCGGCGACCTGCTGCTCTACTACCGGCTGCCGCGCAGCTTTGCAGCGGGGGAGGTGGTCGTCTTTACACAGGATGACCGGCGCTGCACGGGGCGTGTTGCGGCCCGCGGCGGCGACACCGTGGAGGTGACAGAAAACGCGCTGCTGCGCATCAACGGCAGCCTTGTGGCCGAGCCGGACATTTACGAGACGACCCCCCGCTACGACAGTGACGTGACCTACCCCCTGACCCTGGCCGACGGCGAGTATTTTATCCTCTGCGACGCCCGCGAGGGTGCGCCCGACAGCCGCCGGTACGGCCCGGTGACGGCAGAAAATATCGCCGGGCGGGTCATTGCGATTGTGAGGAGGAATGAGATTTGATAAGGGAGAGAAGGAGATACAGGTGAACTTTGCCCTCATCCGGCCTCGGGCGGGGCCTCGGCCACCTTCCCCCGCAGGGGAAGGCACCCAGCCCCAAGCCTTCTCCCTCGGGAGAAGGTGCCGCCGCAGCGGCGGATGAGGGCCGACCTACCGGAAACCACCCACATAACCATACACCACTCTGAAAGGAGCACCTACTTATGAATACCATCAAGCTTTCCGCCGTTCTGACCGCTGCTTTGCTCACGGGGGCGCTCTCCGCCACGGCGTTTGCGGCAGAGACCCTGACCACGACCACCGGCAGCATCACCTTCCGCAAGGCCATCGACGTGACGAACGCCGAGGGCGCGGGCGGCATCACGGGCACGATTGCCTTTGACGTCACCGCCGCCGACGAGAGCGACCTGCCCGACGACGGAGAGAAAAACTATGTCGGCAGCGTGGATCAGCTGGACGGCAGCGACATCACCGCCACGTTTGCGGCGGATGAAAGCGGCATTGCCAACAAGGAGAGCGATGTAAGCGTCGGCTTTGACACCTCGAAGTTCGAGGCCCCCGGCATCTACTACTACCACCTGACCGAGCGCGACCCCGGCATCCACGGCCTGACCGCCACGACGGCGACCTACCTGCTAAAGGTGCGCGTTGTCAACGACAATACGTCCGACCCGGACGGTGCAACGTTTAAGATTGACTACGCTACGCTGACCTCGCTCGATGACAATACCAAGAGCGACCTCATCACCAATACCTACACGACCCACGGTCTGACCGTGACCAAGGCGCTGGCGGGCGACTGGGCCGACTACACCGACCACTTTATCTTCACGCTGGAGATCACCGACCCGGACGCGGACCCGGGCCGCATGGCGTCGGTCACGGTCCAAACCACAAGCGCGGCGGGTGTGACGAGCAACGCCGAGGTGAAGCCCTTTACAAACGGCAAGGTCAGCTTCTCGGAGACGATCCGGGGCGGCGATATGATCGAGGTGACCGGCCTGCCCACCGGCGCGGCCTACACGATCACCGAGAGCGGCCTGGACGCTGAGAAGTATACGACGGCCTGGACGCTGAACGGCGAGACGCTGAGCACCGAAAGGGCCCTGCCCACGCAGACGGTGGGTGCCGCCGACACGGCCCTGACCGTCACGAATACCCGCAGCTCGATTGCCCCCACCGGCCTGCTGCTGGACGCCGCCCCCTACGGCGCGATGCTGGCGCTGGCCGCGGGCAGCGGGCTGGTGTTCTTCCGCAAGCGCTGCCGTGAGGACTGATGCTGGACCGTGCGGCGCGGCTGGCACGCCTGGGCACACGGCTGGTCAGTGCGCTGGCCGGGCTGCTGATGCTGGCACTGCTGGCTTTCGGCGGGTTCGCGCTCTGGCAGGACGCCGCGCTGCGCCGCGGGGCGTTTGTGGGCGCGGAGCTTTTACAGTATAAGCCCGCCGCACCGGCTGCCGACAACCCGACGCTGGCCGGGTTGCAAACCGTCAACCCCGATGTCTGCGGCTGGCTGACGGTGGACGGCACGGGCATCGACTACCCCGTTGTGCAGGGCGCGACGAACATGGACTACGTCAACCGCGACGTCTACGGGGATTTTTCCCTGTCGGGCGCGATTTTTCTCGACAGCCGCTGCGCCGCCGACCTGACCGACCCGTACACGGTGATTTACGGCCACCACATGGACAACAGCGCGATGTTCGGCGATGTGGCGCGGTTTGCGGAGGCAGACTATTTTGCCGCGCACCCCGCGGGCAGCATAAGTCTGCCCGACGCCGCCTATACGATCGAGCTGTTCGCCTGTGTGGTGACCGATGCCTACGACACCGCCATTTACACGCCGGAGCGTTACCCCGACGACGTGGGGGCGCTGCTGGACTATGCGGCGGCGCAGGCCGTGCAGCAGCGGGACATCGGTGTGACGGCGCAGGACCGGCTGGTGGCGCTTTCGACCTGCGCCGGGAGCGAGACAAACGGGCGGGTCGTCGTGCTGGGGCGGCTCTGCCCCCTGAAAGAAGGAGATGAAATGCAATGACCTTTGGCAAAACGGCCCTGCGGTGCTGGCTGCCCGCAGCGGCCCTGCTGCTGGCGCTGCTCTGCCCGCTGCCCG
>JABLTQ010116120.1_pt1 | contig 11650 bp, 3 predicted proteins | sample 7160101 | NCBI WGS metagenome assembly JABLTQ01 (sample SAMN14651228, study PRJNA627086) | human gut metagenome | isolation source: feces | host: Homo sapiens
AGGAAAGAAATCACAAAACAAGTCTCATATGAACTCCATGCCCTTCAGGCAATTAAAATCTTTTTTAAAGATTTTAATTGGAGTTCAGTATGACTCATTTCCGCCATGATGCGGGCGCGGTATTATCGCTCCATAGATCACATCCATCATACCTTCACCCCCGCCGGGGACTGCCAAAGTCTGACAGTTTCCGGCGGGGGTTCCTGGTTTCCCCTTCTTCAGCCAAAAATAGCCCCGGCCGGTCTGCATTTTTGCGGAAAAGAAATGAAAAAATCACTCCGTATCATACTTTGGCATGATTTACATTTTCTGGCGGTTATGTATAATAAAGATAAAATGGTGTTGGAATGCGTATGGCACGGGGTATGTCCCTTTGCCGGCGAAAAGGAGGGAGAACGTGACCGGGAATATTATCGTGAAGCCGTCTGTCCGGCAGCGGTTTGACAGCTTTATGGAGCGCGGGCGCGTCCTCTTTTTCAGCGCGCCCTGCGGCTTCGGAAAAAGCACGCTGTCCGATGCCCTGCTCTCCGGGCGGGATGTGCTGCGGCTGAACGCGGGCGCGGCGGATTTTGCCCTTCCCGCCCTTTCGGATGGGTGGGAAATCCTGCTCATTGACGATTTTCAGATGATACCGGCGGAGGATGGCGGGCAGGCGCTGTGCGAGCTGATCCGCTCCGACCCGGGCAAACGCTTCCTGCTTCTCTCCCGGGGCGCGCCGCCCGGATATCTGACGGCGTTCCAGTATTCCGGCCTGATGACCACGCTGGAGGCCGACGACCTGCTCTTTGACCGGGAGGATATCTGCAAATACTTTTCCGGCTGCGGCGTCGCCGTGACGGACAGCGAGATCGGCGGTATTCTGAGAGAATCCGTCGGCTACCCTCTGGGCGTCGCCGTCACCGCCCGGTGCATGTCCGGCGGGAGGCCCTTCGGCCCGGAGGTCGTGGCGCGGGCATTCCGGGAGGTGTTCTCCTATTTTGAGGCTGCGATCTACCGGCGGTTCGACCTTCCCGTGCGGCGGTTTCTGCTGGAGCTGGCGCCCTTTGAACGGTTCAATCTGGAAATGGCGCGGATGGTCAGCGGCGACCCCCACGCGGGCGACCGGCTGGACTGGCTCCTGAGCCACACCACCATGCTCCGCTATGACGACGTGCAGCATTTCCGCTTCTGGCCGCAGTTCCGCAGCTTCCTGCTGTGGGAGATGGAGCGGGAATACAGCGAGGAAAAGCGCCGGGCGCTTTTCAGCCGGGGCGCGCTCTACTACGAGCTGAAAGAGGATTACGCCCACGCGCTGGAATGCTACACCCGATGCGGCGACCACGCCAAGGTCTCCGAGCTTCTCATCCGCAACGCGGAGCTGCACCCCGGCATGGGGCATTACAGCGAAATGGAAAAATACTACCGCAGTCTCCCGGAAGCGGAGATCGCGGCTTCCCCCGCGCTGATGCAGGGCATGAGTATGCTGTGCGCTCTGGCCATGGATTACGAAGGCTCTGAGCGCTGGTATCACGAATTGCAGGAATTCGGAAAGCGGTGCGGCAGGGGCGACGCCGCAGGCAAACAGGCCCGCAGCCGTCTGGCGTGGCTGGACATCTCCCTGCCTCAGCGGGGCGTGGAAGGGCTGACGGAGACCATTCCCGCGGTGTTCCGGCTGATGACCAATAAGGAGGTCTCCCTCCCGTCCTTCTCCGTCACCAGCGCCCTGCCCAGCGTCATGAACGGCGGCAAGGACTTTTCCGTCTGGAGCAAACGGGACGACCTGCTTTACCAGACGCTCCGCGCCCCGGTGGAGGCCGTGCTGGGGCGGGACGGCGTTGGCCTTGCGGACTGCGCCATCGCCGAAAGCAAATTTGAAAAGGGCGAAAACATCACCGGCCGGATGCTGACCATCATCCCCCGCGTCAGCGAGATACGCCAGCGCGGCACGCCGGACATGGAATTCGCCATCAACGGTCTGCTGGCGCGGAGCCTGCTGTCCAGCGGCCAGAGCGAGGACGCCTATCGCACCATCGAGTCCCTCCGGGAGAAATTCGCCGAGGAAGGGCGGGAGCGGTTCCTGCCCAATATGGACGCCATGCTCGTCCGAATTTCCCTCCATACCGGCGATCTGGACTACGCCGACACATGGTATCGGGAAAAAGCGCCCAGAGACCCCATGCGGGTAAACGTCATGAAGCGCTACCAGTATCTCACGCAGGCCATGGTGGAGCTGGCGGACGGGAAGCCGGGGGCGTCGATGCTGACCCTCTCCCCGCTGGAAGATTACGTCCGCAGCTGCGGGCGGCACATCGACGGCATCCATCTGAACATCCTCGCCGCCATCGCCCTGTACCGAAGCAGGGACGAAGCATGGCGGCAGCGCCTGATTGGCGCATTGAACGCCGCGGCGGAATATCACTTCATCCGAACCGTCAGCGTCTACGGCGCGGCGGTGCTGCCATTGCTTGAAAAGCTTAACTGGAGCGGCAGCGCCCGGTGGAAAAAGCAGTTGATGGACGACGTGCGCTTGCAGGCGGCGTATTACCCCCGCTTTCTGGAACCGCGCCTCGCGCCGGGGGAAGCCCTGACGCCCACGGAGCTGCAAATTCTGCACCTGATCTGCGCCGACAAGAGCAACGCGGAGATCGGGCAGATCATGGACATCAAGCTGCCCACGGTAAAGACCCATGTAAGCCACATTCTGGATAAGCTGGACGTCCGGCGGCGAAGCGAAGCGAAAACCGCCGCAAAGCGTCTGCGGCTTATCCCGGAAGAACGGTAAACCCCCGCCCGGATTTTACCGGGCTGACGATAGAAAACTGCACTTTTTCACACAGGAGGATCCTATGAAAAAACGAATTTTGAGTCTGTTTTTGGCGCTCACGCTCTGCCTGACGCTCCTGCCGACATCGGCTTTTGCCGAGGGTGGGGATGTGAGCATTTCTGACGGTGTCATCGGCGGCGGTGAGACCGGTGGCGAGGGCGGTGGAGTCCTTGTACCACCCGGCGGTTCGACCGGCGAAGGTGGTGGGATCTATACGCCCCCAAGTGGTCCGGCAGAAGGGGGCGGCGGCACGTATATCCCCGAAGAAGACACGCGGACGGAGATCTGGTGCGTGAGCAAGCCCGATTCCATTGGCCGCAGCTATGACGGCACGACGGACGGCGGCACGATTCCAATCGACTTGACGTTTACAGACGGCACAAATGAAATCAAACTCAAAGAAGGAACGGGCTTTACCGCCAAGAAGACGTTCGATTCCGCGGACGCGGGATGGCATACCGTCACTGTGGAAATCGCGCTGATCGGCGAAGCCGCGGTAAAGTACAAGCTCAAGGCGGGCGAAGAAAAATTTGAGATCGGCGGCAACATCAACAAGGCCTATCCCGATTTGACCGTATCTCTTTCCAAGACGACCTGCACGGTGGGCGAAAAGCTTCTTCCGCTTCTGTCTGTCGAGGGTGCTCCGGAAGACGCCGAGGTGACATATTACTATGCGCCGATCAATTCTGGATATTTGGAGTTTGAAGGCAGTGAGGCAGTTCCCAAGATTGACGAGAACACTGCAATCAGCGAACCCGGCACATATTACGTCTATGCCAAGACCGGCGAGACCAAGAACTACAAAGAGGAAAGGTCAGCAACCGTGGAACTCACGGTCAACGAGCCTGTCGTTGAAGCCGCTTCGGTGACAAGAGCGGACGGAACGGACGGCGGCACATACGAATCCCTCCCGGCGGCGCTGAACGCGGCGCAGGACGGCGACACCGTCAGGCTGCTGGCCAACCATGTGACGGATGCAGACGCCCTCAATGCGCTCGGGGAAGATTTTACGTTCGAACAGTATGCTTCCATCGTACCCGTTGTCACCAAAACCTTGACGCTCGATCTGAACCACAAGACGGTCGACTACCTCGAGGTTGGATTCTCAGAGACTAACGAGGAAACGCAGAAAAAAGAAACTCTCGCGACAGGCAACCTGACTGTTACAGGCGAGGCCGCTTACGGCAGAATTTCAAATCTCATGTTCATGGCCGGCGCACTGGACATCCGGAGCGGCGAGATCGGCGGTTCAGAATGCATGGGACTTCTCTGCGACGCGGACAGTGGCTCTGTGACCGTCAGCAACGGCACGGTGTATGGCCTCACCGTATTGGAGGGTGCTTCCGTCACCGTCAATGGCGGTTCCAATCACGCGGGTGAATGGGTTGTCGGTTCCGGCGCTACGCTGAAAATTACGGACGGCACGTTTGGCGAGGTGCAGTTCACGCGCAATGGAACCATCGCCATCAGCGGCGGCACGTTCCAAAGCATTAAGAGCTACATCGCAGAAGAGTTGCAGCCGCTCATGTCCCTGTTGGATACGCAGAAGGTGCACGCTTTCTACAAGGGCGACGACGTGCAGGACGGCAATGCAACGGAGCTGGCCGGCGTAACCGTCAAGGAACACACTCACACCATGGCGAACAGCAAGTGCGCCTGCGGCTTTTCCTGCACCCACACGAACGCCGAGGGCGCGAGCACCATCGGTAAAGACGGCAAGTGCACGGTCTGCGGGACACAGTTCGCGGCTGGCATCGGCGAAACCTATTATACCGATGTGCCGTCCGCGCTGAATGCGGCAGCTGACGGTCAGACCGTCAAGCTGTTGGCAAACGAGATGCTGCCTGACGGCATATATGTCAGCAAGACTCTCACGCTGGATTTGGACGGACACAGTCTGAGCGGATACAGCTTGAATGTCGGCGGTCGTACGGCCATGAGCCAGGTTCGCACCGGTAAACTGACGGTCATTGACAGCAGCGGCGGCAACGGCGCGGTGGGAGTGACCGTGCGGGACGGCGGTACACTGGTATTCAATCCGGAGAATGACAATACCACTTTGCTCCAGCTGGAGGTTTGGGGCGGCACAGTCGAGCTGTACGGCGGAAAGATTTCGAGAAGCGGTCTGCGGCTGAATAATAACATCACATTGGGCAATCTGCTTCCCGGGCAAGCGGGACTGGCCTACTATCGTGGTGACACGCAGCTCACGCTGGAGGAAGCCGCTTCCCAGACCTGCGACCTGGTGGTAAAGTTGTGCAGCCACGGCGGCAAGAACGGCTTTGATGGCACCAACTGTCCCTACTGCAACGCGCCCGCGGTGGCGCAGACGGCCTTGCGGAATGTCGAGGGCGGCGGTCTGTGGCGGAGATTTGCCGACTTGCAGACTGCCCTTGATGCGGACAGAGACGGCGGCTCGACCCTCAGTCTGCTGACCGACGTGACCGGCGATTATACCATCAACGGCACCCGGGACACCGGCATAGATCTGAACGGCCATTCAATCCACGGTACGGTAACCGTCAAGGCCGCCACAGGCATGGACACTACTACCTTAAGCAACACGAAAAACACGACCACAGCCAGTATCGATACCGTCGTTGCCCACATGGGAGCAAACCTCGCCGGTTCGGGATTCCCCGCCGTTATCGGCACGCTGAAGCTGGCAGAGGGTGCCACATGGGCAAACATCCTGTATGAACCTAACCGCCTTGGCTATAAGGTGCTCAATGGGGACGGCACTCACAAGTGGTACGCCCCGGCGGGTGTTCCTGCCGGTTCCACGGAGCTGAACAATGTCATCATCAATCGTCTGCCAATCCCCTCCAAGACCCTGTCTCTGAAGGTCGATGGGAAGAACCTGACCGGCAGTAACCCGAAGGTGGAGCGCGGCACGACCGTCCGGCTCTGCGCCAACTGCAACGCGAAGGATGCGGATGTGGCCATCTACGTCGGAGAGATAGGGGGAGACGGCATCCCCACATACATCCAGAAGAAAGCTGAATATAAAAAGATCGGCACCATGTGGTACTATGTTGTAGACTTCGATGCTGACACGATCGGAACATACAGCATTTATTTCACGGCCAGCAAGGACGGCTATTCGGTATCGAGCAACCCCAAAATGCTGACCGTCACCAAGCTGAATCTCAGCAAAGCCGTAATCACGTTCCCCAACGGCAATGAAAGTGTCTATCAGCCTTATAACACCACCACCGGCGTGCCGCCCTATGTTGTAACGTACAACGGCAGCGAGCTGAAAGCGGGAGTTGATTACACCGTCGTCCGCGGCGATTCCCGTTCCACTGTCGGCGCCGCCACTCTGACCATCAAGGCGACAGACGACGGCGACTACACCGGCCAGAAAACCGCCAGATGGACGGTCGCAGCTCACAAAGCAACGATCTCGGTCGGCGACATCATAAAGGCATACGATGGCACAACAGACCTGCCCGCAAACGCGTCAATAAAGCTTAAGAGTGCGGATTCCCGCTATGCTCCTTCCGGCGGGCCACTTCCTCTGGCGGCTGGTGAGGATTACCAGATACTCAATGCCAGTTATGATTCCGCCAATGCAAGTGAGGACGAAAAGACCGTCTCCTTCACCATTAAGCTGACGGATAGGAACTATACCTTTGAAGACGGCACGACGCAAAAGGACTTTGTGCTGAACGGCGCGGATGTGTCGCAGACTTTCAAGATCAATCAGGCCACTGTGACCCCGAACGAGATCACGCAGTACGTTTTCAACGATTTGGCAAAGACCTACGAAATCGATTTGAGAACGCTCCTGCCGGAGCTGCCTGTAGGCTGCGAGTACGGCAAGATCCATAATCGGGGCTGCGATTACCACTTTACGGATAGTACTTACCTCGACAGCAGCAACCATATATTCGTGTCAAACGAAGGCATTCTGACTCTGCCCATCGTGGCCGCGCACAGCGCGAATGTGAACGATCAGATCGGCACTTTGACCGTCCCGATTGTAAGCACGAACTATCAGCCGTTCGAGCTGACCATCAAGGTCGTCATTGGCCAGAGGATCCCCCTCGATCAATCGGGCGTCAGCGTCAGCGCGACGGATATCACCTACGGCCAGACGCTGGCAGAGAGTACACTCACGGCCACGGGTTCGATGATCTGCCCCCGCACACAGGCCGTGATTCCGGGTACGTTCGCGTGGAAGGACGGCACCATCAAGCCCAACGCGGGCAGCTATGATGCCGAATGGACGTTCACCCCGGCGGAAGGCTACGAAGAATACGCCCCCGCGACCGGCACCGCGACCGTCACAGTCGAACCGGCAGAGCTGACGGGAGTTTCCGTGAGGGCACCCAGCACGTATTACACCGGCAAGCCGCAGCACGCATCGACAATCGCGTTCGGGCAAAGTGTAGACGGCACTACCGTGACGTTCACCTACAGCGACAAGGTAGATGGCGACTATACTTCGGACGGACCGACTTTCACCGACGCAGGCACGTACACCGTTTACTACAAAGCGGAAGCAGCAAACCACAAAACGGCTACCGGTACGTTCACCGTAACCATCGCCCCGCTGCCGATCAGCCTTCTCTCCGTCGAAAGAATCTCCAAGTCCTACGACGGCACCGCAAACGTCACGCTTACCGCGAGCAGGCTGACGTTCTTCAGCAAGACGGCCAGTCGTTCGGGCATTATACTTCCCGATACGGCGCTCACCTTCTCTGACGCCCAGTTTACCATGAAGCAGGCGGACGGGAGCTACCTGCCCTCGCCGGACGTCGGAAACGGAAAGGCCCTTTCCTTCACCATGACGCTTGCGAACGACAACTATGTGTTTGAGGGCAAACCGGAAGGCACCAAAACGGTCAGTGACACTTTTGCAACCGACGATACGACCCGTTTCACCATCACCAGGGCCGACGCGCCCGTGCCGACAGACGGTACGCTGACCATCATCAACGGTCTGGAAAGAACCTACGAGGTCGATCTGGCGGCGCTGCTGTCTGCGCTGGAAAGCCCCAAGTCCTACGGCGACATCGCCTATGGCGCGCCGACCATCACCGTGGATGCCGGCTACTGCGACGCTGCCACTGCGAAGATCGAAAACGGCAAGCTGATTCTGCCCATTCTGGCAAACCCGGTCAATACGGAGGGCAATGTCGGCTCGGTGACGGTGATTGTCACAACCAGCAACTACGAGGACATCACCCTGACCGTCAACATCTTCGCAAAGAACAAGATCACGCCCGTGCCGGATGGCGAGGTGACCGCAAGCGAGATCACCTACGGTCAGCCGCTGAATGCAAGCACGATCACGGGCAAGATGAAAGACCCCACCACCGGTGAAGAGGTTCCCGGCACCTTCACATGGACGGACGGCACGCTCATGTTCAACGCGGGCAGCCGTAAGGCCGAATGGACGTTCACCCCGGACGCGCCGGAGTACGCCACGACCACCGGAAAGGTGCGGGTCACGGTCAATCCCAAGTCCATTGTAGGCGCGGTCGTCACGCTGGAAGACACCTTCGTGTATGACGGGACGGAAAAATGTCCCCAGATAATCAGTGTCGTTCTGGACGGCGTAACACTGACAGGCATTGGCGGAGGCACAGATTATGGCTTTTCCTGCAACAGAACGTCGCAGGTCGGCACATACTACGATGATTTTTCTCTCAGCGGTCTGGGTAACTACACCGGCGAGATGAAGTTCACGTGGTCGATCACGCCAAGAGAAGTGACACCCACGATCACCGTCGCGGACGGCACCTATAACGGCGGAAATCCCGTTCAGCCGACCGTTACCCTCACAGACGACCTCGGCAATACCATTGACCCGAAGGAATACGACGTCTCCTACAGCGATAACACAAACGCCGGTACCGGCACCGTTACCGTCACCGATAAGGAAGGCGGCAACTATGTCCTCGGTACGGCCGGCACGACCTTCACGATCAACAAGGCCGCCGCGCCCGCGCTGACTGCTCATCGGGTCACCCAGAAGTACAGCCTGAAAACAGAGCAGACCATCACCCTCCCCGACCTCAAGAGTCTGGGAATGCCCGATGACGCACTGGTATCCGACACGAACGCGTTCCACAGCGGGTCCTATTCTCCCGCGGGCAGGATTCAGGACGGTTGGGGCATTGACGTGAACACCGGGGCGATCACCTACGCTCTGGCGGACGGTGCCGCCGCTGGCGACGTCATCACCTTCACCCTTCTGGTTCGCTCCAAGAACTACGAGGACGCCACCGTTACGGTCATCCTCACCCTGACGGAGCGGGACGCGCCCATCCTGACCCTGCCGGACATCATCACCGTGGACTACACCGGCGCGGAAATTCCCGTCAGCGCGGTCACCGGCAAGAGCGCCGCCTTTGACGGCAAGGATGTGCCGGGTACATGGAGCTGGAAAGCCGGTCAGGCGATCACCAACGCGACCGACACCGGCAGTAAGACCATTGTCTTTACCCCCGCCGATCTGGTCAATTACCACCCGGTGGAGGGCGAGGTTTATGTCATCATCTCCCGCGTCGCGCCGGACTATACCGCGCCCGCTGCCATTGACGGCCTGACCTACAGTGGCAGCGCGCAGGCGCTGGTCAGGGCAGGCTCCACCGCCCACGGCAAGCTGCTCTACAGCCTGAGCAAAGACGGCACCTACTCCGAGACCATCCCCACCGGCACGGACGCCGGGGAATACACCGTCTGGTACAAGGTCGCGGGCGACAGCAACCATAAGGATTCCCAGCCCGGGTCCATCACCGCAACCATCGCTCCCAAGACCGTGACCGCCACCGTGACGGTCAGCGGCGGTTCCCTCACCTACACCGGCGACCCGCTGAAGCCCAATGTCATCGTGAAGGACGGCGACACGGTCATCAGCCCGGAGGAGTACGACGTTTCCTACAAGGACAATGTGAACGCGGGAACCGCTACCGTAATCATCAAGAACAAGGCAGGCGGCAACTACACCGTCAGCGGCAGCGCCACCTTCGAGATCGGCAAGGCCGCTTCCGAGGTCAGGACCGCCCCCGGGGCGAACGCCGGCCTTGTCTACAACGGCGGTGAGCAGACCCTCATCACAGCCGGAACTGCCCTCGGCGGCAAGCTGAAATACCGTCTGGGCGAAACCGGCGAGTTCACAGAAGCGCTTCCCAAGGCCACGGACGCGGGCACCTACACCGTGTACTGCATGGTCGAGGGCGACGGCAACCACCGCGACTCGGAGGTGCAGAGCCTCACCGTCACCATCGATAAGGCAACGGTCACGGTCAAGGCGTTGGACAAGCGCATCTACACCGATGACAAGGCCCCCGATCTGAGCAAGCCCGTACTGGACAAGGACTACACCGTCAGCGCCATGTTCGGCGAGGATGCGCTGACCGGCGACATAAAGCTCGCCTACGTGGACGCGAATGGCACTGAGATCACCCCCGACACGGCGAAGGTCGGCAAGGTCGTTATCCGCGCCAGCGGGCTGACCGCCCCCAACGGCAACTACACCGTCGTTTTCGTGGACGGCACGCTGACCATCGACGAGCGCCCGGTCTACACCATCACGGCCACGGCGGGTATCCACGGCTCCATCACGCCCTCCGGCGACGTTGACGTCCTCCACGGCGGCAGCCAGACCTTCACCATCGCCGCGAACAGAGGCTACGCCATCTCCAACGTCAAGATCGACGGTGTGAGCATCGGCGCGGTGAAGTCCTACACCTTCGAGAACGTCACCGGCAACCACACCATTGATGTCACCTTCATGAAGGCCAACGGCAACCCCCAGACCGGCGTGATGGTGGACGAAGTCACCGGCGAGTACTATGTGGGGTAACGCCCACCGCGTTTCGCGCGTCCGTTGGGCGCGCGAGGAGACAAGCTTATGAAGAAAAATGTCATGAAAATCTGCTGCGCGGTTCTGGCCATTGCGGTCATTGCCGCTCTGCTGATAGCGGTCAGGGGCTGCCACCGGGAGGAACCAATCGTTCCTCCCACCACCGCCCCGGCCACCGAGGCCACCCAGACCGTCCCCACCGAAGCCGAAACCCAGCCCCCCACGGTTCCCGTGGGGGAGGTCATCCCCACCGTGGATAAGCAGTCGGAGCTGGCCGCGGCCAGAAAGAAAAAACCCGATACCGTGGCGTGGCTGTACATCCCCGGCGCGGAGGTGGACGACCCCGTGATGCAGGCGGAGGACAACGGCCACTACCTGTGGCTGGGCGAGGACGGCGAGTACAGCACTTGGGGCTGCTACTATGCCCACTGCGAAAATCATTTCGGCGGCCGGGACAAGCTGGACACCCACACCACGATTTTCGGCCACTCCGCCAGCAACTGCGACCCCAACGGCCCCAAGTTCACCAAGCTCTACCGGTACATGGACGCGGACTACGTGAAAGATCATCCCTACATTTACCTCTCCGTGACAGGGGAAGATCTGGTTTTCCAGATCACGGCGCTGTTCATCACGGACATTGAGTTCGACTACATCGTCCCCAATCCCACGGGAAGCGAGCTGACGGAGTTCTTCCGGACGGTCGCACGAAAGAACTGGCTGAACTTTGACGGCGTGACCTTCTCGGAGGGCGACACTGTCCTGACCCTCTCCACCTGCTGCCGTAAGTATGACACGGCCAAAACCGGCAACCAGCGTCTGGTGGTCATGGCGAAACTGCTGCCGGAAGGCGCGACGGCACAGCCCTACACCGTCTCTCTGGCGGAAAATCCGGAGATGCCATAACAAAAACTTCCTGCACCGCTTTTACGGCGCAGGAAATCGAGAAAACGGCGGCTGCCCTGTTTGGGGCTGCGGCCGTTACTATACTTTATACTATTTCCTGATTAAAATCTTAATTTTAATCA
>JABLTQ010021874.1_pt1 | contig 11623 bp, 10 predicted proteins | sample 7160101 | NCBI WGS metagenome assembly JABLTQ01 (sample SAMN14651228, study PRJNA627086) | human gut metagenome | isolation source: feces | host: Homo sapiens
ATCCGCAGGGATTCTAAGGGGCTTGACCCCTTAGCACACGGACTTTGGAACAAAGTCTAGTGTGTTACACCTTGCCAGAGGTGTACAGGCTCCCGGTACGCACGTACGCAGCAATTGCCATCAATGCGCCATATAGATGGCGATCAAGTTCGCACAAAGCGAACTTGATTCCTCAAAGCAAAAGGCAGGATACCACCGTCATAGTGATACCCTGCCTTTGCTCGTTTAACGCTCTGTGTAGTCCTTCCGCAGAATTTCCGATAAACAAAAAACGTACCCGAACCCTTTCTCATAGAGAATTGGGTTCGAGTACGAACTGTTTGGTGGACGGTACAGGACTCGAACCTGTGACCTCCTGCACGTCAAGCAGATGCTCTACCAGCTGAGCTAACCGTCCATACGTCATATCGACTTGGATAGTTTACCACAGCTTTGCACGAATTGCAAGGCTTTTTGCGATTTTCTCTGAAAATTTCTTACAGCGCCTTGCGGATGATGTCGTACAGCACCGGTTTCATGCTGTCGATGTTGTCCGGCTTGCCCTCCAGAATGCTGGAGTAGCACACCGACATGCACATGCTGCCCAGCGCCGTGATGCGCTGATAGGCCTCCCGCTCGGTGCGGCCGGCCATTTCCGGGCTGGTCAGCACCACGTTGAGCAGCTTGCGCATCAGCGGCTCGGCGTCGCGGCTGGCCTCGATCTGGTCCAGCCCCGGCCACACGAAGTTGCGCTCCAGGAATTTGACCACCACCGTATCCCGCCGCAGCGCTTCGATAATATGGTCGATCACGGCCACCATCTTGTCCGGGAACGTCTCAAGGCCGGTCTGCCGCTCCACAGCCTCGCACGCATTGTTCAGCAGCTGGTAGCTCACCCGCCCCAGCAGGGCTTGCATCACCGCACCTTTGTCCTGAAAATACAGGTAAAAAGTGCCTTTGGCCACCTTGGCCCGGGAGGTGATGTCCTCCACGCTGGTCTTGGCGGTGCCGCGCTCCAGAAACAGCTCGTAGGCTGCATCCAGCAGGGCCCGGCGCTTTTCCTGTTTTTTGCCTTCCACGGTACTCATGCTCTGGGTCGATTCCTCTTTTCTCTCTTTTTCTCACGTTCATACGTTGCCCTTGTTGGTTGTCTCAATCATTTTAGCAGTCTTGCCGCAATTGTGCAAGAGCGTTTTCTTATACAATCGCCGGCCTGTGATAAAAAAACTGACTTTTGGTCATTTTTGTGCTTGACACCCGGTTTGTCCTGGTTATAATAGTGTTTGCTTGGAAATGACCACTGGTCATTTTACTAAGATTCTTATCCATTTCTGACTCTGGAGGGTACTCATGAAAAAGATCGCACAGGGCATTGTGCGCTTCCGGAAGCTGATCCTGACAGTAGCGTTCCTGCTGTTGATTCCTTCCGCGATCGGCGCAGTTGCCACCCGCATCAACTATGACATCCTCACCTACCTGCCGCAGGATCTGGACTCCATGATCGGCGAGGTAGCCCTCGAGGATGACTTCCATCTGGCGTCCACCGGCATGATCACGGTGGAAGGCCTGCCGACCAACGAACTCATTGCCATGAAGAAGGACATCGAGGCCGTGCCCGGTGTCATGCAGACCTTCTGGCTCAGCGATGTGATCGATCCCAGCATCCCCACCGAGATGCTGCCCGCCGACGTGCAGCAGTTCATGTTCGGCAAGAACGATTCCACCATGCTCATCGTCCGCTTCGACGCTCCCAGTGCCAGCGACGAGACGATGAACGCCGTCAAACAGATCGAAACGCTGCTGCGGAAGGATTGCTTCTTTGGCGGCATGAGCGTCATCCTGCAGGACACCAAAGCACTGGTCAACCAGGAAATGCCGCTCTACATCCTGATCGCCGTAGGTGCCAGCCTGCTGGTGCTGTTCCTCTCGCTGGAAAGCACCATCACCCCGCTGCTGTTCATGCTGGGCCTGCTGTTCCCCATCGCGTACAACTTCGGCACCAACATCTTCCTGGGCCAGATCAGCTACATCACCGAAGCACTGGCCACCGTGCTGCAGCTGGGCGTTACGATGGACTTCTCCATCTTCCTGCTGCACCGCTATCAGGAAGAAAAAGAGCTGCGCTCTAATAATGAAGAAGCCATGGTCAGTGCCATCTGCAAGACCATGACCTCCATTTCCGCTTCCAGCCTGACCACCATCGCCGGCTTCCTGGCGCTGTGCGCCATGCGCCTGACCCTGGGCCGCGACATCGGCATCGTCATGGCCAAGGGCGTGGCGCTGGGCGTCATCTGCACGGTGGTGGTCCTGCCGGCTCTGATCCTTTCCTTTGACCGGCTGGTGGAAAAGTACAAGCACCGCACCATCATCCCCAAGCTCACCAAGCTCAGCTACTTTGTATCGTCCCACTCTGCTCCTATCGTAGCAATCTTTATCCTGGTCCTGGTCCCCTTTATCGTGGCCCAGAGTAAGACCGAAGTGTACTACACCCTGTTCGATTCTCTGCCCCAGGACCTGACCGGCATCGTGGGCACCAACAAGCTGGGTGAGGACTTCGGCATGACCACCAGCCACTTTATCCTGGTGCACGATGACCTGACCGCCACCCAGGTGAGCGACCTGTGCGACGAGATCAACGACGTGGACGGCATCACCCAGGTGGTGAGCCTGGATTCCATCACCGGCCCCGGCTTCGACACCTCTCTGGTGCCGGACAGCGTGATGGAGATCCTGCAGTCCGGCGGCTACAAGCTGATTTTGGCCAACAGCTCCTACAAGACCGGCACCGATGCCATCAACAGCCAGCTGGACCAGATGATCCGCCTGATCAAGGCGGTGGACCCGGAGGGCGTTATTACCGGCGAGGGTGCCATGACCAAGGACCTGATCGAGGTGGCTGACGTGGACTTCAAGAACGTCAACGTCTGGTCCATCCTGGCGGTTCTGGTCATCATCGCCATCTCCTTCAAGAGCATTTCCATCCCCGTGCTGCTGGTTGCCAGCATCGAGGCCGCCATTGCCATCAACATGGGCATCCCGTACTTTACCGGCACCGAGCTGCCGTTCATTGCCAGCATCGTCATCGGCACCATCCAGCTGGGCGCTACGGTGGACTACTCCATCCTGATGACCACCCGTTACCATGAGGAGCGTGCCTTTGGCCGCACCCCCAAGGAGGCTGCTCAGCAGTCTCTGGAGCACTGCAGCCAGTCCATCCTGACCAGCGGCCTTACCTTCTTTGCCGCCACCGTAGGCGTGGCTGCCATCAGTAAGATGGAGCTGCTGAAGAGCATCTGCCTGCTGATCTCCCGCGGCGCACTGATCAGTATGGCCGTCATTCTGGTCGTTCTGCCTGCCGCCCTGATGCTGTGCGACTGGATCATCCGCCACACCACCCTCAAGTGGATGGTGCCGGAATCCGCCAACGCCAAGAAATCTGAAAAGGAGTAATCTGCCATGAAAAAATCGCTTCGTATCGCCAGTGCGGCGCTGGCCCTGACCCTCGCCGCCAGCTGCGCTGTGCCTGCTTTTGCCGCCGGCAGCAGCAGTTTTTCCAAAGATGAGACCGTGTACGCTGTGATGAACGGCGACGGCTCCCTCAAGAGCACCACCGTCAGCGAGCACCTGTACAACGCAGGCGGCCTGTCCTCCGTGACCGACAAGTCCACCCTGACCGACATCCAGAACACCGAGAGCAGCGCCGAGTTCACCCAGAACGGCGACGAGCTGGTGTGGAACACCGATGACACCGACGTGTACTACAAGGGCAGCACCGACAAGACTCTGCCCATGGATGTGAAGGTCACCTACGCCCTGGACGGCCAGGAAGCCGCCCTGGAGGACCTGATCGGCAAGAGCGGCCACCTGACCGTGACCGTGAGTCTGAAGAACAACGAGACCGGCACCGTGGAGGTGAACGGCCAGACCCGCAGCATCGTCACTCCGCTGATCACCGCCGTGGGCGTGATCCTGGGCAGCGATGCCTCCAACGTGACCGCAGAGCACGGCGTGGTGGAGAGTGCCGCCAAGAGCAACGTAGCCGCCTTTGTCACCCTGCCCGGCGTCAAGGACTCCCTGTCCGGCCTGCTGCCCGATGAAGTGAACAGCATCGAGGATTACCTGCAGGACACCGTGACCGTGGAAGCCGATGTGACCGAGCTGACCTGCCCGCAGATCATGGTGGCCTGCGCCACCAGCACCGAGGCTCTGGGCACCGACAATGTGTTCGACCTGAGCCGCATCAATGAGCTGACCGACGGTATGACCCAGCTGAACGACGCCATGAGCCAGCTGATGGACGGCGCTTCCCAGCTGGTGGACGGCACGGCCCAGCTGGCCGACGGTGTGCTGGCCCTGCTGGACGGTGCCAACACCCTGAACAGCGGTGCAGCCGCTCTGGACAATGGTCTGGGCCAGCTGACCGACGGTCTGGACACCCTGACCTCCAACAACGCCGCTCTGAATTCCGCTGCACAGCAGGTGGCTGACGGCGTGCTGGCTTCCGCCAACAAGACCCTGAAAGAGGGCGGCCTGATCGACAACGACATGACCTGGAGCGACTATGCTTCCGTCATCGACAACATCCTGACCATGAACGACAAGACCCTGGCCGCCGGCCGCCGCAAGATCGTGCGCACCGTGTGGGAGCAGGAGCCCAGTTTCAAGGACAGCGAGCTGGATCTGGCCCTGTACCTGGCTGCCACCAAGACCAACCATGACCTGGAAGCGGCTCTGAAACGGATGCAGAGCTATGACCCCTCCATGATCACCGGTCTGGTCCAGCTGCTGACCAGCGAGGACGCCAAGAACACCGCCCACGAAGAACTGGTGTATCAGGTGAAGAATAGCCAGGATATGGCCGATGTCGCCGCCCTCAAGACCAGCCTGTCCCAGATCCAGGTGTTCGTCTCCAGTGTGAACCAGTACACCGCCGGTGTGCAGTCTGCTGCGGACGGTGCCCACTCTGCCAAGGACGGCAGCGCCCAGCTGGCCGCCGGCACCCAGACCCTGTACGATGGCGTGAACACCCTGAACAACGGCGCAGGCCAGCTGAGTGACGGCACCGTGCAGCTGAACGACGGCCTGAACCAGTTCAACGATGAGGGCATCTCCAAGCTGACCGGCGCTCTGGACGCTGACCAGCTGCACGACCTCAAGACCGTGCTGGATGCCATGGCCGACCGTCTGGAAGACTACAACAGCTTTGCCGGTGCACCGGACGGTGCCGACGGCAGCGTGAAGTTCGTGTACAAGACCGCTGAGACCGTGGCCGCTGCGGACACCACCGCCGCCGAGACCGAGACTGTGAAGGAAGGCAATGTGTTCACCCGCCTGTGGCAGCGCATTGTGAACCTGTTCAAGTTCTGATTTTTCCCTCATGCATCAAGCGGGGCCTGCGCTGGCAGGCCCCGCTTTTTTGCACCCTGCCGAAACTGCCCCGCAGCCCTTGCAAAATGCCTGCAAATCCAGTATGATAAAGGCAAAGAAAATTTCCCGCACACACAGGGAGAATTTGAAAAGGAGCGATCGTTCTTATGCCAGAAAAAGAGATCAAGGGGATCAAGAAATTCTTTGAGGAATTCAAGGCCTTTGCCATGCGCGGCAATGTGCTGGATATGGCAGTCGGCGTGGTCGTCGGCGGTGCGTTCACGGCCATCGTCACGGCTCTGGTGGATGACGTCATCAACCCGCTGATCGGCCTGTTCTTCAAGGCAGATTTCTCGGATGTCGTGATCAGCCTGGGCGGTTCCAGCATCAAGATCGGCGAATTCGTCAACTCGGTCATCAACTTCCTCATCGTGGCCTTTGTGCTGTTTGTGGTGATCAAGTTCATCAACGGCCTGCACAAGAAGCCGGCAGCTCCCGCCGCACCGGCAGAGCCCACCACCAAGGTGTGCCCCTACTGCCAGACCGAGATCCCCATCAAGGCTGTGCGCTGCCCGCACTGCACCTCCAAGCTGGAGGGCTTCCCGGAGATCAATGCCTGATCCCGCAACTCCTGTACCTGAAAAAAGCAGCTGTACCAAGCGGTACAGCTGCTTTTTTGCGGTCAGCGTGCGCTGCGGGGCCTGCCGCCGCCCAGATGCCACAGCAGCCAGGCATACAGGTAGTTCACCCCCAGCAGGCCCACGGCCCACAGGACGGAAACATACACCGGCTGGTGGTACACCTCAAAGAAGGGGTACGGCCCCACGATGACCCGCAGGATGTTCAGCGGCAGGATGACCGCCGCATATGCCAGCGTGGGCAGCAGCGCCCAGCGCACATCGCTGCGCGGCAGGTGGGGTTCCCGCTCCAGCAGCAGGTAGGAGAGGAGCGCTGCCATGGGGTTGAGCAGGTGGTGGTACAGCATGCTGCTGGTGCACAGCAGCATGTACAGCCCGCCCTCGCCGTTCATGGGGGCCAGCACGAACACCACCGTCAGGAAGGTGAGCAGCAGGCAGCTGGTGGCCATGAACTTGAGCCGCTTTAGCCAGCGGGGCAGCTCTCCGCCGGTGAAGATGCACCGCAGCTGCCACAACGCCACCAGGGTGCACACTGCGGCCGCAAAGATGTTGGAGTCCTCGGTGTAGTAGGTGAAGATCTGGGCCTGGCCCATCTCCCAGCTCAGGGGCAGGGCAATGGGTTCTGCACACAGCACAAAAAGGTTCAGGGCGATGGACAGCAGCCTGCGGCAGGTATCCAGGAATTTTTTCATAAAAATTTCCTCTCAGTAAACAAAAAAGCCCTCTCCCTTCCGGCCTTCGCCGGGGGCGGGAGAGGGTTTTCCACATTTTTATTTTGCAGTGTTGATAAAGCTGCGGTTGTCCCACAGGTACTTGATGCCGGACACGGCCGTGACGATGGCCACCAGCCAGCACAGCAGGATGGACACCAGCACCACCACCGTGATGCTTTCCAGCGTGCCGTTCCAGCACAGTGCCGTGCCGAAGAAGTAGAAGATGATGCTCAGCATCTGCAGCACGGTCTTGACCTTGCCCCACATGTTGGCAGCGATCACCTTGCCGTCCTTGGCACCGGCCGCCACCATGCGCAGGCCGGACACCGCGAACTCACGGGCCAGGATGATGCACAGCACCACGGGGCTGCACACGCCGTCCCGCATCATGTAGATGAAGGCCACAGTGGTCAGCAGCTTGTCGGCCAGCGGGTCGGCAAACTTGCCAAAGTCGGTGACCATGTTCCACTTGCGGGCCAGATGACCGTCCAGAAAGTCGGTGAAGCTGGCCGCTGCAAAAACAATGCCGGCCAGCAGGTAATACAGCGGCTGGAAGGTGCCGTTGGCCACCGCGTCCAGACTGGTGAGGGACACAAAGATCATGAACACCGGCACCAGCACAATGCGGGTCAGGGTAAGTTTATTGGGCAGATTCATAGGTTTTATCCTCCAATACGTTATTTTACGACTGTACCATACAGATCGTAAAGATCACTGTCGTCCACCAGCACATCATAGAACTGGCCGGGGTACAGCGGCTCTTCGCTGGACACGCACACGTTGCCGTCCACCTCCGGAGCATCGCCGGTGGTGCGGCACAGATACAGGCCGCTCTCTTCGTCAATGCCGTCGCAGAGCACGCGCACGGTCTGGCCCACCTTTTCGGCCTGCTTCTGGGCCATGATGCCGGTCTGGATCTGCATCACCAGCTCGGCGCGCTTGTCCTTGACCTCCTGCTCGATCTGTCCGTCCATCCGTGCTGCCACGGTATTTTCCTCGGCCGAGTAGGCAAAGCAGCCCAGCCGGTCGAACTTGACCTCCTTGACGAAGTTGCACAGGTCCTCGAACTGCTCCTCGGTCTCGCCGGGGAAGCCTGCGATCAGGGTGGTGCGCAGGGTGATGCCGGGGATCTCGCGGCGCAGCTTGCCAATGACCTCCAGCAGCTCGGCACGGTTGGAACGGCGGTTCATGTTCTTGAGGATGGTGTCGTTGCAGTGCTGGATGGGCAGATCCAGATAGGGCACCACCTTGTCGTTGCGCTTCATGGCGGCAATGAACTCGTCAGTGATGCGCTCCGGGTAGGCGTACATGATGCGGATCCATTCCAGCCCCGGCACCTTGTTCAGCTTGTCCAGCAGCTCACAGATGCTGCCGGGCTTGCCCCAGTCCTCGCCGTAGGCGGTGGGATCCTGCGCCACCACGATCAGCTCCTTCACGCCCTCACCGGCCAGCCAGCGGGCCTCGGCCACGCAGTCGGCCAGATCACGGCTATGCAGCGGGCCGCGGATGCCGGGGATGGCGCAGTAGTGGCAGCGGTTGTTGCAGCCCTCTGCGATCTTTAAGTACGCATAGTGGGCAGGCGTGCCGATGACGCGCTTGCCGCCCAGCGGGAAGTCCTTTTTGGCACCGTAGCTTTCCAGATGGTTCTCACCGTGGAACAGGCGGGCCACGATGGTATCAATGGCCTTGTTGGAGGCACAGCCCACCACAGCATCCACCTCGGGGATCTCCTCCTCGATCTGGCTGCGGTAACGCTCGGCCAGGCAGCCGGTGACGATGACCTTCAGCTCCGGGTTTTGCTGCTTGTAGGCGCAGGCCTCCAGAATGTTCTCAATGGCCTCGGTCTTGGCGCTCTCGATAAAGCCGCAGGTGTTGACCAGAATGACATCGGCTTCACCCAGGTCGGCCACCGTCTCGTGACCGGCCGAAAGCAGGATGTGCACCATCACGTCCAGATCGACCTGGTTCTTGGGGCAGCCAAGGGAAATACATGCAATTTTCATAAGGGATGATACTCTCTTTCTCTTTTGAGGGATGCTTTTGATTTTTTACGATTTGCTCCGGAAAAGCTCCCCCTTCGGGGGAGCTGGCAAAGCCGCAGGCTTTGACTGAGAGGGTTATTCCCCCTCCTCCACCCTGCGAATGGCTTCCTTAATGACGGAATACGAAAATCCCCGCCGCTGCAGGGCCGCAATGACCAGATCCCTGCGGCCCGCTTCCAGCTTTTTGCGGTAATGCCCTTCCACCAGAGCGGCGACGGCTTCCAGCTCCGGGTCCTCGCCGGAAACATCGGGGGTGTAAACAGCATCCAGCGCCTGCTGGATCTCGCCTGCGGCCAGGCCCTTCTGCCGCAGATTCTGGGCAGCGGCGCGGCGGCTCTTTTTTGCCGCCAGCAGGGCGTGGGCACGGGTCTCGGCATAGCGGGCATCGTTGATATACTCCCGCTGCACCATCTCTGCCACCACGGCGGCACTGGTCTGCTGGGTATAGCGGCGGTTCAGCCGCTCATACAGCTGGCCCGAGGAAAGCTCCTGCCCGGCCAGCAGCTCCATGGCCCGGGTGCGGGCCTTGGCGGCATCGGTAGATTTTTCCTCTTCGGCCAGCGGGCGGCGGCCACGGCTGTAAAAGGCCATTTACTCTTCCACCATGATATCCAGCTCACTCTCGCTGCTGCGGGCGGGAGCCTTGACCACCGGCTCCTTTGCTGTGGCAGGAGCTGCCGGTTCCCCCTCTGCAGGGGCGGCAGCAGCCTTGCCCCCCGGGCGGCGGGTGGCATAGAGCTTATCGGCATTGGCGCGCACCTGACCCTCGATATCGTTGGCGATCTCGGGGTTATCGCGCAGGAACTGCTTGGCATTGTCGCGGCCCTGACCCAAGCGGATATCACCGTAGTTGAACCATGCACCGCTCTTCTGAACGATGCCCAGCTTGACACCCAGATCGATGAGCTCACTCATCTTGGAGATGCCCTCGCCGAACATGATGTCGAACTCAGCCTCACGGAACGGAGGAGCCACCTTGTTCTTGACGATTTTTGCGCGGGTATGGTTGCCGATGAACTGGCCGGAAGAATCCTTCAGGCCCTCCACGCGGCGGATATCGATGCGGACAGAGGAATAATACTTCAGGGCGCGGCCGCCGGTGGTGACCTCGGGGTTGCCGTAGACCACGCCGACCTTTTCACGCAGCTGGTTGATGAAGATGCAGACGGTGTTGGTCTTGCCGATGACGCTGGTCAGCTTGCGCATGGCCTGGCTCATCAGGCGGGCCTGCAGGCCCACATGGCTGTCGCCCATCTCGCCCTCGATCTCAGCGCGGGGCACCATAGCGGCAACAGAGTCCACAACGATGGCATCAATGGCACCGGAGCGCACCAGCGCCTCGCAGATCTCCATGGCCTGCTCACCGGTATCGGGCTGGCTGACCAGCAGGTTGTTGATGTCCACACCCAGCGCCTCGGCATACACAGGGTCCAGCGCGTGCTCCACGTCGATGAAGGCAACATCGCCGCCCTTCTTCTGGGCTTCGGCCAGAACATGCAGGGCCAGCGTGGTCTTACCACTGGATTCAGGGCCGTACACCTCAATGATGCGGCCCCGGGGCACGCCGCCCACGCCCAGTGCCAAATCCAGGCCGATGCTGCCGGTCGAGATGGCATCCACCTGCATGGCGGCGTTGTCACCCAGCTTCATCACAGCGCCCTTGCCAAACTGCTTCTCGATCTGGGCCAGTGCCGTGGCCAGCGCATCCTTCTTGGCACCGGGATCGGTCTTCTGGGTCGCCGGGGCAACGTTGTTGTTCTGATTTTTTGCCATAGTGTCATGCTCCTTTGTCATCTGTTCCCGGCGCGGTGCGGCCAAACGCAGGCGCGGGCATTCCAATTCTTTCGGTACTAGTATAACACATTTTACAGATATTACAACAGGAAGTTGTAGATATTTTTATTGTTTTCTCGCCATCACACAGCGGTCATTGCCGCCAAAGTCTTTTCTGCACACGATCTCCGTCCACCCGTTGGCGGCAAGCAGAGCCGTTACAGCTTCCCGCTGCTGCCAGCCGATTTCCAGGGCAAGGGCACCGCCGGGGCGCAGAGCTTTCTGGTAGTGTTCCGCAATGGCGCGGTAAAATACCAGCCCATCCTCCCCCGCTTCCAGCGCCATGGCAGGCTCCTGCGCCACCTCGGGCTGCAGTGCGCCCATCTCGGCGGCGGTCAGGTAAGGCGGGTTCGACACAATGAGGTCAAGCTGCCCCTCCGGCAGGGTCTGCCAGTAGGTGAACAGATCTCCCTGCACTGGGGTGATGGTCAGTACCGGGGAGAGATGGGCGTTCTGCTCCAGATAGCGGTATGCCGCAGGGCTCTTCTCCAGACTTGTGACCTGTGCCGCCGGGCAGAAGCGCTTCACGCCCAGCCCCAAACAGCCCGTGCCGGCACAGAGGTCGAGCACCCGGGGTGCCTCCACCCCAGCCAGCATTCCGGCGGCGGCTTCGGCCACCACCTCAGTATCGGCCCGGGGGCAGAGCACGCCGGGGCCGACAGCCAGCTCAAAGTCAAGGAAGGGCCAGCTGCCGCAGAGGTACTGCAAAGGCTCCCGGGCCGCGCGGCGGGCCGTCAGGGCTTCCAGCCGCTCTGCCTGCTCTGCACCCAGCGGAGCATCGGCAAGGCGGGCATCCCCGCCCGCTGCCAGCCGGAAAAGCTCGGCCGCGTCAAAATCTGCATCGGGGCAGCCTGCGGCGCGCAGGCGTGCCTCCACCTCCCGGACTGCTGCCCGGGGCAGCATCCCTGCGGTTACCATCTGCCGTCCTCCGGGTCCTCGGGCAGGACCGGCGTGACGGCGGCAATGGCCACCTCGATCATGCTGTCGTCCGGCTCAAACACGGTCAGATGCTGCACCCAGTACGTTGAGGTACCTCAGGTGGAGGGTGTGC
>JABLTQ010078886.1_pt1 | contig 11605 bp, 9 predicted proteins | sample 7160101 | NCBI WGS metagenome assembly JABLTQ01 (sample SAMN14651228, study PRJNA627086) | human gut metagenome | isolation source: feces | host: Homo sapiens
ACAGAAGGATCAATCTCCGGGCGGTGGATGGCATGGCGGTTTACCAGAAGAATGTCCCATGGTTTCAGTTGATAAGCTTTTCCTTCTATATGATATGCAGCCTTGCCGGAGATGAAAATAACTACTTTATGAAAATCATGATAGTGATAGGTGAATTCTTTACTGGTCTGGTCTTTGATGTGGAAAATCCGGAACTGTTCATTCAGGTATCCGGTTTTCTCTGTCTGATAAAATTGTTCTGATAAAAGCATTGTCGAACCGCCTTTGGATAATGTGATTATTTGGTATTGTATTTATACTATCATTTAATGGTGCCGGGGTCAAAAGATATCTATCATGAAATATAATAAGCCGATTTTACAGACAAAGAACAAGAATCTGTTAAAATATATAAGCTTTTTGTGAAGCTATGTGATTTACTGACTGCGAAGATACTGAACAGTTATAAGAATATTATAGTTCTGCAGAAAGATAAAAATTCAGCAGCAGGAGGAATAATATTGGAAGTGGAAAAAGATAAACAAAAAGAAAAATGTTGTTATTACGGGATATATTCCCTTTCGATGTGCGGGATTTTCTGCATTATACTATTCATTTTTATGAAAAATGGAAAATCATTTATTCATAAAGGTGATGGTATGCAACAGCATTACATTGCACTTGAATATTGGGGAAATTATCTGAGACAGATTATAAGAGATCTGGTGTTTGCGCACAGACTGAATATACCACAGTGGAATCTGCATATAGGAAACGGAGCAGATATTCTTACAACATTACATTATTATGTGATCGGAGACCCGCTGAATCTGCTGGCTGTGCTTGTTCCTTCCAGATACACGGAATATCTTTATGCATTTCTGTGTTTTCTGAGATATTATCTGGCGGGTATTACATTCTCCATGTATTGTTTTTATAATAAGAACAAAAAACTGCCGGTTTTTCTTGGAAGTCTGATTTATGTATATTCTCAGTGGATGATCGTGACGGGACTGGATCATCCCTATTTTATGAACCCGGTCATTTATCTTCCTCTGATCATGTTGGGGATAGACAGGATATATGACAGGAAGAAGCCATATCTGTATATATGGACAATCGTTCTTTCGGCAGTGAGTAATTTCTATTTTTTTTATATGCTGGCAGTATTTACGGTAATCTATGTGGTCTTTCGTTATTTTACAAAGCATAGCAGGTTTATTCTGAGAGAATTTGCAGGAATGGCAGGGAAAATCGGAATCTATACAATGATCGCATTGATGATATCGTCACCGGTGTTGCTTCCGATTATTAAGACAATGATGGGAAATTCACGGATGAATGTTCAGAGATATATGCCGATTCTGTACAGCAGGCGTTTTTATGTCACTTTGTTGGCTGCTTTTTCAGGAGCAAGTAATAAGACCAGGTTTTCTTACATTGGAGTTGCAGGGGTATGTGTACTGGCAATCATAGTTCTGTTTATGCAGAAAGGAAAATATCTGAGCCTGAAACTTGGAACAGCACTGGTAACTGCAATGGTATGTATTCCTTTGGCTGGCAGAATTATGAATGGATTTTCATATACAACAAATCGATGGACATGGGCATGTTCAATGTTGTTTTCTTATATTTTTGTGAAGATGTTTCAGGAATTTTTCGGGCTTACAACAAAAAAGAAGATAATTCTGGCTGCTATCGTGTCCCTGTATTCTGCGTTTTTGATTTTTTATCCTCATTTCAAAGGGAAAAATAACGGAGTAGCAGGAATTCTTCTGTTATGCATGATTGCTGCATTTCTGACAGGATATAGGTTTCTGGCAAATAATAAAAAGAGACAGGCAATATTTTTCACATTTTTTATTGTTCTGAGCGTGGGAACAAATATCTGGTTTTATTATAATGGATCAGGACGTGGACATAAAAATAAAACAATCATTTCTGCTTATGTTAACAGGGGACGGGCATATGGAAAATGCCACAGTGAAATAGAAGATACGATTAAGGAATTACCAAACAGTTCCCTGGTCCGTGTAGACCAGCGTAATATAAATACACTCTGCAACACTTCTATGCTGAATGAAATAAATGCGGGAAAATTCAGATTTTCGATTGCACCTGAGGGAACCGGCACATTCTTTAATGAAGTATATATGAACAGTTCCATGGATCAGATTTTCTATAGCTTAAACAGCAGAACCTGGCTGTCAAAACTGTTCTCGGTAAAGTATTTTCTTGCAAAAGAGGGAATTGTGCCCTATGGAGTGGTAAAGAAAAGTGAGGAAACAGGACAAAAGGATCGCAATCTTTACACGGATCCGGATTCGCTGCCTTTTGCTTATACGTATGACAGTTATATTCCGGTATCTTCATACATGAAAATGAATCCTGTCCAGAGGCAGGAAGCCCTTATGCAGGGAGTTGTTCTGAAAAGGGAAGATGCAGAAGGAATGGAAAAGACAAATTTGAGTCTTCATGTAAAAGAGATTCCCTATACTGTTCATGATATGAAGGACATGACATGGAAAAATGGCCTGATCTGCGCAGAAAAAAAGGATGCAAGCTGTGTCCTGACTTTTAAAGGAGAGACAAATTCTGAGACATATGTGACTTTTGACGGGCTTTCCTATAAGGGTAAGAATAAAACTTTCCGTACTGTATTTGAAAAAAAAGACAATGTAAATGCAGATGTAAAGATTGTTTATCCACATGATGGAGAAATGTATACGCAGTCGCTTCGGGTATTATCAATAAAGGATAATTTCGGGAGTGGAAGAACCAATTACGGAATGAATCTTTTATATAATGAGAAGCCAATGAATGAAGTGAAACTTGTATTTGCGACTCCGGGAAAATATAAAACAGATGGCATCCGGATTTTTGCGCAGAAAATGGATGGTCTTTCGGAATTAACAGAAGAACGGAGGACAGAGGCACCGGAGGATCTGACTGTAGATGGAGACCATATCTGCTGTACAGTTAATTTTTCAAAGGAAAGAGAACTTGTATTTACAATCCCGTACAGTCCAGGGTGGAAACTTTATGTAGATGGAGTAAAACAGGAGACAAATAAAGCCAACAGAATGTTTCTTGGGTCCAAGATCTCTAAAGGATCACATCGGATAGAGTTGGATTATACAACTCCAGGACTGCCGGAAGGATTGTGTCTGATGTGGATGGGATTTTTTCTTCTGCTGCTTTTGTGGAAAAAATCAGATTTTCACGGTAAAAAAAGAAATATGCTACAAAAATATTGACATTATTCAAGAATAATAGTATCATAAAAACACAAAGCAATTGTAAAAACTTTGTAACTATTTCGAAATAGGGTAAAGAAATAGAAAACTGAACAGAGAGGAGTGATGTTGCTGTAAGGCTGTTATATCAGAGAACTGATATAATGGCCTTTTTTTGTAACACTTGTAGAGCATTTTTTGCAATATTTCAAGCATTTTACTCTATGTACATGGTAAAAATGATAGAATATAATGAATGTAAAGTCAGGATGTGATATAAGAAAATCGCCTGACACAAAATTTAATCAGACAAGTGGCAAAGTGAGTTGGGAAGATTGCCCGACAATTGATTATCGGTGCAGATACAAAAGAGGGAAGTATCCGGGATTATAAATCAGAAGGAGAGATATGGTTATGGCAAATACAATTATTATGAGTAAATATCAGGGACTTGGAAACGATTATCTGATTCTTGATCCGAAGAAAAATCAGGTACAGCTTCAGGGAAAGAAGATTGCACTTCTCTGCCAGAGAGGATTTGGGCTTGGCGCTGACGGTGTGCTCTATGGACCGGTAGAAATTGATGGGAAATTGGGTGTGCGTATTTTTAATGCAGACGGAAGTGAATCTGCCATCAGTGGAAACGGCGTGCGTATTTTTGCCAAATATCTGATGGATAATGGATATATTACTGAGAAAAAATTTGACATTGAAACTATGTCAGGCACGATTCATGTGGAATGCCTGAACAGCCGGGCAACGGAATTTAAAGTAAACATGGGAAAACCATCTTTTATCTCCAGCGATATCCCTGTTTCCGGTGAAGTTCGTGAAGTAATTAAGGAGAATTTCGTATTCCATGGAAAAGAATACAAGGCTACCTGCCTGACAGTTGGTAATCCACACTGCATTATTTTTACAGACAATGTAAGTGCAGAAGCTGTAAAGAATCTGGGACCTTATGTGGAAAATGCAGATGAATTTCCGGAGAGAATGAACCTGCAGATCTGCCGTCAGGTCGACAAGGGAAATCTGGAGATTGAAATCTGGGAAAGAGGCTCCGGATATACAAAGGCTTCCGGAACAGGAAGCTGTGCGGCGGCAGCGGCAGCCTATAAGCTGGGACTGGTGGAATCCCGTATTAATGTAAATCAGCCGGGTGGAATGATACAGATCGATATGGAAGAGGACGGAACTGTCTATATGACAGGAACAGTGGGATATATTGCAGATATAAGTGTTGCAGAGAGCTTCTTCTCATAAATTACACAGACTTTATGCGTAATTTAATGTAAAGTATGATTACCCACAGTGTGAAATGATTGTTACGATAAATAATCATCTCACGCTGTGGGTAATTCTTTGTTTGTAATTTGATTAAAGATATGTTATTATTTTAAACGAATTAATTTATAGCAATTCAGTCGGTTATCCACAGGGGGTCCGACAGAGAATATTTATAATAAGAAAGTGGGTGAAGCTGTGGTTGAATTAGACCAGTTCAAGAGCATTCTTGCGACTTATACAGAACCATTAGTGGAAGTGAGGGATTCACTTTGACCTGGCTAACAAAGAGCAGAAGGTCGAAGAATTAGAGCGCGAAATGGAAGCGCCTGATTTCTGGGATGATGCAGAAGTTTCCCAGAAGAAAATGAAAGAATTAAAAGACATGAAAGATGACATGGAGACCTATCAGAATCTGGTTACACAGATGGAGGATATGGAAACCATGATCGAGATGGGATATGAGGAGAACGATCCTGCACTGATTCCTGAGATTCAGGAAATGCTGGATGAGTTTCAGAAGGATTTTGACAATATCCGTATCAAAACACTTCTCTCCGGAGAATATGACAGTGAGAATGCCATCATCAAGCTGAATGCAGGTGCAGGCGGAACAGAGGCCTGTGACTGGTGTGGTATGCTTTACCGTATGTACAGCCGCTGGGCAGATAAGAAAGGATTTACCCTGGAAGTGCTGGATTATCTGGACGGCGATGAGGCAGGTATCAAATCGGTTACTTTCCAGGTAAACGGAACAAATGCTTACGGTTATCTGAAGTCAGAGAAGGGAGTTCACCGTCTTGTGCGTATTTCTCCTTTCAATGCAGCAGGTAAGCGACAGACATCCTTTGTATCCTGTGATGTTATGCCTGATATCAAGAAGGATCTGGATGTGGAGATCAATGACGATGAGATCCGTATTGACACTTATCGAAGCAGTGGTGCCGGCGGTCAGCATATCAACAAGACATCATCTGCCATCCGTATCACACATTATCCTACCGGAATCGTGGTACAGTGTCAGAATGAACGTTCTCAGCACATGAATAAAGATAAAGACATGCAGATGCTGAAAGCCAAGCTGTATCTTCTCAAACAGCAGGAGGCAGAGGAAAAACTCTCCGGTATCCGCGGTGAGGTGACAGATATCGGATGGGGAAATCAGATCCGTTCTTATGTTATGCAGCCATATACCATGGTAAAGGATCATCGTACGAACGAGGAGACCGGAAATGTGGATGCAGTACTTGACGGAGGAATTGATATTTTCATCAATGCATATCTGAAATGGATCGCACTGAAGAAATAAAAGAATAAAAAAGGCTGTCTGAAATCAGGACAGCCTTTTTCGTGTTGAGGCATAATGATTTTACACAATGATTCAGCAGAATATATTTCTTGCGTATTTTTGTGTGGTGTGATAATATATCCAGTGTGTAAAAACAAATGTCTTTAAAGAACGGACAGGTAAATTGATATGCAGAAACCAGTAACAGAGAAAAAGAAATATTTTGTAGTGAGGGAACGTGCGGTTCCGGAAGTCCTGCTGAAGGTTGTGGAGGCAAAGAAGCTTCTGGACTCTGGCAAAGTGGACACTGTACAGGATGCAGCAGAGCGCACAGGAATCAGCAGAAGTTCTTTCTACAAATACAAAGATGATATTTTTCCATTTCATGAAGAGACAAGGGGAAAGACGATCACCTTTATTATCCAGATGGATGATGAACCTGGGCTTTTGTCGGTTGTCCTGCAGACGATTGCACGGTTTCATGGAAATATTCTCACCATTCATCAGAGTATTCCTATCAATGGGGTTGCCACACTTACTCTGAGTGTGGACATTCTTCCGGGCGAGGGGGATGCAGAAGCAATGGTAGAGACGATTGAACAGAATGAAGGAATTCATTATCTGAAAATATTAGGCAGGGAGTAAAAGAAAATGATCAATGTAGCAATTTTAGGATATGGCACAGTTGGAAGCGGTGTATTTGAAGTATTAAATGAAAATAAAGAGAGCATTTCCAGACGTGCCGGACAGGAACTTCAAGTAAAATATGTTCTGGATCTTCGTGATTTTCCGGGACAGCCGGTAGAGAAGGTTTTGGTCCATGATTATGAACAGATCGTCAGTGATCCGGAAGTAGATATTGTAGTAGAGGTTATGGGCGGTGTGGAGCCTGCTTATACTTTTGTAAAGAAGGCACTTCTGGCAGGAAAAAATGTCTGCACTTCCAATAAGGCTCTGGTTGCAAAGCATGGCCGCGAGCTGATGGATATTGCAAAGGAAAAGAGCATTAACTTCTTATTTGAAGCAAGCTGTGGCGGCGGAATCCCGATCATTCGTGTCATCAATTCTTCCCTTACAGGAGATGAGATTGACGAAGTGACAGGTATCCTGAACGGAACTACCAACTACATGCTTTATAAGATGAGCACAGAAGGCTGTGAATTTGACACTGTATTAAAGGAAGCACAGCAGAAGGGTTATGCAGAGGCAGATCCTACCGCCGACGTGGAAGGATACGATGCATGCCGTAAGATCGCAATCCTTTCCTCTCTTGCTTATGAGAGATATTTTGATTTTGAAGATATTTATACAGAGGGAATTACAAAGATCACACCTGAAGATATGGAGTATGCTGCGAAGCTTGGCAGAACCATCAAACTTCTTGGAACCAGCCGCAGACTGGCAGATGGAACCTGTTATGCAATGGTAGCACCGTTTATGCTCGGCCAGAACAGCCCTCTTTACAGTGTAAATGATGTGTTTAATGCAGTATTTGTACATGGAAATATGCTTGGAGATGCCATGTTCTATGGAAGCGGTGCAGGTAAACTGCCTACAGCAAGTGCTGTAGTTGGTGATATTGTGGATGCCGCAAAACATCTCCATGTTAACATTGTGACAAACTGGAACAGCACTCCGGCAGTACTGAAACCACTGGATGAAGTGACAGGAAGATTTTTTGTGAGAATCAAAAAAGAAGCAGCAGAAGAAGCGAAGAAGGTATTTGGTGATGTTGAGATCATCAGCCTGGGACAGCTTCCACAGGAATGTGCATTTATCACTGATGAAATGACACAGGGAGCATTTGAAGAGAAACTGGCTCAGATCGGAGATCAGGTACTTGCAAAGATTCGAGTTAAAGATTGATAAACTGACAGATTTCGTGTATCATATAGTGTGCCTGATAAGGTGGACACTGATACAATACTTCAGATAAATATTTGTACAGTGATTACTGTAAACAGAACAGGAAAGGGAAGATATGAGAATCTTCTCTTTCCTGTAAACTTATTATGGAGGAAGTAAAACAATGTTGATTGTCAAGAAATTTGGCGGTACATCGGTTGCAAATAAAGAACGTATCTTTAATGTTGCCAGCCGCTGTATAGAAGAGTACAGAAAAGGAAATGACGTGGTTGTCGTTCTGTCCGCAATGGGGAAATATACGGATGAACTGATCACCATGGCGAAGGATGTCAATGAGAAACCGCCGAAAAGAGAGATGGATATGCTCTTTACCATCGGGGAACAGATGTCTGTTGCACTGATGGCAATGGCGATGGATAAACTGGGAGTTCCTGCGGTTTCCCTGAATGCTTTTCAGGTTTCCATGCATACGACAAGCAGTCATGGAAATGCACGTTTAAAAAGAATTGATACAGAGCGTATCAGAAGAGAGCTGGACAGCAGAAAGATTGTAATAGTTACCGGCTTCCAGGGAGTTGACAAGTATGATGATTATACGACTCTTGGAAGAGGCGGTTCTGACACAACAGCGGTTGCTCTTGCGGCTGCTCTTCATGCAGATGCCTGTGAAATTTATACAGATGTAGATGGTGTTTACACAGCAGATCCGCGTAAGGTTCCGAAAGCAAGAAAGCTCAAAGAGATCACTTACGATGAAATGCTTGACCTTGCGACTCTCGGGGCAGGTGTGCTTCACAACCGTTCTGTGGAGATGGCGAAGAAATATGGCGTGCCGCTTGTGGTACGTTCAAGTTTAAACAACAGTGAAGGAACTGTGGTAAAGGAGGAAGTTACAGTGGAGAGAATGTTGATCAGCGGTGTTGCGCTGGATACAGATGCAGTGAGAATTGCGGTAATCGGATTAAAGGATGAGCCGGGTGTGGCTTTTAAATTATTTGATACCCTTGCGAAGAAGAATATTAATGTAGATGTGATCCTGCAGTCTATCGGACGTGCGGGCAGAAAGGATATTTCTTTCACAGTCGATGGAAATGATCTGGATGATGCAGTTGCAGTTCTGGATGCAAATCAGGCAAGACTTGGATTTGCAGAGCTTCATTCTGAGAGAAATATTGCGAAGCTTTCCATCGTAGGTGCAGGAATGATGAGTAATCCCGGAGTAGCTGCAAAGATGTTTGAGAGCCTCTATAATGAGGGCGTAAACATCAATATGATTTCTACATCCGAGATTCGTGTGACAGTTCTGATCAATGAAAAGGACGGCGTGCGCGCAATGAATGCAGTACATGATGCCTTTGGTCTGGCAGACTGATTTAGGAGAATTACATGACATCGAGACGTGAATTAAAAAACTATGCGAAGCAGGCCATGTTAGGAAAATATGGGATACTGATCCTGGCATTTGTTGCAGTTCAGGCACTGGCTCTGATCAGCAGCATGATATCCTCGGCTTTATTTCCGGGAGAGGAAACAATTGATATTGTGTTGTCGTATGCATTTACATTTATTCTGACTCTGCTGATCAATGTGGTAGCGGCAGGTATGAATTATATGTATCTGAATATTGCCAGAGGGAAAGCATATTCATTAAATGATCTGTTTTATTTTTACAGACATCATCCGGACAGAGTGATCGTTGCCGGATTTTTCATGGCAGTACTGAATCTGCTTACCATGCTGCCCTATACGATTTACAGTAATGCGAATCTTCCGGGTGAAGATGCTTCTGTGGAGGTGCTGATCACCTGGCTGTATACAGGTGTTGTTCTGATGATCGTAGGAATGATTGTTTATCAGATTCTGGTCATTCCTCTGGAGATGACTTATTATATTTTGGCAGATAAGCCGGAATTGAAAAGTACAGAGGCTATGAAAGAGAGTCTGGAGATGATGCATGGAAACTTCGGAAGATATCTGATGCTGAAGATAAGCTTTATCCCATTGATGTTTCTTTCTGTTTTTACGTTCTATATTGCACTCTTGTGGATATTTCCATATATGGCTATGACAGAAGTAATGTTCTATCGTGATTTGACAGGGGAGCTTAAAGTGCAGAAAGAGGAAGAAGAACGTGTAGCACGAGACTATGTGAATCCTATGTTTGACAGCTATTCACAGAGTGAACAGCCACAGGAAGAACAGACGCATCCGCAGCAGTTCTGGAGTATGCCGGAAGAACCGGTTTCTTATGAAAACGAAGATGAACAGAACATTACAGACAACACAGAAATGCAGAATGTTCAGGCAGATATGGATGATAAAAAAGAGCAGAATGATTCATCACCAAAAGAAGAGGAAGAAGACAACGAACCGAAACCATGGGATGAATACTTTGACAGTCTGAAATAAAAATACAGTTTATTAAATTGAGGACCTTTTTTGCTATGATATCAGGGTTAAAATACTTTTTGGCCCTGACATCATATTATCAGAAGAAAAAGGTCTTTTTTATAGCAATTCAAGAAAAGGGAAAGGGTTTTTACGATTATGAATACAAATGAGATCAGTGGAAAACGTCAGTTGGAATTTCTGGAAGATTTTGACTATATCAGAGAGGCAGGAACTGCAGGAGAAGAAAAAGCAGCAGAAAGGATTCAGAAAACTCTGGACAGTTTTGGCGTGGAGAGTCATCTGGAAGAATTTTCTTTTGATACCTTTCAGATAAAAAAAGCAAAGCTGAAAGTAACAGAGCCATACACAAAAGAATACACAGTAACCGGATATGGAAGATGCGGAAACACAGCAGAGGACGGGCTGGAAGCACCATTTGTGTATGCAGAGAACGGTGATGATATCAGCCTTGCACATGTCAGCGGAAAGATTGTTATGGTAAATGATCCAGTGAGAAAAGATATGTACCGGAAGCTGGTGAAAGCCGGTGCTGTGGGATTCATCAGTATTGCAGGTTCTCCGTTAGATGAAGGCGTGGATCTGGTTCCACGTGCATACGCTCTGCCAAAGAATCTGCCGGGAGAAGAGAAAAAGGCGACAGGAAAAGAGGCTCAGAATTATGATAACAGAATTCCTGGTGTAAGCATTCATTACAAAGATGCCATCGAACTGGTGACGAAAGGTGCATCTCAGGTATGTTTATCTGTAGAGCAGGAGATAGTAACACATACATCCCGTAATATAGTGGCACGTATCGAGGGGACAGATAAGGCAGAGGAAATCCTGACTCTGACTGCACATTATGATTCTGTTCCGGAGGGACCGGGGGCGTATGATAATATGTCCGGAGCAGCGATCATTATGGAACTGTGCAGATATTTCCATGCACACAGACCACGCAGAACAATGGAATTCATATGGTTTGGCGCAGAAGAGAAAGGTCTTCTGGGAAGTCAGAATTATATCAAAATTCATGAAAATGAACTTTTGGCACATCGTTTTAACATGAATGTAGATCTTGCCGGACAGCTTGTAGGCGGAACTGTAGCAGGGGTCACCGGTGATGCGTCTGTCTGCAGTATACTCACATATATGGCTCATGAAATCGGTATCGGAATGTCAACGAAGAACCAGATATGGGGAAGTGATTCTAATACTTTTGCATGGAAAGGCATTCCTGCCATGACTCTGAACAGGGATGGGTTTGGCATGCATACCCGTCACGACACCATTGCACTGCTGTCAGACTGGTCACTGGAGAGAAGTGCAGTTCTGCTCGGCTATATTGCAGACAGACTGGGAAATATTGAAAGCTTTCCGTTTGAACGGAAAGTGCCGGAGGAATTTATTGCACAGCTTAATGAATATTTTGGGTAATTTACTTTTTATACGCTGTTATCCGGCGGGTTACTGTTCACTGGTAATATCCCGCGAGGTGTTTTTTGTGAGCGAAGGTCACAGAAAACCCGAGACATACTGCGCGAATTTATGCGATTAGCAT
>JABLTQ010028243.1_pt1 | contig 11595 bp, 10 predicted proteins | sample 7160101 | NCBI WGS metagenome assembly JABLTQ01 (sample SAMN14651228, study PRJNA627086) | human gut metagenome | isolation source: feces | host: Homo sapiens
TGGAAGTGAGGGATTCACTTTGACCTCGCTAACAAAGAGCAGAAGGTCGAAGAATTAGAGCGCGAGATGGAAGCGCCTGATTTCTGGGATAATGCAGAAGCATCCCAGATGAAAATGAAACAGTTAAAGAGTCTCAAAGATGATATTGAGACATACCATAATCTGGAAACACAGATGGAAGATATGGAGACTATGATCGAGATGGGATATGAGGAGAATGATCCCTCGATCATTCCGGAGATCCAGGAGATGCTGGATGAATTCCAGGCAAGTTTTGACAGTATCCGTGTGAAGACATTGCTTTCCGGAGAATATGATGGAGAGAATGCCATTATCAAGCTGAATGCAGGAGCAGGCGGAACAGAAGCATGCGACTGGTGCGGAATGCTTTACCGTATGTACAGCAGATGGGCAGAGAAGAAAGGATTTGCGCTTGAGGTGCTGGATTACCTTGACGGTGATGAGGCCGGAGTGAAATCTGTAACTTTCCAGGTAAACGGAGAGAACGCCTACGGTTATCTGAAATCCGAGAAAGGTGTTCACCGTCTTGTACGTATTTCGCCGTTCAACGCAGCAGGTAAGAGACAGACATCATTTGTATCCTGTGATGTTATGCCGGATATCAAGAAAGATCTGGACGTAGAGATCAATGATGATGATATCCGTATTGATACCTACCGAAGCAGCGGTGCCGGTGGACAGCATATTAATAAGACGTCTTCCGCGATCCGTATCACCCATTTTCCAACAGGAATCGTGGTACAGTGCCAGAACGAGCGTTCCCAGCACATGAACAAGGATAAGGCTATGCAGATGCTGAAAGCCAAGCTATATCTTCTGAAACAGCAGGAAGCAGAGGAGAAGCTTTCAGGCATTCGAGGCGAAGTAACAGATATCGGATGGGGAAACCAGATCCGTTCTTATGTCCTGCAGCCATATACTATGGTGAAAGATCACCGTACCAACGAGGAAACCGGTAATGTTGACGCAGTCCTGGACGGCGGTATTGATATCTTTATCAATGCATACCTGAAATGGATCGCGCTGGCGAGAAAGAAAGAATAACATTACTGTCACGGAACCCCATAAAGATAACACAAGGACTCCGCAGGCAAAAAAACGCTTGTGGAGTTTCTTTTATTATGATAATATATCTTTTGTACAAAAACAGTTGTCTTTATGAAACGGACAGAAAATTACTGTTCACAGGAATATTCCGCGAGGAGCTGGTCATGATGTGAACAGTGATCAGAGAGGTTGCTATGCAGAAACAGGTTGAGAAGAAAAAATACTATGTAGTAAGAGAGAGGGCAGTGCCGGAAGTGCTTCTGAAGGTTGTGGAGGCTAAGAGAATGATCGAGTCCAAACGTGTGGCTACTGTTCAGGAAGCAGCTGAAAAGACCGGGATCAGCCGCAGCTCTTTTTACAAATATAAGGACGATATTTTTCCTTTCCACGAGGAGACCAGGGGAAAGACCATCACCTTTATTATTCAGATGGACGACGAGCCGGGACTTTTATCAATGGTGCTGCAGACGATTGCCCGTTTTCATGGTAATATCCTGACCATACATCAGAGTATTCCAATTAACGGAGTCGCAACACTGACGCTGAGCGTTGATATCCTTCCAGGTGAAGGCGACGCAGAAGCTATGGTGGAGGATATTGAACAGAAAGACGGTATACACTATTTGAAAATTTTAGGCAGGGAGTAAGCATATGATAAACATAGCAGTATTAGGCTACGGTACAGTAGGAAGCGGAGTTGTTGAAGTTATCAACACCAATCATGAGAGCATTAACAAGAGAGCCGGAGATGAGATCAATATTAAATACGTGCTGGACTTAAGAGATTTCCCGGGAGATCCGGTGGAGAAAGTTCTGGTTCATGATTACGAAGTGATCGTAAACGATCCGGAGGTAGACATTGTCGTTGAAGTTATGGGTGGAATCGAGCCTGCATATACCTTTGTAAAAAGAGCACTGGAGGCCGGAAAGAGCGTAAGTACATCCAATAAGGCTCTGGTGGCCAAACATGGTTCCGAGCTTATGGAGATCGCCAAGGCGAAAGGTATTAATTTCCTTTTTGAGGCAAGCTGTGGTGGTGGAATCCCGATCATTCGTGCGCTGAATTCTTCACTGACAGCAGATGAGATCGATGAGATCACAGGTATCCTTAACGGAACCACCAACTATATGCTTTATAAAATGAGTACAGAGAACTGTGATTTTGATACAGTTCTGAAAGAAGCACAGGTGAAAGGCTATGCAGAAGCAGACCCGACAGCAGATGTAGAAGGTGCCGATGCATGCCGTAAGATCGCGATTCTTTCTTCACTTGCATATGGAAAATTCCTGAATTACGAGAATATTTATACAGAAGGAATCACAAAGATCACACCGGCAGATATGGAATATGCGAAAGAGCTTGGCATGACCATTAAACTTCTTGCAACAAGCCGCAGAATCGGGGATGCTTTCTATGCAATGGTAGCTCCGTTCCTGGTGGGCCAGGAGAGCCCGCTTTACAGCGTAAATGATGTGTTCAATGCAGTATTTGTGCATGGAAATGTTCTTGGAGATGCCATGTTCTACGGAAGTGGAGCAGGTAAACTCCCGACTGCAAGCGCAGTGGTAGCCGATGTTGTAGATGAGGCAAAACATCTTCACAGAAATATCATGACAAACTGGAGCAGCCGTGATCTGGAACTTATGGATCTGGATGATGTTGAGGGACGTTTCTTTGTACGTGTGTCCGATACAACTATGGATGAAGTGGAGAAAGCTTTCGGTGATGTACAGACTATCGAGCCGGATAATCTTCCGGAGGAGTTCGGATTTATCACACCGAAGATGAAGCAGGCTGATTACAAAGAGAAGATCAGCAAGCTTGACGGAAAAGTACTGGCGATGATCCGTGTGAAGGACTGATGCCGAAGGGGAAGAAAAGAACATGTTAATCGTAAAGAAATTCGGCGGTACATCTGTGGCTAACAAAGAGAGAATTTTCAATGTGGCCAAAAGATGTATCGAAGATTACAAAAAAGGAAACGACGTGGTGGTTGTGCTTTCAGCAATGGGTAAATATACTGATGAGCTTATCACCATGGCGAGAGACATTAATGAGAAACCTCCGAAACGTGAGATGGATATGCTTTTTACTATCGGAGAGCAGATGTCAGTAGCACTTATGGCTATGGCTATGGACAGCATGGGAGTACCGGCTGTTTCACTGAATGCTTTTCAGGTGGCTATGCATACAACAAGTGCCCATGGCAGTGCACGCCTGAAAAAGATCGATGCTGCACGTATCCGCAGAGAACTGGATAACCGCAGGATCGTTGTTGTTACAGGTTTTCAGGGTATAGACAAGTATAATGACTACACTACACTTGGCCGTGGCGGTTCCGATACCACAGCTGTTGCTCTTGCAGCAGCACTTCATGCAGATGCCTGCGAGATCTATACAGATGTGGATGGAGTCTATACAGCTGATCCTCGTAAAGTTCCCAAAGCCCGCAAGCTGAAGGAGATCACTTACGATGAGATGCTGGATCTGGCAACTCTGGGAGCAGGTGTGCTTCACAACCGTTCCGTAGAGATGGCAAAGAAATATGGCGTACCGCTTGTAGTACGTTCCAGTCTCAACAACAGCGAAGGAACTGTGGTAAAGGAGGAAGTTACAGTGGAGAGAATGCTGATCAGCGGTGTTGCTCTGGATACAGATGCAGTACGTATTGCTGTGATCGGACTTAAAGATTCACCAGGAGTAGCATTTAAGCTGTTTGATACCCTGGCTAAGAAAAATATAAATGTAGATATGATCCTTCAGTCTATCGGCCGTGCCGGAACTAAGGATATTTCATTTACAGTTGACAAGAATGATCTGGATGATGCAATGGGTGTACTGGAGGCCAACCAGTCACGTATCGGTTATGTTGAGCTTCATGCGGAGAAAAATATCGCCAAGCTTTCCATCGTGGGAGCTGGTATGATGAGTAACCCGGGAGTTGCTGCGAAGATGTTCGAGAGCCTTTACAATGAGGGTGTGAACATCAACATGATCGCAACTTCTGAGATCCGTGTCACTGTTCTTATCAATGAAAAAGATGGTGTACGTGCGATGAATGCGGTACATGATGCGTTTAATCTTGCGGATTAAATGCAATACAAAACAGATGAGTTCATGAACATGCAGCAGAGCAGAACGTGAATATTTGTTTTGGCGAAGCATGGTTGCACACATAGAATGCAGTAAGAAATAATAAGGCGGGGGCTTGGAAGAAGTCTCCGCCTTCTATAGCAGTTCGGGGATTTTCTGCTCGGATTGCTGCGTTTTTTGATAAGGAGAGAATTTTATGAGAAAAAATCTGAAGGGCTGTAAGAGGCTTGCGAGGGAAACTCTGGCTGGAAATTTTACAGTTCCTGTGATCGGAAGTATTGCAGTTGCGGCGATGAGTGCGGTATCCGGTTATATTTCTACAGCACTTTTTCCGGGAGATTCCCTGTATGCAATCATTGGGGGAGAGGTATTCAGTTTTATCCTTTCACTGGTGATCTGTGTTTTTTCAGCGGGACTTTACAGGATTTATCTGAATATTTCCCGTCGGGAAAAATATTCTTTTGGTGATCTTCTGTACTTTTTCAGCCATCAGCCGGATCATGTGATCGTGGCATCATTTGTGCTGGCACTGATCAATCTGGTGACTTCACTTCCTATGGCGTGGTTTTCGTATACTACGGATATGGGAAGTACAGCAGATGCTCAGATGAACTGGGCTGTGAATTATCTGCTGTTTACGCTGCTGGGATTTTTGCTGAATCTTCTGATAGCGATGCCGTTTGCCATGACTTATTATATTCTGGCGGATAATCCGGAAATGAAGGGCGGACAGGCTCTGAAAGCCAGTGCGAAGCTTATGAAAGGGCATTTATGGGAGTACCTGAAGATGCTGCTCAGCTTTGTGCCGTGGATCATTTTTTCCATGTTTACACTTTATCTTGCGCTTATCTGGCTGGTACCTTATATAGAGACCTGCATGGCGGTTTTCTATCGGAATATATCCGGGGAGTTCGATGAACCCCCAATACCCCCGATAACACCGATTCCGCAGTTTCTGGATGAAACCGAGGCGTAGATGAATGTCTTTCGACGGGAGGGCATGTATGCGACGATGTTGGAAAGTGAAAGTCTGAGCCGATTTTTGAGGGTGAGGGTGAGCTGTCAGAGTGATCACTCCCTCAGCCGGACAGAAGGCGGTCTGCATAGCAGACCTGTTCCTGGAACTGAATGTAGAAAGAGGAAGTTTTTTTCCGTATATTCAATAAACAGGAAACAGGCCTGCCGCGCAGGCCGCTTTTACGTACCCATACGTAAAAAATGTCCCAATTGAGAAATGAAGAATTGGGCTAATAATATACGGTCCAAAAAAATCGGCTCAACCTGTCATTTCCAAAACAGAAGCATACAGGATTAAGCCGATAAATTTACACTAATCAAAACGCATCACAGCGGCGTGGCCAGAAAGGAGGGGTGTGGGGAGGAAAAACGGCCTTCGCAACTATGAGTGCCTTTCCTCCCCACGGTTTTCCCTACTTTCACAAAGTAAAACTAATAAATCCAAAAAGTAAAACTACAAAACTAAGGATTCAAAGGAACTCTCCCCAGAACTTCCTTTACCAACACACCTATGGCAACCCCGGCGAGCACACCTGCAACAAGCAGTGCCGGTGCATACACCATCAGACTGGTGTTGCTGACCACGATCATAGCAACGATCAGCTGCCCGATATTATGGGTAACGCCTCCGGCAACACTGATTCCGATCAGGCTGAACTCCGAATGCTTTTTCAGAAAATTCATTACAGTCAGGCTGAGTGCTGCTCCGGCAAGACTATATACAATACTGAACAGGTTTCCAAACATAAATCCAATTACAAGTATGCGGACAACCGATACAAGGGCAGCTTCCCGCCAGGAATACCGGTCCAGTATAAAAAGTACCGCCAGGTTAGCCAGTCCTATTTTTACACCGGGAATTCCGGCGAAGACGGGGATCAGTGATTCCACATATCCAAATATAATGGCAACCGCAGCAAACAATCCAAGATAAGCTGTTTTTCGTTTCATAATCTTATGTCACTGCATCAATCTTCGGTGAATCATCAGATTCCGAAGGCTCAGCAGAATCCTTTCCTTCTATTACAACTTTATTCGGTAGGCAGATAATAGAACCGCCGTGTTCGTCAACTGCCTTCTGTTTCATACAGTAATGATCCGGGCAGGTGGCTTCGATCATGGTGACTTTTCCATCTTTGATCTCACAGACATTGGTATCTCCGATATGGATCACCTGATCCTTGCTTAGTGAGTATGTCCCGAATTCTTTTCCATCAACAGTAATGCGGATCGTATTATGGGAACGCTGTCCCGAAATCCGGAAACCAAGCCACAGAATCCCGGCGATCACCAGTATGGACGCAATAAAAATCGTTTCTTTTTTCTTCAAAATAAATCTCCATTTCTATCACAGATTCGTAAAAATAATATCATACTCCCATTCAAAAGGCAAATACGAGTTAAATATATCTAACTATAAAAATGTTATTCGCTCCATAACCAGAAAAATTGAAATCATTCATTCAGGCAGATAGAATCCAAAATAAAAAAAGTTATAATGTACTAACAAAAAGTATGGACAAGGAAAAAAATAGATGCTATAATACCTACCTGTAAGTTAGAAGCGTCTAATTTATAAAATAAGATTAAATAGAACTAAGTTAAATATGTAAGTGAATAATATATAACTTTTCGGGCTCCCCCGAAACTAAGGAATCTATAGTCATTTCCGAGAGTGCCATATCTGGCATTTATAATGTGATTGAAATAAAGGATATTTGCTTGACGGATTATTTTACTTGAACGCAGATAAGCATTCCCCCGCTTCAAGTGCGCGGAGCACTAAGCGGCGAGTGAGGGGGGATGCTTATGTCAGTGGGAGTTGAAAGCTTCCACTGACAGATCGCGAAGCGACTGCGTTTATGAGCAAGTAGCGAAGCGGATTGCGAATGTCCGCTTTACTCGTTATAAATAAAAACAAGGGAGAAAAGAGATGAAAAACCAGAATTTTTACATGAGAGTAATCTCCGTTCTTCTGGTGATCATGGCTGTGCTTTTTTACAACAGCAGTATGAAGGCTAAGGAGAATGAGAAAGAGATCACAGCTCTGACCGATAAAGTGGACACTCTTCAGAATCAGCAGAGTGAGCTTTTAAGTGCACTGGAGACAATCTACACCAGCCGGGTTCAGAATCAGACAGCATCCGCAGCAGATACTGCGGCAGACAGTGATACAACAGACAGTGCATCAGCAGACAACAGTGAAGCAGATGACAATACCACAGACGACATAACAACAGATTCTGATTACGTATATAAAGATGGTACCTACACAGGTGAAGCTGAGGGATACGGCGGAACGATCCAGGTTGAGGTGACACTGGCCGGTGATGAGATCACATCCATCAATGTAGTCAGCGCACCCGGCGAGGACAGCGCATATCTTTCACAGGCAGAAAGCGTGATCAATTCCGTTATCAGTGCTCAGAGCACAGATGTGGACACTGTATCAGGTGCAACTTTCAGTTCAACAGGAATCCTGAATGCTGTTGATGAAGCACTTGGAAAGGCGGAAAACGAATGAAAAAAAGACAGCGGGATATAAGGCTGATACGTGCAGGGATTCAGCTGGCGTTTTTCATAGTGGCCCCGTCTCTGTTTTCCACAGCCTTTGCAGGAATCAAATCGATTTTTCTCGCCATTGCAGCCGGACAGCCGGTGGAGTGGAATTCTTTTCTGACCGTAACAGCAGTACTTCTGATCTTTACATGCTTTTTCGGAAGACATTTCTGTGGATATGCCTGTGCATTCGGATCTTTTGGCGATGTCATGTATGAAGGCTTTTCCTGGATCTGGACGAAATGTTTTCATAAAAAAAAGAAACCAGCCCTTTCTGAAAAAATGGTTCACAGACTTCAGAAAGTGAAATATATCGTACTGGCCCTGATCCTGCTTTCCTGTCTCACAGGCGTATACGGAAAGCTTACAGGAACCAGCCCCTGGGATGTTTTTTCCATGCTTACAGCCGGAAGGCTTCCAGACAGTACATATCTGGTGGGAATCATCCTTTTGCTTCTGATCATGGTGGGAATGTGCACACAGGAGCGTTTTTTCTGCCAGTTTCTCTGTCCGATGGGAGCGGCTTTTGCACTGATGCCGATCCTGCCCGGAGCACTTTTTAAGAGAAATCGCGAGAAATGTCCTCCGAAATGCGGACTTTGCAAAAAAAGATGCCCTGCGCATCTGGACATTGACGGTGACACAGCAATGTCCGGCGAATGTCTTTGCTGTCATGCCTGTGCGGCAACATGCCCCAGAAAAAACATTCACATAGGAACAACAACAGAGGAAAAATAATCTATGAAATATCATGCTCTGAAAAAGAAAGCTTTTCTGGCAGCAGCAGTATTTACGGGAACAACAATGGTGATTCCATCCATGTGCCTGGCTGCATCAGATAAAGATATACAGACATATACAGATACAGATTTTGCCATGGATACTGTGGTATCCCAAACACTTTATACCACAGGAGACGATATAAACAGTAAGCTGACATCCGTGCTGACAGATGTGGAAACGAACCTTCTTTCCTGGACGAATGAGGATTCACAGATCTACAAGGTGAACGCATCTGACGGAAAAGATACGGAGATCTCAGGGGAACTTTCAGGTTATCTGGAGAGGATACTCAAAATTTCCAGAGACTCTGACGGAGCTTTTGATCCGACGATCGGGAAGCTGATCCGGCTGTGGGATATTGGCGGGGAAGATCAGAGGATTCCGGGTGAGGATGAGATCAGGAATGTTCTGAAGGATTCCGGCTACGAAAAAGTTTCGCTGGCAGGAAATAACATCAGTATGGATGAAGGATGTTCCCTTGATCTTGGCGCAGCCGGAAAAGGTATCGGATGTGACTCTGTTCTGGAATATCTGAAAAGTCAGAAGGATGTAACAGCAGCACTTATGAATCTTGGCGGAAGCAGTGTCATGACTTACGGAAGCAAACCGGACGGTTCTTCCTGGAATGTGGCAGTGACAGATCCGCGGGCTGAAAATGACGATGAGTATCTTGGGGTGGTTGCCTTAAACGGCACAGAGTTTCTTTCCACATCAGGAGATTATGAGAAATATTTTATCGAAGATGGTGTGAGATATCATCACATTATGGATCCGTCCACCGGATATCCGGCAAAAAGCGGAGTAACCGGAGTGACCGTTGTATGCGATACAGGACTGGAAGCAGATGCACTTTCCACAGCATGCTTTGTATTAGATGTGGAAAAAGGCTCCGAATTGTTGAAAAAGTACAGCGCAGACGGACTTTTTGTGGATGAAGACCATCATGTGTACCTCACCGATGGAATGAAGGAGCGATTCAGCCTTCTTCAGGATATCTACAGCGTGGAGGATATCACAGAATAAAAGAGATAGTAAAGCCTGTAACAATTTCCGAAATTTCGGAATCAGATTCCGGACCGAAAACAGGGCGAGGCGGGATTGTTATGGAAGGTTTTCTATAAATATTTCATATTTTTAGGAGGAATAAGTAATGCAGAAGTGGAATCTACTGAAAAAAACAGCTCCATGCATCCTGAGTCTTGCAGTGGCAGCAACAAGTTTCCCGACAGCTGTAATGGCAACAGATTTTGATACGGCAGTCGTTTCCGAAGCAGAAGCTCAGGAAGCAGATGTTGAGGACTTTGGCGCAGAAGAGGTTGAAGCTGCTGAGGATACAACAGAAGAGATGACAGAGGATATTCAGCAGGACGAAGCAGCTGATGATCTTGAAATCCAGGAAGATGCTGTAGCTGAGGAAGCAGATCCTGTTTCCGATGGAGAAGATGAGTTTTCAGCAGGCGATGATACAGAGGAAGCTTTCTCTGATGAGAGCCAGCTGAAAGGTGAGTATCAGTATGTATATGCAGGACTTACATGGGGTGAGTACTGGACTGCTGAAGGCGTTTATAATGCAGGAAACACAAGCTCCAGTGATGAGCTTGACCTTAAAGGTGAGGCTGATAAAGGTGCTTTTGATACAGTAACAAGAGCAACTGCTAATCACGGACTTCACAGAGGAAGTTATCAGACAGAGGCAACTATTATTGCAACAGACGGAACAAAATTTGCTGTTTCCTACTGGAAAGATAATCAGACTATCGTTCTCACAGATGGTTCTGAGGCTACATGGAACAGAGGATTTCTCACAAAAGACGGAAAAGAATATGAGATGGATCATTATGAAGTATATGGTCTGAAATATGTTCCGGTAGCAGTTAAAACTGCAGATTATGCAGACTTCTGCAAGAAGTATAATGTTGTAAACGCTGGTGAGACAATTTCCGGTGGATACGGCGAGATGAATCTTCAGTCCTATGTTGGTCTTATAGCTGATGTAACTGCTGATACCAATGGTCTGAAATATGCTGAGAAGAATGGCGACAGTTTTACATTTACAGCAAGAAAATCCAATGGAACAACATCTGGTATCAAAGGTCAGGCTCTGAAAACAGCTACAGATGTTGAGCCGACAGTAAAGACCGCAGATGGAAGCTATGGTGAATTTCTTCGTGTAGATATCAACGGAAATTATGGAGATCTTGGTGCAAACATGCAGGCTGTACGCTGGGATTACTATGGAGATGATTCCACATACACAACAAAACCTCTTGCTTCTTACGGAACTAAGTTTGCAGCAGATAACTGGATGCACAAAAAAATGGGAATCCAGCTTGGCCTTACAAAATCTGCACGTTGCAAACTTCCGGGAGGAACAGACGGAACAGGTTACTGGAAACTGACTGTATACGCACTTGGATACAATGATTATACATATAAATTCCAGGCAACAGCAGAGAATATTGTAGAGCCGCAGGTAGAGCCGACAGACTTTACAGATCTTAAAGCTGAGGTTGAGACTGCAAAAGCACTGAAACAGGCAGATTACACTGTTGCAACATGGAAATCTTTTGCAGGTGAGCTTGCTGAGGCAGAGGAAGTTATTGCAAAGACAGATGCAAGCCAGGCAGAGGTTAACGAAGCACTTTCACATCTTCAGGCAGCAGAGAAAGAACTTGTCAAAGTAACTGCAGCTTTGGATAAAAAGACAGCAGCTGTATACACAGGAAAGACTGTAACCCTGAAAGCAACAAGCAACGATAAAGATGCAAAAGCAACATTTACAAGCAGCAATACAAAAGTAGCAACAGTAAGCAGCACAGGTGTTGTAAAAGGTGTGAAAGCCGGAACAGCAACAATCACAGCTTCTTATGGAAATGCAAAAGCTACATGCAAGGTAACAGTAAAAGCTTCTACAATTAAATTTGCTAAAAAGACAGCAACTGTATACACAGGAAAAACTGTAACAGTAAAAGCAACAGCAACCCCATCTGCAACAATTAAATACACATCCAGCAATACAAAAGTAGCAACAGTAAACAGCAAGACAGGTGCTGTAAAAGGTTTGAAAGCCGGAA
>JABLTQ010070541.1_pt1 | contig 11576 bp, 8 predicted proteins | sample 7160101 | NCBI WGS metagenome assembly JABLTQ01 (sample SAMN14651228, study PRJNA627086) | human gut metagenome | isolation source: feces | host: Homo sapiens
TAATGTGCAGATATGCACAGTTTACGCTTTCAGCTCGGCTCTCACGTGTATGCGTTTGGTGTACAGTGCCCGAAGGCAAAAGGCATCATCCATCTGGGAGCAACCTCCTGATATGTAGGAGATAACACCGACATTAACGTTATGACAGAGGCACTGAAACTTGTCCGCAAGAAACTTGTGAACGTGATCGCGGAGCTTTCCAAGTTTGCAGCACAGTATAAAGATCAGCCAACTCTGGCATTTACTCATTTCCAGCCGGCACAGCCGACAACCGTAGGTAAGAGGGCAACTCTCTGGACACAGGAATTCCTGATGGATCTTGAGGACCTTGAGTATGTATTAAGCACTATGAAACTTCTTGGTTCCAAGGGAACAACCGGTACACAGGCAAGCTTCCTGGAACTCTTTGACGGAGATCAGGAGACTATCGACAAGATCGATCCGATGATCGCCGAGAAGATGGGATTCAAGTCCTGCTATCCGGTTTCCGGACAGACTTATTCCAGAAAAGTGGACACCCGTGTGCTGAATATCCTTGCGGGAATCGCTGCAAGTGCACATAAGATGTCCAACGACATCCGTCTTCTTCAGCATCTGAAAGAAGTGGAGGAGCCATTTGAGAAATCCCAGATCGGATCTTCCGCCATGGCATATAAGAGAAACCCGATGAGAAGTGAGAGAATCGCTTCCCTGTCCAGATATGTGATGATCGATGCCCTGAATCCGGCTATCACATCTGCGACACAGTGGTTTGAGAGAACTCTGGATGACTCTGCAAACAAGCGTCTCAGCGTTCCAGAAGGATTCCTTGCAATTGACGGAATCCTGGATCTCTGCCTCAATGTTGTAGACGGACTGGTTGTTTATCCGAAGGTTATTGAGAAGAGACTGATGTCCGAGCTTCCGTTCATGGCGACTGAGAATATCATGATGGATGCAGTTAAGGCAGGTGGAGACCGTCAGGAGCTTCATGAGCGTATCCGTGAGCTTTCCATGGAAGCAGGCAAGAACGTGAAGGTAGAAGGCAAGGATAACAACCTTCTTGAACTGATCGCTGCGGATCCGGCATTTAACCTGACTCTTGAGGATCTTCAGAAATCCATGGATCCGTCCAGATATACAGGACGTGCAAAAGAGCAGACAGAGGCGTTTATTGCCAATGTGGTACAGCCGGTTCTGGACGCACATAAGGATCTGCTTGGGGTTAAGGTTGAGATCAACGTATAATTGCGGAAGGTTATAAACATTAAGAAATGAACACAGACAGGAATAGCATGTCTTCTGGCATTACAGACAGAGAACATGCCGTTCCGAATAATAGAGAAAGACACAAGGAGGAACTGTGTTATGGTAACTGCAGTAGTAGGAGCAAACTGGGGAGATGAAGGTAAAGGCAAGATCACAGATATGCTTGCTGAGAAAGCTGATATCATCGTAAGATTTCAGGGTGGAGCCAATGCGGGCCACACCATCGTAAATGATTACGGTAAATTCGCACTTCATACACTTCCGTCAGGTGTGTTTTACGGACATACGACCAGTGTCATCGGAAACGGTGTTGCACTGAACATTCCGGTATTCTTCAAGGAGTACAACGAAGTAGTAGGCCGTGGAGTACCGGCACCGAAGATCCTGATCTCCAACAGAGCACAGATGGTAATGTCTTACCACATTCTGTTCGATCAGTATGAAGAGGAGCGTCTTGGAGGCAAGGCTTTCGGTTCCACAAAATCCGGAATCGCTCCGTTCTATTCTGACAAATATGCAAAGATCGGCTTCCAGGTAAGTGAGCTTTTTGATGAGGAAGCACTGAAAGAGAAGGTTGTACGTATCTGCGAGACCAAGAACGTAACACTTGAGCATCTCTATCATAAGCCTCTTCTGAAACCGGAAGACATCATGAATGAGCTGATGGAATACAAGAAGATGGTTGAGCCATACGTATGCGACGTATCTCTCTATCTCTGGAATGCACTGAAAGAGGGAAAACAGGTTCTTCTTGAGGGACAGCTTGGAACTCTGAAAGACCCGGATCACGGAATCTATCCGATGGTTACATCCTCTTCCACACTGGCTGCTTATGGTGCCATCGGTGCAGGCCTGCCTCCATATGAGATCAAGAAGGTCGTAACCGTATGCAAAGCTTACTCCAGTGCAGTTGGAGCAGGTGCATTCGTTTCTGAAATCTTCGGCGAGGAAGCAGATGAGCTGAGAAAACGTGGCGGTGACGGTGGTGAGTTCGGTGCTACTACAGGCCGTCCGAGACGTATGGGATGGTTCGACTGTGTTGCATCCAAATACGGATGCCGTCTCCAGGGAGCTACAGACGTTGCTTTTACAGTACTGGATGTTCTGGGATATCTGGATGAGATCCCGGTTTGCACAGGCTATGAGATCGACGGAGAGGTAACAACAGAATTCCCGACAACTGTAATGCTTGAGAAAGCAAAACCGGTGATCGAGAAACTTCCTGGATGGAAATGCGATATCCGTGGAATCAAGAAATACGAGGATCTTCCGGAGAACTGCAGAAAATATGTAGAGTTCGTAGAGAAACACATCGGATTCCCGATCACCATGATCTCAAACGGACCAGGAAGAAACGACATCATTTACAGATAATCATTTACTGTGACAGGATTACGACAGGCAGCGCCGGGGAAATTTCTCCGGCGCCCTTTTGTTAAGAGGCTGATGATAATATTGGCTATAACAACTGGTATATCATGTGAAAGGATTCCGAATGAAAAATTTTAAAAGAATTGCGGCACTGGCAGGCGTTGTTATTTTGCTTCTCGTGTTCTGCCTTCCCATGGTGTTTGCATGGGGCAGCAGTGAGAACTCACAGGCTTTGTTCCGGGGCGCTTTTGCGGCAGCAGTACTGATACCGATCGTGGCTTATGTTTTCTGGATGGCGTACCGGATCTGGGGACCTGAGAAACCAAAGGAGGATGAAAACCGTATGATCGAGAATGTTATTTTTGATGTGGGAAATGTGTTGATGGGATATGACTGGGAAGAGTATCTGAAGAGCTACAATTTTCCGGAAGAAAAATATGAAAAAATTGCGGATGCAACATTTCGAAACCCAATCTGGGAAGAACAGGACAGAGCACTCCACGAGGAGTCCTGGTATGTAGATAAATTTGTAGAAAGTGCACCGGAATATGAGAAGGATATCCGTGAAGTGGTACGACGGGATCCGGAATGCATGCATCTTTATGACTATGCGGAAACCTGGGTGAAATATCTCAAAAACCAGGGATATCATCTCTATGTTCTTTCTAATTACGGAACTTATATGCTGGAGAGAACCAAAAAAGATATGCCGTTCCTGAAATATATGGACGGAGTGGTATTTTCCTGCGACGTACAGCAGATCAAGCCGGAAGTGGATATTTATGAGACACTTCTGAAACGCTATGATCTGAAACCGGAGAAGTCGGTATTTATGGACGACCGGGCCATCAACTGTGAAGGGGCTAGAAAAGCAGGGATCCGTACCATTCAGTTCGAAAACCTGAAACAGGCGGCAAAAGAGCTTGAGGAACTTGGTGTGAAGTAATTTGTGATGATGCAGTATGAGTTGCTGTAAAAAGAGAAACGCAGAGAACCTGCACCATCGCGAAGCCCTCTGCGTCTAAAGGGGAGGATATGATAAGTATCTCCCGGAACGGAATCGGTTATACAGATAATATATAAAATTCTCCGTTTTTTTATGACAGCAGGATATTGCTTATCATGAAAAATTTATCCTGAAATTTTTTATTGCGGAACTTCTCTTTAACGAAAGGCAGATACATTTATCTGCCCGGATGGAGGTTCCGTATTTTTGACTACATTATTACGTTATTCTTTGTTCTTCTTCCGGTATTCACCGGGAGTCATTCCATAAGTTTTCTTAAAAGTACGCATAAAATGTTCCGGACTTTCGTAACCTACAAGTTCGCAGATGGCATGATTGCTGAGAGAAGTTTCCCTGAGGGCACGGCATGCCTGGTTCAACTTGATATCCCGGATGATCTGTAAGAATGTCCGGCCGGTACTTTCTTTGATCAGGGTGCTGAAATGGGAAGAGCTGTAGCCAAAATGTTCTGCAGCTTCGCTTAAGGAAACACTCTGATAGTGACGGTTCAGATAGCCCAGGATTTCTGTTACGGAATTTCCGGTGCTGTCCTTTGTGAGGATGGATTCGATATCATTTTCGTGATAACGAAGCAGCATGGCCCAGAACATGATCAGCATGGAATTGAGGAAGGTGTAGCTGTATTTTGCGTGCCCCAGATATTCGATATAGAGATTTTCCAGCATGTCATGGATCTGTGGATCATTTCCGCTGTGAAAGATCAGATAATTTCCTTCGGTCTTGCGGTACAGCACATGGGCAAAAAACTGCGCCAGGGCACTGTCCGCAGTCAGTGACTGGAAGAAAGTGGACTGAAAGGTGGAACCACGTACCAGAATATTAAAAGCAACACTGTCATCAAAGATTCCCACACTGTGGGTAGTATGTGGTGGGATGATACAGATATCCCCGGTATGTAAAGTGTGTTCGATCCCCTGAATGGTAGTGTGGGCAGTTCCGTCATAAACACAGAGAATCTCAAAAAACTCGTGCTCATGGGAAAAAACAGGCGTATAACGGTAATGCTTGGAAAGTACGATATTGCCATTCATGTCATGAAAAAGATCGGCTTCTTTCATATAGGGATACCAGGCCTCTGCCTGAAGTTCCGGGACAAAAAGCCGGTGTTCATAGATCAGTTCACGGTCCAGTGTAAGACAATATTCATGAAAGGTTTCCGGATGTTCTTTCTCCTGAAGGTAAAGTGTTTTGTAAAAAATCTCATCTTCATTGTAGGCATAAATGTATTTCTGAAATTCTTCTCTGGTAAGTTTCATAACAGTCCTCTTTTCGTGCGGATCTTTCATAAGAGATAAGGAAAGTATATCATAATCATCGAAAAAAACGTCAGTGTTTTACAAAAAAAATCACAATTGGAAGAAAAAGGGAAAAAGTGTACAGTAATGCCAGAAAGAAATTTGGAGGTAAAAGAGATGAACGAAGTTGAAAAGAAAGTAAAGATCGGCCTGTGGCGTCAGAGAATCGGTTATGGATCTTCCGATTTTGCCTGCAACCTGATCTGGCAGATGATCTCCCTGTATCTGCTGTATTTTTACACAAATGTCATGCATCTGAATGCCGGTGCAGTCAGTGTAATGTTCCTGGTAACAAAAGTAATTGACGGAATTTCCGACCTGATCGTAGGATTCCTCATTGACAAGACAAACACAAAATGGGGTAAATCAAGACCATGGATCCTGTTTGGTGCGGTTCCATTTGGTGTGGCTGCAGTCCTTGCATTCTCTGTACCGGATATCGGACAGACAGGTATGCTGATCTACGCATACATTACTTACATTCTGCTTTCCACTGCATACACCGTTGTAAATATCCCGATGGCATCCATTCTCCCGGCACTGAGCGAAGACCCGCATGAGAGAACCGTCCTTGCATCCTGCAGAACTTTCTTTTCATCCATCGGTTCCACTGTAGTCAGCGCTTTTGCCCTGACACTGGTAGACAAATTCGGAAACGGCAACGAGGCACTTGGATTCCGTATCGTTATGATGATCTTCGGTGTAGTCGGATGCCTTGTATTCTTCTTCTGCTTCTTTAACACAAAAGAGCGTGTAACCATCAAACAGGAAAAAGTCAGCCTTAAAGCAAACATTTCCTGTCTGCTCCACAACAAACCGTGGAAACTTTTTGCACTGAATATCGTCTGGTTCTTTGGTGGATTTGTGATCCAGGCAAGTGCGGTTATTTATTACTTTACTTATGTTGTACAGAACACGACACTGGTACAGATCGTTGCGACCATCACAACACTGGTACCAATCGTAGCAAATCTTTGTGCACCGTTCCTTGTAAAACTCACATCAAAACGAAATCTGATGGTTGGAGGAAGTTTTGTACATATGGGTGGTCTTCTGATCATCTTCTTTGGCGGCACAAATGTTCCGGTTCTTCTGGCTGGTGCGGTGATCGCGGCAGCAGGATACGGACTGAAGGGAAGTATGCATTTTGCAATGCAGCCGGACCCTGTTGATTATGGTGAGTGGAAATCCGGTGTAAATACAGCCGGAACTCTTTCCGCAGTAAATGGTTTCATTGGAAAAGTGGGAATGGCTATCGCCAGCAGTATCGGTGCGGCACTTCTTCAGTTTGGTGGATTTGACGCAAACCTTGCAACACAGACAGCAACGGCTCAGACTTATATCACAGCAATGTACATCTGGGTGCCGATCATCACAAATATCGCAACAATTATCACAATGATGTTCTATGATCTGGATAAGATCTATCCGCAGATCGTCAAAGAACTGGATGAAAGGAGAGCAAACGCATAATGCCAGAGGTAAGCAGTGACCTTGAGATGGTCCGTGTGACCAATGAGGATTTTGTAAAAAAAGCAGAAGCATGCACACCAAAGTTACGGGAAACGGTAGTTCGTCCGGTTTCTATCGTAGATATCGTAAAAACAGAAGATGTTTATCCGGAAGTTCATAAAAAAGATGAGATCGGAAATCTTTCCAGCTATCACCTGGCAAAAGGAGATAAGATCTGTCTGGATTTAGGAGATCATCAGGTGGGATATGTGACCCTGAAACTGAACTCCGTAGGAAGCCCTCAGGATGCACCGGCATTTTTCAGACTGAAATTCGGTGAGATCGCCAAGGAGATGACAGAGGACTCCGCAGATTATGATGGGTGGATCAGCCGTGGATGGATCCAGGAAGAGTTTATCCATGTCGATGTCCTTCCGGCAGAGCTGAAGCTTCCAAGAAGATATGCATTCCGCTATATGGAGATCGAGGTGATAGATACATCACTGAAATGGCAGATGGTAGTGGAAGATGTATCCTGTGTCAGTGTTTCCGCTGTCAGTATGGAAGATGTAAAGCCGGTGGAAAGTGAGGATGAAATGATCCGAAAACTGGACCGTGTCAGCCTCCGTACCCTGCAAAACTGTATGCAGTCCGTATTCGAGGACGGACCAAAGAGAGACCGTCGTCTGTGGCTTGGCGACTTAAGGCTCCAGGCACTTGCGAACTATGAGACCTTCCACAACATGGATCTGGTAAAAAGATGTCTGTATCTGTTCGCTGGACAGACAAAGGATAATGGCCAGGTCAGCGCCTGCCTTTTCACAGAACCGAAATTTATCGTGGATGATACCTTCCTTCTGGATTATTCCATGTTCTTTGGAGCAACCCTCTGTGACTACTACGAAGCGTCCGGTGACAGGGAAACTTTAAAAGATTTAAGTGCCTGTGCATATCGTCAGATGGAAATTGCGAAAGAGCAGTTTGATGAAAAGGAACTTATGAAAAACGGAGATGGTTTCTGGGGCTTTATCGACTGGACGGATGGTCTGAACAAGCAGAGCGCAATGCAGGGTGTTTATATATACTGTGCAAAGAAGGTACAGAAGATCGCAGAAATCCTCGGAGACGCTGAAAAAGCCGAAGAGATGAAAAAAGAAGCTGCGGCGAAAACAGCAGCTGCGAAAAAATATCTTTTTGATAAAGAGAGCGGCCTTTTCATAAGCGGAGAGGAAAAACAGATCAATTATGCAAGTCAGGTATGGCTGATCCTGGCAGGCGCGGTAGACAGCGCAGAGGGAGCAGAAATCCTGGACCGTCTGGTGGAGTTAAAACCGGAAAAAGGAATGGTTTCTCCGTACATGAACCATCATTTTGTGGAAGCACTTCTGATGTGCGGAAAAAGAGACCAGGCAATGGAATATATGAAATATTACTGGGGCGGAATGTTAAGCCACGGTGCGGATACATTCTGGGAACTTTACAATCCGGAAAATCCGGCGGAATCTCCTTATGGAAGCAGCATTGTCAACAGCTACTGCCATGCATGGAGCTGCACCCCGACGTATCTTCTCAGGAAGTACTTTAACTAAATCAAGTAAGTCCCCTGCGAGGGGGACTTGCTTGTATCAGGAGGAGCGTAGCTCCTTCTGATAAACTGCGTAGCAGTTATTTGGTGTAGAGCTACGTAGCGAATGCGGATGCTTTTATCCGCTTGCCCAAAATATCCGCTTGAATTTAACTGGAAAAGGAGAGTCTGATTATGGTAAAATTAACAGTAAACATCGTATCCATGCAGGATGCAGATAAATTCAATAAACTTTGCAGCAAATTTGACTGCGACATGGATCTGCAGAGCGGTAAATATTATGTAGATGCAAAATCGATCATGGGAATCTTCAGCCTTGATCTTTCCAAGCCGCTAGTCCTGAATGCAGGTACAGATGACGAACAGAAAATAAAAGAAACATTTGCAGATTTTATCAGAGAGGAATAATCATGACACGTATTTTGAAAGAGAGAAAATTTTCCGGCACTACAGATCCCAAAGTGCAGCCATGGGAATTGGAACATCGTAAAGTGGCCCGCCGTGCAGCGGCAGAGGGAATCGTTTTACTAAAAAATGAAGATCATATCCTTCCGCTGAAAGCAGGAAGTAAAGTGGCACTTTATGGTGCCGGTGCAGGCAGGACCATCAAGGGAGGAACCGGCTCCGGAGATGTCAATGAGCGTGAACGCGTATCTGTTTTTCAGGGAATGAAAAATGCCGGATTCCAGGTGACAACAGAAGCGTGGATCGAAAGCTACGACCAGATCTATGAAAATGCACGTCAGGAGTGGAAGAGAAGTATCCTTTCAAAAACAGGAGAAGGTGCAGATACCATGGATTTCTTTACGGTATACAGCACCACTCCCTTTAAGATGCCGGCAGGAGATCCGATCCAGAAACCAGCCGAAGGAGAAGATACAGAAAACGCGATCTATGTTCTGAGCCGGATCGCAGGAGAAGGATCAGACCGTACTGCTGACAAAGGCGATTATGATCTCAGTGAAGAAGAGCATCAGATGCTGGCAGATATCTGTGCTTATTATAAGAATGTGGTTGTTGTGATCAATGCAGGTGCACAGGTGGATCTTTCCTTTATGGATGAGTTCCGCAATATCAGAGTCCTTCTGGTGATCGTACAGCCTGGAATGGAAGGCGGAAATGCCTTTGCGGATATCCTGTCCGGTAAGGTGAACCCATCCGGTAAACTGTCAGATACCTGGGCTTATAAATATGAGGATTATCCCAGCTCCGAGAAGTTTTCACATAATAACGGAAATGTGGAAACAGAGCTTTATGATGAGGGAATTTATGTGGGATACCGCTATTTTGATACTTTTGAAGTTCCGGTGCGCTATGGATTCGGTTACGGTCTTTCCTATACAGACTTTGAGATCACCGGATGTGCTCTGAAAGCGGTATCAGCAGAAAAGATCCGTGTTACGGCAACGGTCAGAAATACGGGAAATGTTTCCGGTAAAGAAGTCGTACAGGTTTACGCATCCCTGCCGGGCGGCATCCTCGAAAAAGAAGCACACCGTCTTGCAGCCTATGCAAAGACAAACGAGCTGAAACCGGGAGAAGCACAGGAAGTTACCATGGAAGTAAAGATGGATGGGCTGACTTCTTATGATGAGAAGAGAGCTGCATGGATCCTTGAGAGTGGTTTTTATGGCATATGGGTCGGAAACAGTCTTGCATCAGCAAAACTCTGCGGAGGCATAAAACTGGATCAGGAAGTGATCCGAAGACAGGTCAGAAATCTTTTCCCGCTGAAACAGGAACTGGAAGAAATTTCTCAGGAAGCATCCAAAACAGCAAAACGTGCGGCGGCAGCAGCGCAGCAGGCGAAAGAGGAGGAACTGACTGTTCTTAACATTCGTGGAGCAGACATTGCTACCGAGACTGTGGAATATAAGAAGAATGCAGACCTCTATGAAAAAGAAGCAATGGATTTTGTAAATACCTTGTCAGAAGAAAATCTGATCGATCTGGCAGCAGGAGATCCGGGCAAAGCACAGGGTGGCAATCTTGGCGCAGCAGGAATTTCCGTTCCAGGTTCTGCAGGTGAAACCCATCGCTGTGCAGTAGACAAAGGTCTTGCAAGCATCGTTCTGGCAGACGGACCGGCAGGACTTCGCCTGATGAAGTATTATCATGTAAATGACGGAAGCATTGTTTCCATGCCATTTGAGTTCAGTCTGGAAGGTGGATTGTTCTATGACGATTCCAGAGAACTTCCGGGAGAAAGATATTATCAGTACTGTACTGCGATCCCGGTAGGAACACTGCTTGCGCAGACCTGGAACCGGGAGCTGATCCGTGAAGTGGGAGCCATGATCGGAACAGAGATGGAACATTTCGGAGTAACACTCTGGTTGGCACCGGGAATGAATATCCACAGAAATCCTCTCTGCGGAAGAAACTTCGAATACTATTCCGAAGACCCGTATGTATCCGGAACCATTGCGGCAGCTATGACAGAAGGTGTTCAGTCCAATTATGGATGTGGAACGACCATCAAACATTTTGCCTGCAACAATCAGGAAGACAATCGTATGGGATCAGACAGTGTTGTGTCTGAGCGTGCACTTCGCGAAGTTTATCTCAAAGGATTTGAAATTGCGGTAAAAGAAGCACAGCCAATGTCCATCATGACCAGTTACAATCTGATCAACGGTATTCATGCGGCAAACAATTATGATCTCTGTACAGAGTCCGCCAGAAACGAATGGGGATTTAAAGGAGCGATCATGACAGACTGGACGACTACAGAACAGGGAGACAGCTGTACAGCATCCGGCTGCATGAGAGCGGGAAATGACCTGGTAATGCCGGGATGTTTCGGAGATCATGACAATTTCAGAAAAGAACTGAAAGAGGGAACACTTAAGATCGAGGACCTGCGCGCATGCATTGCACGTCTGGTAAGTGTGATCTGGAAGTCCAATCAGTACCTTCAGTAAAATAAACAGGATATGATATAAGACACATAGGAAAAGGACAGTGAATGGGAAAAGTTGCTGTCCTTTTTCGTGATTTTCCAAAAAAATATTCTGCACAGTACAGTGACGGCTGCAGGTGAGAAAGTATCTTTTTTATGTGGATTTTTGTGGATATAAGATAGATGTATTTGCTTTCTTCGCCAAAAGATGATATAATAAACAAAAATTGCGAAGCGGAATGAAACGTCCGCTTTATTCATCTAAAATTTTGGAAAAGAGGATCAGACAATGAGCGATATGACAATTCTTGAGCAGTGGCGTTCCGTTGCTTATAATCAGAATGCAGATAAGAATAAGCTTCAGCGCTTCTGGGCAACTTATTTTAACATTGAGAAGAACATTTACGAGCAGCTTCTGGAGAACCCGGATGAGGTTGTTTCCGGAACTGTTAAAGAGCTTGCTGAGAAATACGGTCAGGATGTTATGACTATGGTTGGTTTCCTTGACGGAATCAACGACAGCCTGAAGGTTCCGAACCCGATCGAGACTATGGATGAGAACACCAAGGTTAACCTTGCATTTGATAAAGAAGCTCTCTATAAGAACATGGTAGACGCCAAGGCTGACTGGCTTTACAACCTTCCTCAGTGGGACAAGATCTTCACAGAAGAGAAAAAGAAAACCCTCTACATGGA
>JABLTQ010023297.1_pt1 | contig 11571 bp, 9 predicted proteins | sample 7160101 | NCBI WGS metagenome assembly JABLTQ01 (sample SAMN14651228, study PRJNA627086) | human gut metagenome | isolation source: feces | host: Homo sapiens
CAAAAGCATTAAACCCAAATCGCCTGACTTCGTCACTCAAAAAACCTCAATATTATAATTGATTGATAAACAATATTTTGTAATTTCGTGTCACCCATTTTAGGGTGACACGGCACAAAAAATGTTTATACGTAAAAAGAAATACCCATCAGGCAATGTAGGTGTCATAGTCGTTGAAAAGGTCAACGGCAAGATGAAGGAACTTACCACTATAGGTTTAGCGCGTCATCAAGAAGAAATAGATTCTCTGATAACGAAAGGTCGTAAATGGATAGAGGCGGAACAGGAACGCCGCCATCCACGGCTGGATCTCTTCGATGAGGAACGTAAGAAGTGTGATGCAGAACTTCTGAATGCCGAACAGATGCTTTCGTGCATAACCAACATCTCCATCAATGGAGCGGACCTGATACTTGACTGTGTCTTTGACAACGTGGGCTTCAACAGGATAGATGATGAGGTGTTCCGCCAACTTGTAAAAGTCCGCTTGTCTTATCCTGCAAGCAAATCTGCCACAGTGGAGTATCTGAAGAATCATTTTGATGAAGATGTCAGCCTGTCGAAGATCTATCGTTATTTGGACAAACTGAGCGATAACCAGCATAAGATAGTTCAGGACATAAGCGTCCTTCACACAAAGAAGATTTTAGGCGGCCATATCGGTGTGCTGTTTTATGATGTCACCACACTCTATTTTGAAGCGGACTATGAGGACGAGCTTCGCAAAACGGGTTTCTCCAAGGAAGGGTGTCACCAGAACCCTCAGATTATATTGGGACTGTTGGTCAGCATTGGCGGCTATCCGCTTGCGTATTGCATCCATGAGGGCAACAAGTACGAGGGACACACGATGCTTCCGGTAGTGACGGAATTTGTCCGGAAATATGAGCTGGAAGATTTTATCGTGGTGGCTGACTCAGGGTTGATGAACAACGATAATATAGCCGACCTTGAAGCAAACGGTTACAAGTATATCATCGGTGCGAAAATCAGGAACGAGAGCAGGAAGATACAGGAATGGATACTGGAGCAGCCTAAGACAGACTGCCGGATGGTTGAATACGATAAAGGCAACGGGCAGAGGTTATTGGTCGGATATACGGAAGACCGTGCCCGAAGGGATGCTTATAACCGGGAGAAAGGGATACGCCGTCTGGAGAAGGCATACCGCAGAGGTACTCTTACCAAAGACAATATCAACAAGCGCGGATACAACAAGTTCCTGAAAATGGAAGGAGATGTGAAAGTGACCATCAATTACGAGAAACTGGAGAAAGATGCGAAATGGGATGGTTTCAAAGGATACCTTACCAATACGAATATACCTGTCAATGACGTATATGCCGCCTACCATAACCTATGGCATGTTGAAAGGGCCTTCCGCATATCAAAATCAAAGATTGAGATAAGACCAATGTTTCACTTTACAAGGCGAAGGATAGAAGCTCATGTCTGTATCTGCTTCGTGGCCTTGAAAGTTTACAAGGAATTGGAACGTCTGCTGAAACTATCCGACATAAATATGAGTGTGGACAAGGTGCTCGAACTTGCTAAAACTATAGTGACTATACAGATTACATTGCCTCAGAGCAAGCAGACTATCAATAAGACTATGCTGATGAAACGCCATCAACGCATTGCGCCATTGTTTGCTGATGAATTTTGGGGTACGCGTTGACGAAGTCAGGTATATGATTCATGTGAACCGAATTTGTTTAATTTTTAACCGCGTCCTTTTTTAATGGACAGTAGTGATTTTACATATGTAATCAGAATGCTTCTAAAAAATATGCTTTACATATGTATGTAATAATTTTTTATTCCATTTGTAATGAAAGGGTAGGGGGTTGTGTATGTTTGTCAAATGTAAAGCTGGAAATTTGCTTCTATATATTACTGTAAACCAACCGATTGCATTTGTAAAACGCATAAAGATACAATAAGTGAATATGATGATATAGTATTATAAACCAGTCATTTACTTCCTTTATCTCAAGTGTAGTTTAAAGATTGAGGTGCAACAAGCGTATACATCGGTAAACTAAAGCGGAAAAGTATTGGTCTTACATAAATAATTATCTAATAACCATGTTGTTATGCTAAAAACTGAAACTTATTCAATATGCATTCACAGATGTATTTACACATGTAAATAATACAGATGTATTGATACGTACACATCTGTATTATACAAATATAAACAAGTAAGAGTTTGCATTTATAAAACTAAATTCTTACTTTTGTAACTGCGTTAACGCTCAAATTCCAAATGTAAATGAAGGACAGAATCTATAAAATCATGCAAAATGAAGGATTGACCAATGCTGAATTTGCAGAAAAGCTGGGCATTTCTACGTCTTCGCTTTCGCACATTTTCAGCGGGAGAAACAATCCGAGCCTGGAGGTCGTAATGCGTATACACAAGGCGTGTCCTTATGTGAATCTCAATTGGCTGCTTTATGGCGAGGGACAGATGAAAGAAGAGGAAAATCCGGTTCCGGATCTGTTTGCATCAGGCAACAGAACGGCCGAGAATGCGGAAATCGCGCGCAACCCTTCGGGCGGTGCTGATTTTTCCAGGGAAAACGCCTCAGACAATCATGTTTTTCCACCTAAAGAAACTGTAATTGAGAAGATTAAGTACATCGAAAAGCCGCAGCCGAAAATCTCTGAAATAAGAATTTTTTTCGACAACGGCACATTCGAAGTGTTCCGGCCTGAAAAATGACCCGTCAGACAAGCCCGAAGTTCTTCTGTAATTGGCTGCAAATGCTTATCTTTGCATTCCAGAACTGAATTTATCTGACTTGTATGAAAAAATATGTTTTAGACCTTACGGTTACGGAAAATCTCAGCTTGCATGCCAATTATGTATTGATCAAGCTGACTCAAGACGCGCCTTTGCCTGAAATGCTGCCCGGACAGTTTGCCGAGATACGCATCGACGGCTCCAGCACGACTTTTCTGCGGCGGCCCATCTCTATCAATTTTGTGGACAGGGAAAAGAATGAAGTCTGGTTTCTTGTACAGCTCGTGGGCGACGGAACCCGCAAGCTGGCTACAGTGAAGAAAGGCGACACAGTGAACGCGGTGCTTCCGCTGGGGAACGGATTCAGCGTGCTTTCCGACTGCACGAAGAAAGTGCTTCTTGTGGGCGGAGGTGTAGGAACTGCCCCGATGCTTTATTTCGGAAAAGTTCTTGCGGAAAAGGGATTCAAGCCTGTATTTCTGCTGGGAGCGCGCTCTAAAAACGACCTGCTTCAGCTTGAACAGTTTGCCGCCTATGGAGAAGTGTTCACCACCACAGAAGACGGAAGCGCTGGAGAGAAAGGATACGTTACGATGCACAGCATCCTGCAGCGGGAGAAGTTTGACATGATATACACCTGCGGCCCGAAGCCTATGATGGTAGCGGTGGCCAGATACGCCAAAGCAAACGGCATCGAATGCGAAGTGTCGCTGGAGAACACGATGGCCTGCGGCGTGGGAGCTTGCCTGTGCTGCGTTGAAAAGACCGATGAGGGGCATGTGTGTGTATGCAAAGAAGGTCCGGTATTTAATATAAAGAAATTGTTATGGCAGATTTAAAAGTAAAGATAGGACAACTGGAAATGAAGAATCCGGTGATGACGGCATCGGGTACATTCGGTTATGGACTGGAGTTTCAGGATTTCGTCAATCTGGAAGATATAGGCGGAATCATCGTCAAGGGAACCACACTTCTGCCGAGGGAGGGAAACCCGTATCCGCGCATGGCAGAAACTCCCATGGGGATGCTGAATGCGGTGGGGCTTCAGAACAAGGGCGTGCACTATTTTGCAGATCACATCTATCCCCAGATCAAGGACATCAAGACCAACATGATTGTGAATGTTTCGGGGTCGCAGGTGGAGGATTACGCTGAAACGGCATCCATCATCAACGAACTGGAGCATATTCCGGCAATCGAGCTGAACATTTCCTGCCCGAACGTGAAGCAGGGAGGAATGGCATTCGGCGTTTCGGCACACGGAGCGGCAGAGGTGGTGAGCGCTGTCCGCAAGGTCTACAAGAAGACGCTGATCGTAAAACTCTCTCCGAATGTGACGGACATTGCAGAGATAGCACGCGCCGTTGAAGGCGCCGGAGCCGACAGCGTTTCGCTCATCAACACCCTGCTGGGAATGGCGATTGATGCAGAAAAGCGCAAGCCGGTTCTGTCGACTGTTACCGGGGGCATGAGCGGTGCCGCCGTAAAGCCTATCGCACTGCGCATGGTATGGCAGGTGGCCAAAGCCGTGAAGATTCCGGTGATCGGGCTCGGCGGCATCATGAACTGGCGCGATGCCGTGGAGTTCCTGCTGGCGGGAGCGTCGGCCGTCCAGATCGGGACAGCCAATTTCATTGATCCGGCCGTAACGGTCAAGGTTGTAGCCGGAATAAACGATTACCTTGAGCGTCACGGCTACGCTTCCGTAGAGGACATTGTCGGAGCTTTGGAGGTATAATACCGGACATTGACAACGCAATTTCTGTTTTAAGATAAAAGAGGCTCTTTCAAAGATGAATGCTGATTTTCATTTTGAAAGAGCCTCTTTTTATACCTTCTTGTAATCCTCCGGACCATTCTTTTTTACTCTTGGGCAGGAAACACGCCATACCCGGCCGAGCGGTAGTAGTTGCCCAAGGGATTCACATACGACGAGAAGAAATTCAAGCGCCACCCGCTGCGTTCGTTGTTCGGTCCGGCCAGCCAATATAAGCCGTGACTTCCGACAAGACTCAAACTGCCGTCGGAATAGTTGCGGGACCCTGATGCCGGAAAGAAAATCTGCTGTCCGGTCCTGTTTGCCCGGGCGTAGAAGTTCCAGCCTTTGCGGGCGCTGTCCCAAGTTCCGTTGGCTGGAGAAGTGTTAGAGGTATTTCCTCCCGTTGTTGTAAATCCCGTAAATGCATTGTTGGCAGGAAGCTTGAAACCGACAGGACAAGGATCGTAAACGGTTTTGACGACCTGGTTGTCGTTGGCAGAATACGTATTGTTGTCGGCGTTCCACAGGTTGCGGCAGGTGATCGGGCTTGAGTATATAGTTTCTGATACATTCCGTACCATACGGGAATGCCTCCACTTTCACATGAGCGGCAGAAGCGGTGCCGTTTGCATCATACCATGTTTTGTTGCCGTTCCCGCCGTTGGACGGACGGAAAGGGTCCTTGCGTCCCCATTGGTAATAAGGATGATTGCCTCCGGTAGTGACAGTTGAGCTGTTTTGGGAAACGGCAATATCGGCTGTCTGCTCACCGGCAGTAAAGCGTACCTTGCAGCCGCGCGCGCCGTAGGTGACGGTTTCTCCATCACACCATCCGAGAGGGACGGGCATAAACCTGTATCTCACATTCTGGTGATTGGTCACCTCAATGGCATTGTCCACATCCTCGTCCGTCACCCAGATGTGCCATGACCAGAGAACGGTGCCCGAAGCGTCCTTGGCGGCAATCACCGCGTTGCCTTGCTGTATGGTATGCTTGTCTACCTTGAAAGAGATATTCCCGCCGTTGCTTCCTGTGTTGTACCTGATTTCGCTGACTAATGAAGAAGCATCCTGCCAGACCAGCTCCGCATAAGCGGGCGTACAGCCGTTATCCGTGAGATAGGGAGCTTTGATGCCAGCTCCCGCATGGTTGACGAACGGGTTCAGGACGTTGGGACTTGACGCTGCGGCAGAGGTATACGCAGAACTGTTGGCTGCTCCGTCCTTGATCGCGTTGCCATACACCAGAGGGAAGGAATAATATCCCGGAGCGCCGATTACGTAGCAGTTGGCGGTATTCTCAACCGCGGAGCCGCCTTTGCCGTTCGCCAGGTTGTAAGGCGTTTCTTCCGTTCCCAGTACGGTCCTCAGCTCCCTTAACGTCTTTGTGTGTGGACTGTCCGTTGTGCCTGTCTGTGCGGCAACCGTAGCGTTGAGGGATGCCGCAGTCGCGCCGCCCGCACCGCTTGACGTGAACTCGGTGAGCCAGCCGGGTCTGGTATCGCTCCATGTCTTTCCGCCGTCGGCAGAGAACTGCGCCTTCCATTTTACGGGTTCTTTCTCGCCCCGGCCGTTTTGCCGATAACTGGTCACACTGTAGGCCTTTGTTCCTCCGGCATAGGTGAAATCGGCAGGTCCGTCGACGGTGAGCACGTATTCCCAGTTGATGGAAGTGGTGGATATCTTATAGGTTACGGTCTTTCCCATCGGCCATACCTGTTTTCCGATGCTTCCGGTCAGGACATGCTCTGTTCCGTCGTTGAGCACCACCTCGATTGCCGCACCGTCGGGGAGTGTCTGAGGGATCATCATGAAGGTTTGCGCATCCGTGGTGACGGCTTCGCCTTCCGTTCCGTCCGAAGCCTTGTCCAGTGTCTGGGAAAAGTCTTTCACCGCACCTGTACCGCTCCATGCGTGCGTTTCGAAATTGTAGGTGCCGGCGGAGTTCACCCCTTTCAGCGTCCGCGCTTTACGGTGCCCGCCTTCATGTCACTGCCGCACACAAATTTCACGGCTGTCAGCGCGTGGTGGAAGGTAAGGCTAACCGGGGTGTTGGAGTTGCCCGGGAGTTCGCCGGATGCCGCCACAAGCAGATCCTGCTGGTCTGCCACATCATCAGGAACCGTACAGGAGATGGTCGGAGCTCCGGACGCTTCCCGTCCGGAAAGGCGGTAAGCCTCATTGTCCTTCGGAGCGTAGGCGAAGAATTTCATCCTGTAGGCACTTCCGGGCCAGTAATCGCCGGATGACGGCACCCACGAGTTGCCGATTCTGCCGACCGAAACGTCATACATGTAATTCGGGATTTGCGTGCCGTCCCAGTCGCCCGTATATGAATAGGCCGACACACCGAACGTTCCGTACATGTTGCCGGCGCTTGCCGGAGCGGCACGGGTGGACGGACCGGCATTATCCGCAAACAGCGGCTCTATGCTGTCGGCATAGAGGGTGTGCAGGTAAAGGAGATTCATACCGTCAGCCTCCAGAGAAGAGACTGACGGACGGGCGTCTTCTGTCGTACCTCTTGTTCCGGCTGAAAGCCAGGCATTCTGGACGTCCGGTGTGAAACGGATACTGTCTGAGATCCGCATCTCATCATTGTCATCTGTGCAAGAAGCCGAGAAGAACAAACCTGAAAGTACAAGGGAGGGAAAATAATGTTTTATAAAATGATTCATACAGTCATATTTTATGTTTGTCGCGGCAAATATAATCCTTGTAAAGGATTCTGCAAGACATGGCGCGTGTACATTCCGTTTCGCTATATCGCTAATAATAAGACTGTTATCCGGACCGTTGATGTACAAAAGCATCCGGTGGCTGATGAAAGAGGAGGAAGTCTGCCGCGGGGACTCTTGACGACGGGCATATATAAAAAAGTGCGGTGCGCCACCACGAACGGCGCACCGCATTTTCCGGCAAAAAGATGACGGCTTATTTTAATTCACTTAACGGCTTATTTTATCTTGCATGACGAATAACTTTAATCCACTTGACGGCTTATTTTTTTACTTCAGCAAATCCGGCCGCAGACGCTTTGTCCGCTCCAGTGATTGCTGGAACTCCCATTCGCGGATTTTCGCTTCGTGTCCCGACAGCAGAATGTCGGGCACCTTCCAGCCGTTGTATTCGGCAGGGCGGGTGTATACGGGCGGTGCGAGCAGATTGTCCTGGAAAGAGTCGGACAAGGCCGACTGTTCGTCGGAGATGACTCCCGGGATGATGCGCACCACCGCATCGGCAATCACGGCAGCCGCAAGCTCTCCGCCCGTCAGCACGTAGTCGCCGATGCTGATTTCCTTCGTGATGAAATGTTCGCGGATACGGTAGTCTATTCCCTTGAAGTGGCCGCAAAGAATGATGAGATTCTGTGCCATAGAAAGCGTGTTGGCCGTCTTCTGGTCAAATTTCTCGCCGTCGGGCGAAGTGAATATCACCTCGTCGTACTCGCGTTCGGCCTTCAGAGCACTTATGCACCGGTCAATCGGCTCGATTTTCATCACCATGCCGGCACATCCCCCAAAGGGATAGTCGTCCACTTTCCGGTAGCGGTCGTAAGCGTAGTCGCGGAGGTTATGTATATGAAATTCGGCAATTCCTTTCTTTTGCGCCCGGCTCATGATGGAGCAGTTGAAGAAGCCCTCTATCATCTCGGGCAATACAGTAATGATGTCTATCCTCATGTGTAGTACGTTTCTTTTTTGCAAAAGTACGAATATTTTTGTTACATTTGCGGAAATCATCATCCTTTAATGTCATGACAGAAATAGAAAGAATCGACCAACTGCGCAAGGAACTCCATGCGCACAACCATAACTACTACATTCTCAACGCTCCGACCATTTCAGACAAGGAGTTCGACCGCCTGATGCGCGAGCTGCAGGACCTGGAGGCGAAGCATCCGGAGCATTACGACGAAAATTCGCCGAGCGTGCGTGTGGGCAGCGACCTGAACAAAGACTTCAGGCAGGTAGAGCACAAATACCCCATGCTTTCGCTGGGAAACACCTACTCGGAGGCGGAAGTGACCGAATTTTATGAAAGGGTAAAGAAGTCGCTCAACGAAGACTTTGAAATCTGCTGCGAACTGAAGTTCGACGGGACGTCCATCTCGCTGACATACGAAAACGGAAAGCTGGTGCAGGGAGTGACACGCGGCGACGGCGTGAGGGGCGACGACGTGACAGACAACGTGAAGACCATCCGCAGCATTCCCCTGGTGCTTCAGGGAAGCGGATACCCGAAAAGTTTTGAGATACGCGGCGAAATACTGATGCCGTGGAAGGTGTTTGAGGACCTGAACCGCGAGAGGGAGCTTCGCGAGGAGCCGCTTTTTGCCAACCCCCGCAACGCTGCGTCGGGAACGCTCAAGCTGCAGAACTCGGCTGTAGTGGCATCACGCAAGCTGGATGCGTATCTCTATTACTTGCTCGGGGAAGACCTGCCTCACGACGGGCATTACGAAAACTTGCAGGAAGCGGCCCGATGGGGATTCAAAATCTCGAACGCCATGCGCAAGGTGCATACGTTGCAGGAGATTTTTGACTTCATCAGCTACTGGGACACGGAGAGGAAAAATCTGCCCGTGGCAACCGACGGAATCGTGCTGAAGGTCAACTCGCTCCGCCAGCAGCGCAGCCTGGGCTACACGGCCAAATCTCCCCGCTGGGCGATAGCCTACAAGTTTCAGGCCGAACGTGCGCTGACCAGACTGGAGAAGGTGACCTATCAGGTGGGACGGACCGGAGCGGTGACTCCCGTGGCAAACCTTGCTCCCGTACAGCTCGCAGGAACGGTGGTGAAGCGCGCTTCGCTCCATAATGCCGACATCATCGCATCGCTCGACCTTCACATCGGCGATATGGTTTATGTGGAAAAGGGGGGCGAGATTATCCCGAAGATAACAGGCGTGGATCTGGCTTCGCGCCCGCAGAACAGCGAAAAGGTGACCTTCATCACGCATTGCCCGGAATGCGGCTGCAAGCTGGTGCGCTATGAGGACGAGGCGGCCCACTACTGCACGAACGAATCTACCTGTCCGCCGCAGATCAAAGGGCGGATCGAACATTTCATCAGCCGCCGCGCCATGAACATTGAAGGGCTCGGCCCCGAAACAGTTGACCAGTTTTATCAGGAAGGCATGATCCGCGACGCGGCCGATCTTTATACCTTGCAGGCCGCCGACATCTGCCGCCTGGACAGGATGGGCGAAAAATCGGCCGAAAACATCATCAAGGGAGTGGAGAAATCGAAGCAGGTGCCTTACGAGCGTGTGCTGTTTGCCCTCGGCATCCGTTTTGTAGGCGAAACCGTGGCAAAGAAAGTGGCCAGGGCTTTCCCCTCGATCGACCGGCTTGAAGCGGCCACGCTGGACGACCTGATCCAGGTGGACGAAATCGGCGAGAAGATTGCGCAGAGCATCATCCGTTTCTTCAGCGACGAAAAGAACCGCATCCTCGTGAACCGCCTGCGCGAAGCAGGGCTTCAGATGGAAGCTGCGGCGGAAGACGTGGGCGGCCGCACCGACAGGCTTCAAGGCAAGTCAGTCGTCATCAGCGGGGTGTTCGCCCATCATTCGCGCGACGAATACAAGGCCATGATCGAAAGACACGGAGGAAAGAACGTGGGAAGCATCTCCAAGAAGACCAGCTTCATCCTTGCCGGAGAAAACATGGGCCCCAGCAAACTGGAAAAGGCGAAAAGCCTGGGCATACCTGTGATGAACGAAGACGACTTTCTTGCTCTTGTGGAAGAATAGGATACATATTTTTACATAATACATGCAAAGCGTAAAAAAACGATTAAAAATGCAGGGTAAAAAGAAAATATTCGTACTTTTGTACATCTATTAAAGTGTTTAGAACTCATTTATGATACGCAGAAGACTAAAAGGAATGGGGGTGGCACTCATCACTCCCTTCAATGATGACGGCAGTGTCGACTACCAGTCGCTGATGCGTCTGGTGGAATATCAGATACAGAACGGAGTTGACTTTCTTTGTGTGCTGGGGACAACGGCAGAAACGCCTACACTGTCGGCAGAAGAAAAGAAGAAAATCAAGCAGCTGGTTGTTGAACGTGTAAACGGGCGTGTCCCCATTTTGCTGGGAGTAGGCGCAAACAGCACACAGACTGTTATCGACACGTTGCAGAACGATGATATGGCCGGTGTGGACGCTGTTCTGGTGGTGGTTCCCTATTACAACAAACCGTCGCAGGAGGGCATTTACCAGCATTATAAGGCGATAGCCAACTCCACCAAGCTTCCGATAGTGCTTTACAACGTTCCCGGACGTACGGGGGTGAACATGACGGCAGAAACCACGCTGCGCCTGGCGCGCGATTTCGACAATATCGTCGCTATCAAGGAAGCCTCGGGAAACATCACGCAGATGGACGACATCATCAAGCACAAGCCCGAGAACTTTGACGTGATTTCGGGAGATGACGGCATAACGTTCCCGCTGATAACGCTGGGAGCGGTAGGTGTGATTTCGGTTATAGGAAATGCGTTCCCGCGCGAATTCAGCCGCATGACCCGCCTGGCTCTTGCCGGCGACTATCAGAACGCGCTGACCATACACCACAAGTTTACGGAACTGTTCAAGCTCCTGTTTGTAGACGGTAATCCGGCGGGAGTGAAGGCGATGCTGAGCATGATGGGAATGATAAAGAACCGTCTGCGCCTGCCGCTGGTTCCTACCCGCATTACCACTTACGAACAGATGCGGCGGATTCTGGACGAACTGAAGATCAAGTGCTGATCGGTTTGAGATATTAGGCACAGGAAACGGCGGATTGCGAAAGATGCCGTTTCCTGTGCTTTTTTTTGTGTCTGGCTGTTCGAGAAAGGGAGAGATAAAAACAAGAGAGGACATTTCCGCTGATGAAAATATCCTCTCTTTGTGATCGCGACAGGATTCAAACCTGTAACCTTCTGATCCGTAGTCAGATGCTCTATTCAGTTGAGCTACGCGGCCAGCAAATATGGCCAAATCTCTGAGGTGATCGCGACAGGATTCAAACCTGTAACCTTCTGATCCGTAGTCAGATGCTCTATTCA
>JABLTQ010117506.1_pt1 | contig 11565 bp, 9 predicted proteins | sample 7160101 | NCBI WGS metagenome assembly JABLTQ01 (sample SAMN14651228, study PRJNA627086) | human gut metagenome | isolation source: feces | host: Homo sapiens
GATGCGAGCGCATAAAGCGAGCATTTAAACCGCCGCGACTAAAGTCACAAATATAGGATATCCATTCTCTTCTCGGGCGTCTGTCTCTTAATGAATTAAATAGTAATAGTAAACGATTTTCCGATTTGTTTATAGTTGGAAATGGTAATTTCCTGAGCGGTATCGGTATGTTCACTATCGACTTTAATTGCAGTAGATTCGGTTTTATCAGAGGCTGTATCTTTGGTAGCTTTTTTTGTAGATTCTGATTTTGATACAGAAAAAGTCTGTGTATTTCCACTGCCAATTATTTTGGCAGAGTCGGCTTCCTCTGTGGCATTTGATTCATTCGAGCTGCTATTAGAGGAAAGGTTAGAGTAATCAGCACAATATGGAGTTAAAGTAAGGCTGGTGGCTTTAGGGGAGATAGATCCTACTGATTTATCTACTCTGAAAGTGCCGCTTGTTCCGTCTGATTCATCAAGGAAAAACTCTACAGGGTTACCGAGATTGTCTTTTCCTTTTAAGAGGATATCTTCAGAAAGTCCGGCATTGTCTGGGGAGATAGTAAATATTATTTTCTGATCGATTATATTGCTTCTATAATTTTTCAGAGTTATTTTTGTTTTATCTGGCAGAGTAAAGGATTGATTTAAAGCTACATTTTTTTGTTTTAGCATTTAATTCTTTGCCGGAAGCTGCAAATTTTAATTTTCCAATAGTAGTATTTGATTTATCTAATGTGTAAAAATTAATCGTAAAATTAGATTTGTCAGATAGAACGGAAGAATCATTTAATTGTATTTCGCTTTCGGAGATAGAGGTCAGTTTGTCTATAGGAGTAGAGTTGCTTCCGATGCTGTTTACAATATTTTGTCCACCGATAGTAACGTCTGTATCAATTGGAAGTTCAGTAATGCGTTTAATATTTAAATTTTTTAATGTGGCATTGTCTTTTATTTTTGTTTTATAGGAAATGATGAGGCTGTGTCCGTCAAGAATTACTTCATTTAATGTAACAGTAATCCCGTTTTTAGATACAGATTTACCAACCACAGTACTATAAGGACTAAGGTCTTCCTCAACACCTAAAAGTGTGGATAAACTCTCCATAATCTGCCGTGATTGTGCGTATACGTTCTGTCTTACCGGGGCACTGCTTCCGCCGAGAATGAGGACAAAAGCGGCTGCAGCAGCAACGTATTTTTTCCATGTATGCTTTTTTCTTTGAAGTAAAGGACTGCTTCCAGTTTTTTAAATCAGTACTGGTAATATCGATATTTTCAAAAGTGTCTATCTGATTATCAATATCATTTAATAAATCATAAAGATCATTTTTCATAAAAACTCCTTTCAGTTGTCATGAAAACACATTTTTTGTGGTAGATAATTGACAACGGGTATACTAGTAATATTCATTGATTTTGTTACTATGATTCGTTTCATAAGCTGAGTGATTTTTGTGTACATTAAGTAATATTCATTGATTTCGTTTTGGGAAAAAGGGCGCGCAGTTTCTTTTTGCTGCGAAAAAGTCGATTGTAGAGTACCGGCTTTTTTGTATTCATTTCCTTCGATATTTCGTCAAATGGTTTTTCTTCCACATATAGTTTGATAAAAAGTTCTCTGTCCTGTGGTTTCAAACAGGATAACATTTGTTTAGTTTCTTCAGAAAATTCCTCATCAAACTGCGTCTGTAATTCAATAGCATCGTCAATACCCTTTGTATGCGGTGAATTTTCCCAACTTGTCTCTAAAAGAAAGTGTGCATATTTTCTTTTGTAATCTAAAGCCTTTAACCGAGCAATCCCGCCAATCCAGTTAGCAAAAGGATTTCGTGCGGAATCATAAGAGTCGATATGTTCCCATACAGCGAAGAAAACATCATTAATACATTCTTCTTCATATTGAGAAAGGACATTTAGATAACGATGTGTAACAGACTTTACAAGTCCGCCATAATGAACCATCACATATTCTAAAGCTTTCTCATTTCTGTGGGATAACTCCTCCACGAAATTTGATTCATTTATTTTCATAGGCTACTCCTTTATGTACATTCGAATGTAAAAAATATATATGATTATATCGGTTACACTATATATTCGCAAATGAAGGGGAGAATCTCTCACTTTTTTGAAAATTTTTTGGATTTTTTGAAAAGGCAGACGCTCCCAAAGAGAGAAGCCATCCTATATCTGTGACTTTAGTCGCGGCGGTTTGAATGTTCGCTTGGATGCTCGTATCCAAACCTTGCTCCGAGGCCACAGATATAGGGTGGCTTCTCTCTTTGGGAGCTGACTTTGGTAACAAAAATAAAAAAGTGAATATTGGAAAAGGGAGAGATTGGGGGTGGATTTTGGGGGAGGGGACAGAAGAGGCTTATTTCCGTCTCCCAAACCGCAGAGAACCGAAAGATTTATTTCCTTTGAATGTTACCCTAAAACCTGTTAAGATGAGATTATAAATTTCGAAAGAGGAAAAACAACAAATGGATTATATTGATATTTTTATAAAGAACAACTACATAAATTTAAAGCAGATTGCAGAGAGTGGTCAGTGCTTTCGCTGGAAGAAAATGTGTCCGGGCAGATATTTTGTGATTTCTGACGGTCGGGCGGCTTGTTTTTTTCAGGAAAAGACAGGAATCAGAATTTTATGCAGAGAAAAGGATGAGGAATATTTTAGAAGATATCTGGATTTAGATATAGATTACGGAAAGGTGATAGAGCAGATTGATGAGAAAGATGATTTTCTTATCGGTGCGGCGCAGATGGGAAGGGGGATTCGTATTCTTCGCCAGAATCTGTGGGAAATGATTATTAGTTTTATTATCAGTCAGAGAAATAATATTCCACGTATTATGAAGAGTATTGACGCTTTGTGTGAAAAGCTTGGAGAGCAGATTGTTTTTGATTATGAAGGCGAACATCTTGTGGGATATACCTTTCCTTCTCCAGAAGTAATTGTTGGAGCGGATTTGTCAGAGTTTAAGTTTGGATACCGGGAGAAGTATATAAGGCAGACTGCGGAGAACATTTTAGAGGGAAAGTTTGATTTAGAAGAGGTAAAAGATGCTGTGGATGAAGGAAAAACTCCAGAGCAGGTAAAGGAGATGCTAAAGCAGCTAAAAGGTGTGGGAGAAAAGGTCGCATCCTGTATTCAGCTTTTTGGCCTTCATCAGTTAGAATTGTTTCCGATTGATACATGGATTGCAAAGGTGGAAAAAATGTATTATAACGGGCATTTTCCAGTAGAAAAGTATAAGGACACGGCAGGAATCATGCAGCAGTATCTCTTTTTTAGAGTGCGTGAGGATGCGGATAAAAGAGCGGTTCTTGAGATGAAAAGCGAGGTGGGTGAGAAGGCTGCTTCAAAAACTTCATTTAAAGAAGAAATGACAGAAAAAATAGATAAGCAAACAAAGAGAAAAAATGAAATTTCTCCAGAAAATAACAGTTTAGAAGAAAATAGATTAGAAAAAAGTAGATTTAAAAAAGATAAATCAGAAGAAGCCAGATCCGAGGCTAATAGATATAATCTTTCTGGTAAAATGCTATATGTATCTGATTTAGATGGTACATTATTAAACAGTGATGCCCTGTTGAATGAAGATGTGCCAGAACGACTGAACCGCTTGATTGATAAAGGACTTTGTTTTACTGTTGCGACAGCAAGAACTTATGCGACAGTGAATTCCATTGTGAAGGATGTGCATTTGACATATCCGATGATTTTGATGAATGGAGTCATGCTCTATGATCCGGTAAGTAAGAGCTGTATTAATGCGGAGATTATTGAAAGAGATTCTGTGGAATATATTTTAAAAGGAAGAAAGAAGTTTGGAGTGACAGGGTTTGCCTATGCGCTTTCGCCGGAAATTTCGGAAGAAACTTTAGAATCAGAGATAGCTTCAAATTTAGAAAAGAATTTGAAATCAGGTGTAGCTTCAAACCTGAAGAAAAATTCGAATACAGGAGAAGAGAACCAAATTCAGAAATCTGGGCGCAAAATGGCCACCTATTACGAGAAAATCGCGACAGAACACATGGAAAAATTTTATGTAGAGCGGAGAGATGTGTATCATAAGCCATTTAGTAAGGTAGAAAAATTAGAAGATATTTTAGAAGAGGATATCATTTATTTTTCCATTTGCTATGAAGAAGAAGTTTTGCGGCCATTTTATGAATATTTGAAAAAGGATGAGAAGTTAAATCTGAATTTTTATAAGGATGTTTATGGAAATGGATTGTGGTATTTAGAGATTTCGCATAAGAATGCTTCCAAATATCATGGAGTTCAGAAGCTTCGGGCAATGCTTCAGCCGGATGCGATTACGGGAATGGGAGATAATCTAAATGATATTCCATTATTTGAAGCCTGTGACCGCTGTTGTGCAGTAGGAAATGCACATAAGGAGGTAAAGGAGCGGGCAGAATATGTTCTTGATACGAATCTTAATGCTGGAGTGGTGAAATTTCTGGAAGAAGAGATGATGTCTTGAAGGCAGCAGGGTATTTTCATATTGAAGTGAGATGATAGATTTAAGAAGGTGATGGGGTTAACTCTGGCCAGCGGAAGTTATTTTATGAAATGATAGAAATTAGCAGAATAAATTGCAAGATTTACCTGAGACTATTATAGAAGAGAGTTGACAAATAGTTTTACCAATATTAAAATATAGATATGAAAACTATGTTACATGGAAATGAGAACACAAACTATATCTCAGAAGTTTCAAGCTGATATTTTGTAAATAGGGATTTCTTTTTTAGAATATATATCCTATTTTTGATATGGAATTCTCTGTGATGTAAATATATACCTAAACGTGTTGGAGGAAGAGATGAATTATAAAATTATTAGTGATGGCTGTTGTGATTTAGAAAAAGAGATCATTGAACAGTATAATTTACGTATTATACCTTTTTATATATCATTTGATGAGGAGACATATTATAAAGAGATTGAAGAAATCGGAATTCGTGAAGTATATGAGCGAATGGTAGGGAATCCAGATGTATATCCGAAGACCTCTCTTCCATCTGTACAGAATTATATTGACGTTTTTACGGAATATGTGAAAGAAGGAACACCGGTAGTCTGTATTTGTTTTACTCCATCTTTGAGTGGTTCTTACAACTGTGCATGTAATGCCAGAGAAATTGTTTGTGAGGATTATCCGGATGCCAAAATTGCGGTGATTAATTCTGAAGCAGGAACAGTAAGTCAGGGTCTTATGGTTATTGAAGCAGGAAGAATGTGTCAGAATGGAGTTCCTTATGAACAATGTGTAGATATTCTTGAGAAGATGAAAAAGACGAATAGAATCTTCTTTACAGTCGGTAACACAGATTATTTAAAACATGGCGGACGAATCGGAAAGCTTGCAGGAATCGCAAGCAGCGCCCTTTCCTTAAAGCCTCTGATTACTTTAGTAAATGGTGAGATCGAAGCTTCAGGAATCGGACGAAGCCGTAAGAAGACAGTTGCCAAAACGATTGCGTTAATGGATGACTATTTTAAAGAAACCGGAGATGCGATGGAAGACTATTCTTTCCGCGTTGGTTTTGGTTACGATATAGAGGAAGGCAAGGAATATTATAATACCGTTGCGAACCATATCTATGGAGAGAGCCATGTAGATCAGGTGGGAATCTGCCAGATTGGGGCAACCATTGCGGTACATACCGGACCATATGCGATTGGAATCGGGTGTGTTAAGAAGTATGAGAATTATTTATAATCTAAGCCAATCCTATTCAAATAATAAAAAAGACCCCACGGAATATAGCTTCGTGGGGTTTTTACTAAATAGAGTTTGAATAGTAAGAAATAATAGAATGTATAAACCAGAAGATATGGTTATTACTTCTCACATTTGCAGAGGCAACTATTATTCTACTTTCTCCGGGAGCGTCTCTCCCTGCCTGAGGCAAAATACTATTTATAAAAATACCAATTATATAAAATGTTTAAGAGAAAATTATTTTACTTTCACAGTTTTCACTTTGCTGTATGCCCCATAAGTCTTAGTCTTTCCAACCTGCTTGTAGGAGCGTACTTTTACAAAGTATTTCTTTTTAGATGTTAATTTCTTTACTACTTTGCTTGTTGTCTTGTTACTCTTTACTACAATTGTTTTCTTTCCTTTGAAAGATTTCTTTGTGGAATATGTGATTTCGTAACCGGAAGCTTTTTTATCTTTTTTCCAGGATACTTTGATTTTTTTCTTTCCATTTGCTTTTACTTTTGTAGTCTGTTTTGCAAGTTTTACTTTTGTGGCTGTTGTGTTTGGCTTCTTTGCTGTAGTAGCAGGTTTTGTAGCTGGTTTAGCAGCAGTTGTTGTATTTGGTTTAGAAGCTGTTGTACTGTCCGGTATGGATGGTGTTGGTGCTTCTGTGGATTGATATGGTTTTAATAATTCAGTAAGTTCATTGATTAAATCAGCAGCATCGGCACTGGTAGAACTTTCGTTTGCTAAGAGTTCTGCTGCCTCATTTTTATGTGCTAATAATACACTATCATCAGCACCGGCACCTTTTAATGCAGTTTCAGCCTGTTTGATAAGTTCCTGTAACTGTGCTTTTTGAGCTTCTGTTACAGGGATTGCGACGTGGATATCAGCGTAGTCATCACAAGAAATAGTAACGCTGTAAGTTCCACCCTCCGCATCAGATGGGATAGCATTTAAGTCAAGAGAAACGTTTTTTGCAATAGCTCCGGAATACAGAGTATAAGGAGTCTTCTTATGACCTGCTCCAACAGTATATGTTACAGTCAATGTTCCATTTTTAACAGTAGGAAGCTGATTTAAAGTAAATGATTTCATATCGTCACTGAAAGTACCGCTGATTTCTTCAGAGTAAGCTGGTTTTATAAAGATTCCATCAGCGAAAGTATAAACATAGTTACCTTCTGGTGTTACATAAGTAATCTTATTAATTGTTTTATTGACAAGCTTTGCAAATTCAGCCGTATTATCTGATTTTGCAATTCCCATAGTAGCTGCTTCATTGGCAACATTAAAAGATAATTTATAAGGTTGTACCCAGATATTTGAAAGATGTTCCAGACCTACTTTATATCCTTCTGTTGTTTCAAGAATGATTCCCTGAATAGTAGAATTGACAGGGAATCCCTCATCTTGTCGGGAATTTCTTAAGTATTTTGTGCTTGTTTCCACCACATCAATCTCGTATTCACCCCAGGTGGATCCTGTTGTTAATGTTGGTACGGCATCAGTTACAGTAGCGACTGTCTTGTTATTAGAAACATAAGAACCGTTTTCCTGAAGTATTTTATACTGAGAAGGAACCTGTGTAGGATTTTCATTTAATGTAATATCAGAAGCTTCCTCATATGCTTTGCTTAATTCTTTGTTTGCATCTTTTAAAATAGTGGATTCAACATAAAGGTCAGAATCAACAGCAACATTTACATTCGCAACACCTTTTACATGATATCCTCCTGCAGCTTCTGCACTTTCCTCCTCATAATCTGTCCAGGCATTAGATAAAACAGAATGCTTAGAAGTACTGGCAGTAGTAACGACATCAAAGCTGTCTGTGCTGCTTACATCACCAGAATAAAATTCTTTGTAAGTTAAATTAGATGTTCCATATATCGTTCCGGAAAAACCTGTACCGTTAGTTAATTTATAATATAATCCACTGTTTCCAATCTGAGTATAGCCTTCTAAAGCTTCTGCAGAATATGTGTAAGTGCTGCCTGCGATAGAAACGGATTTTGTTCCTTCTGCTGCAAATGCAGGAACAGAAAGCTGGCTGACAGACATAAATACTGCCATAGAAGCTGCCAGAGCCTTAGTTAATAATTTTTGTTTTCTCATTAAATTTGTAGTCTCCCTTCTTTTCTTGTATACTTTTAGAAACTGATTATGAAATCAAACATAAAAAGTTCCAAAAGGACATATTTGATAAGAAAATAAATATATAAAAATCTGTGCACTGATTTTTAAGGCAAAAAATTAGAGAACTCTCCCTAGCGCGCATACGGAGTGCGTTAGTGGAGGGTCCCCTACCAGGTTTTCATGCATGAATATCTAATAAAAAGATATTAAGCACCGAAAATTCAATTCAAATCTTGTAAGTCTGAGATAGAAAATCTATTCTGCAATTAGATAGTACTATATAAAATTAGTTGTGTCAAACAAAAAATACCAAATGAAAAAAGTTCTCAAAAAAGGGAATGCTTAAATACTAATTTTCGTTTCTTTTTTCGTCTACACGAAATCTACAATTATTATTTTGTCTTCACAGTTTTTATTGCAGACCATTTTGATGTAGCTGTCTGATATCCGGCTTTTGTATATACGGCGCGGATGCGGACTTTATATCTTGTTTTCTTTTTCAGTTTCTTAAGCTGAGCAGATGTGATCTTAGCCTTGGAAACTTTAATTGTTTTTGTATCTTTTTTGTTACCGAATCCTTTTGTTGTGTACTGGATTTCATAACCGGTAGCCTTCTTAACTTTTTTCCATGTAACTTTTGCTTTGTTCTTTGTTGTTTTTCCAACTTTAAGAACAGGTTTGGAAAGTTTTACGTTTGATTTCTTTAATGCTGGTTTAGTAGCAGGTTTTTTAGTTGTTGTTGTGTCTGGGTTAGAAGGCGTTGCAGGTTTAGAAGGAGTAACAGCTTTTTCTTTTAAGCCTGAAAGAGCTTCTGTAAGTTTTGTGTTTGCAGCATCAACAATTGCCTGTGTGTTAGCGGATTTTGCTTCTTTTGCTTCTGTTAAAGCAGTCTGAAGTGCTTTCCAGGTTTCAGCAGTATATTTGCTGCTATCAAGTGCTTCTGCTTTTTTGATGGAAGCTTCAAGGATAGAAGTATTCAGCTGTACAGTTCCAGATACAGATGGGTAACCGGTTGATGTAAGCTCTATTGTGTAAGAAGCAGATTTGTCTGCAAATACAGGTGTGGAAGAACCATCTTTACCTTTAATTGCTGCATTGAAGTTAATGTTTCCGTCTGCATCAAATAAATCAGTAGCTTTAATTCCGCCTTTTCCTGTTTTTTCTACCCCATTAATTTTAATAGATGTAATATTATTTACATATTTTTTAAAGTTGACACCGGAAGGAAGAGTAACCTGATTATTTTTATTAATGGAGATATCTCCAGTCTTGTAGCCAGATTCTAATGTGAAGGAGGCTACAATATCAGAGTAAGTATCATCTGTAAATACCATAGAATAGGAACCCACACCAGTATTATCTGTAGCTTTTATCGTCAGAGTATTGTTTGCGTATGTATAATCTGTACCTTCTGTCAGGACAGTTTTTCCCATACTTACGCTGCTTAAAGTATAATTAGAACCAGAAGGAACAGCAGTAGTATCAACAGAAACGGTTGCACCATCTTTAAAGTTATCATTAGCGGTAGCTTTAATGCTGTCAGAACCAGCTAAAGTTTTACATTTTAAGTTAGTATTAATAACAATATCAGCACCGTTTTTTACAAGATAAGTAACTTTTTTAATTGTTTTACCTTGTAAAGCTTCATGACGATTATAATCAATTGTGTTTCCATGCTTTTCTTTAAATCCATCTGTTACGGCAAAGGAGAATTTGCCTCCAATCCAGATGTTTTCCAGATGCTCCATACCGTATTTCTTGCCATCTTCGTCTTCAACGATGATACCAAGTAAGGAATCTTTAGCACTTAAATTAGAAAGAGGGCTGTTTTCAGAAGTTACAGGATCTACTTCATATTGTCCGTAGGAAGACTGTGTTTTGATAGTAAGTGTATCAGAAGTATCTTCGATAACCTCAGATTTCATAGCTGTCAAAGTACCATCACCATTTAAGATTTTATATTCAGATGGTGTCGTATCAGATAACTTCATAGAACTAATAATTTCTAATAATTTATTGCTGCATTCTTTATTATCGGAAATAGCCTTTTTCGCATTTTCATATAATGAAGTTGGAACAGCAATATTTACGTCTTTTATACCGATAATAGAGCCACCCTGTTCGCTTGTATTATCTTCTGAATACGTACTGGAGAAGTAATTTTTGTATTTATTAGTTGTAGCACTACTTACTGCATCATACATACCACTTTCGCGATAAGAAGCTGCTTTATCAGAAGTGAGGTCTAAAGTAGTATCCTCTTTTACATCTTTTAATTCTCCGTAATAGAAATCTGCATAAGAAAGATTCGCTGTTCCGTATACATATTTATCAAGAGCATTTTTAGCGTCTGTAAGATGTTTGATTGCCTCATCAACCTCTGCCTGATTAGGAGCCTCTTTTGCTAAAATGTCTTTTGCTTCTTTTAATTCTGTTTCGAAGCTATTCCAGCTCTTTTCTGTATAATCCGATGGGTTTAATCCTTCAACAGAAGAAACAAGTTTGTTTAACTCAGTTGTATCGCCAGCATTTGTGTCAGGTTTTACAATGTTTGCATCAGTAGCTTCAAAGTTATATGTAGAATCAGCGTATCCAAGAGCATAAATGGTTAAACTCCAGTAGCCAGTTCCGTCATATCCTTTTGGAAGCTGGCAGCGAATAGAATTTGTAAGACCTAACTGGATTCCCATACTTTTATGCATCCAGTTATCAGCAGCAAACTTTGTTCCGTAAGTGGCAAGTGCCTTAGAACGTGTGCTGTCATTTCCATAGTAGGTCCATTTTACAGCCTGCATATTAGCGCCAAGATCGCCGTAATTTTTTGTGAAATCTACACGAAGAAATTCACCGTAGCTACCGCTTGCATCCTTTACAGTTGCTCCCATATTGTTTAAATCAGCAGTTTTAAGAGTCTTATCTTTAATACCAGAAGAAGAGCCGTTACTTCTTTGGGTAAATGTGAAGGAACCATCACTCTGCTTTTCGGCAGTCTTTAGGCCATTGGTATCCTTATCAACAGATGCAGTAACATTATAATCCTGCAGATTCTTTTCTCCATAGCCACCAATTAAGGTACCGTTATTTTCTACAACGGAATACTTTTCTTTAAAGCTGGCATAGTCAGAAGATTTTACTTTGACAGGAACATATTTTAATCCAAGAACATCATATTCTGTCATAGTCTGTGTAGTGCCATCGGTTAAGGTGAGGGTACCTCTGTTCCATCCGGCACTGGTACCATCTGTAAAGTAGACAGTTTTTCCATCACTGCTCCAATGGGAAACACTATATTCTCCTTCAGCAGTTTTAATAACTGCAGTACACTGATAACTTCCGCGGTGAAGTCCGTGATTAGTGGTAGCTCTTGTTACTGCATCAAAGGCACCTTTATCTTTTTCATCGTGTGAATCAGCTGTATCAGAAGACGTGGTATCACCTGCTGCCATAACTCCTTCAGCCTTCCAATATTCAGCCCATGTCAGGCCTGCATAGCAGTAAACGTAGTCATCACTATTTTCTGCTGTCTGTGTCTGTGCTGTAGATACACTTGCTGCTTTTACAACTGCTGGAGTAATACTGGAAAATACAGTAGTACAAGTCATTGCAAGAGCAAGAGTACCTGCTACAAGTAATTTGTTTCTCATAAGTTCCTCCTTATATTATAATTTCTTTAAGAAGAGGATTAAATAAAATAAAGGAACGAGAAAGAGAAA
>JABLTQ010070497.1_pt1 | contig 11535 bp, 8 predicted proteins | sample 7160101 | NCBI WGS metagenome assembly JABLTQ01 (sample SAMN14651228, study PRJNA627086) | human gut metagenome | isolation source: feces | host: Homo sapiens
CCGGCCGGGCCTTCTGGCAACAACGGACGAACTCCGGGGCACCCCGGACAGTCTTTCAGGAGACAGTATGGATACCATCTTCATGCTCAATCTGGCCGGTATCGTGGCCTTCGGTGTGGCCGTCCTGGGCTTTTTTTACATGATGGGCAAAAAACGGCGCGAAGAAGACAGGGATCGCAAGGACTAGGCCATGTGGCAGGCCCTGCTCGTCCTGCTGGTCATCGTCCTCGCCGTGGCCCTCGCCAAGGGCAGAGCCGGAACCCCTTTTCGTCATCACGCCCCGTGAGTGGGCAGCTGTGACCATCTCCGGCGGAAGATGGAAATAACGGAAGATAAAGATAACATCTTGAAATAAAAGATAAAATTTATCAAGATAGATTTTTTTGCAAAAACTGTATTTTTTTGCTTGCCAAAGCCGGAGGTTCTCTCTATAAAGAGCAGGTCTTCACGACACGGAGAGGTGTCCGAGTTGGTCGAAGGAGCACGATTGGAAATCGTGTGTACGTTAAAAGCGTACCAAGAGTTCGAATCTCTTCCTCTCCGCCACCGAGAAAATGACCCGCTGAGGAATCAGCGGGTTTTCTTTTATGGTCTTGCCGGGATGCCCGGGGCTCTCCCTTCTCTCCCGTATGCGGGACGCTTCCTGCACGGCGTCTGCCCCTTGCGGCCTCTTTGGGCATCTGCTCTCCATCTGTTTGCAATCCCCGACGATATTTGTCACATTTCCTTCTTTCACACCGGGAAGGACGATCCGGCATGTCCGTGCGGCCGCTGGCCGCCCCGTGCCGTCCGCATCTCCACCAATCGAGGGAACCGTCATGTGCGCCACCAGACATTCGGCCAATGCCGTCACCACTTCCGGCCCGGACAGGCAAGCGCCCTGGCTGTTCGATCTGCAGGACCATCAGCTGATCCAGCTGGTCAACAGTTTCGTGGCCGCCCGCAACATGTCCATGGGCCTGGCCCAGCCTGAAGAAGGCCTGCACCCGCGCGGCATCATCAAGCTGACCACGGACCCGGGCATGCGCATCGCCCGTGCCGTCATCATCCTGCTGGAGAGCCTGGAGGCCCGCGGCCCGCAGGAGCGCCTGCAAGCCCTGCGCCGTCTGCATGACGAGGTCCTCTACTCCGCCCTTTCCAGCCTGCAGAAGAACACGGCCCGCGTCCTGATCCAGATCATGAAAGATCTGGTCCGCGCCGCACCGCACGTCCATATCCAGCTGCCGCTGGCCCATGATTTCTATCAGGCGGTACGCGGCACGCCCCATGTCATCCGCTCGTTGCTGCGCCGCTATCATCTGCTGGAGATGCCCGAAGCCTGGAACCAGCAGGCCTTCGACCACCACGTCCATGATGCCAACACCAAGGGGCGCAAAAGCCCCACGCATCTGGTCATGGATGCCTGGCTCAAGGGGATGCGCTTCATCACGGTCATCTACTACAATACCGTGGATCCCGAAGCAGCCAGCGAACTGCTGCGCGCGGCCCGCATCATGGGCATCACCGTACGCATCGGCATCGAGTTCCGGGCCACCTTCCATGACAAGCTCATTGAATTCACCTGGTCGCCGCTCAACGTCCAGAGCAGCCGGGCCTTCATCAAGCTGCTCCAGCGCCCGGACATCGCGGCCATCCTCAAGGAATACGCCACGGTGAACCAGTGGATGCGCCGGCATGTCCTGCGCCTGCTCCAAGCCTGGAACCAGAAGCACGCGGCCACACTGGCCCGCAAGCTGGAAGTCCCGCCCCCGCCTCCGCTGGATGCGGACGCCTTCCTGGCTTTCGTGGGCCAGCGCCAGCCTTCGTCCCTGCATCTGGCCGAATACATCCTCCAGCAATGGCAGCCTGTCCTCGGCAAGGCCCTGGAGGGCCTCCGCAGCGATCCCCGGCGGGACGGCAATGACGAAGAGGCCGCACGCCTGCGTGCCCGTCAGGAAGCCCTGGAAGGTCTCCTGCCCGATACCTTGCGCCAGGAATGGCTGGGGCCGCAGGCCAACCCGGACATCCTGTTCCCTGTGTCGCCCCACAAGGATCTGCCCCCAGTGCTGCTGCGCGATCCCGAAGTCCTTTTGCAGTCCCTGGTGCCCTTGCACCCCTGCCAGATGATCCTGGGCCTGGAAGGGCTGAACGTGCAGGATACGCTGGAGCTGCTCTGGCGCGGCAAGGGGCTCATCACCCATCTGGAATTGTTCAACCTGCGCACCTGGTCCAAGGGCCAGCTCCAGCACGTGGAGGCCATCAACGAGCTGCAACGGGCCATCAACGAAGGCAGCCCCCTGCGTCTCAAACAGGTTGTCCGCCGGATCGTGCAGGATGAACCGGCCGATTCTCCCCGCCGGGAACTGCTGCTGGAGGTTCAGGACAACCTGACCCAGCTGCGGAGTTTTTACGAGCTTTCGTGGCTCGGCTCGCGCATCGGTACGGACTCCACCAGCCGTTCCCACATGACGCACGGCATGGGTCTGGTCTTCACCGAGACCCTGCCCCCGCAGGCCCGGGCCGCCCTGCGCCACGAGAAGAACGGTCAGCGCCTGACCCTGCCCGTGCATACCGACATCTACGGCTTCACCCATTATCACGAACCCGCGACCCTGCCGCGCTGGCTCCAGGCCCTGCGACGCCTGCCCCTGCTGCACCATCTGGGCTGCCGCGTGGTCCGGGGCTGGGGGCTGGAAAAAAAGACCACCACCATCAGCCCCGACGGCGGCAACCTGGTGACCCTGGGCGGCGTGGACGCCCGCGGCATCAACGCGGAGCAGCATGACCCCGTGAGCATGATGCGCGATGCCGCCACGCCCTGGAACGTCCACTATTTCAACAGCAACCTGGTGAACGTGCTCAAGGTGCTGCTGGGCTTCATCCCCGCGCAGTGGGCCTTCTGGTATGTGGACAGCTGGTGGATCCTGACCTGGATAGGCGCCCTGCTCTGGTTCGCCATCACGGCCGTGCGCAATGTCCTGCAATCCATGGTGGGGGGCGGGGCCTTCTGCCGCTCCATGCTCCTGCCCTGGAACCGCTATGTGAGCTGGAGCCGCATGGCAGACTCGCTGCTCTACACAGGCATATCCGTCCCCCTGCTGGAGGTGGTCGTCCGCATGTGGCTGCTGGAGGACTGGCTCGGCATCACGGTCCAGAACAACGAGCTGGCGGTCTATACGGTCATCGCCATGATCAACAGCGTCTACATATCAGGGCACAACATCTTCCGCGGCCTGCCCAAGGAAGCTGTCGTGGGCAACCTGTTCCGCAGCGCCATCTCCATCCCCCTGTCCATCGTGCTGGGCAAGGGGCTGCTGGTCTGCTTCATCTGGCTGGGCATCGCCGACCCTGTGGGCGCCCTGCAGAACTGTGCCGCCATCGTCTCCAAATGCTCCTCGGACATCGTGGCCGCCGTCATCGAAGGTTTTGCGGACCGCAACATGTATCTGCGCATGCGCACCCTGGAGTACGACAGCAAATTCGCCCAGATCTTCAGCAATCTCGTGAAGCTGGCGCTGCTCTTCCCCCAGGCCACCATCCGGCGCCTCATGCAGGATCAGCCCCGCGAGTTCTGGCAGCGGCTTTTGGAAAAGGATCCCAACGCCGCCCGGCAGGCCATCGTCCATCTGCTCGATCTGATGTACATGTGGTACTACCTGCCGCGCTCGCACGACATCTTCTGGCGTCGCCTGGGCAGCATGCCCACGGAAGAAGTGGAAGGCATCCTGGCCCTGCACTCCCTGCTGCGCCTGCAACGCGAGATCTCCACCCAGGTCCTCGACGGCCTGCTGGGAGACAACTTCGCCAACGCGCTGGCCTTCTATCTGCGCCAGCACGACAGTTACCGCAAGGAGATCCGCTACGAAGCCGCCCGCCGGGGCCTGTTCACGGAGAAGGCGGCCTAGCGCGTGACGCCCTTGCGGGACGGAGACCTTTCCCCTTTGCTGGCGCTGTCCGCGAGATCATGGAGACTGACGGACACCGCCCCACGGAAAGGACCGTCCTGCCGCGGGCGTCGATAACAAGGGGGCGTTCCTCCTCTTTTGCCCCGACACGCATCCGGGACAGGAGGCATCCCTGCCACCCGCCCCGGCAAAACGTCGTCCACCTGACGGAGGCCGGATATCCTCCGTGCCGTCATGCCCTGCCATGACGGCCCCTTACTCTGCCACACGGCCCCGCTCCGGCGGGGCCCGTCCAGGAGCTCCCATGCATATCAGACAAGCCCGTCCCGAAGACCTGCCCGCCATCGCCGCCCTGGAAGCGCGCGGCTTTCCCCCTGCCGAAGCCGCGTCGCCGGAAAGCTTTGCCGCCCGTTTCGCGGTCTTCCCCCACTGTTTTTTCGTGGCCGAGGATGACGGCGTCATCGTGGGCCATATCAACGGCTGCATGACCGACTTCGACACCTGCCGGGACGAGCTCTACCACGATGCCGGCCTGCACCGTGAGGAGGCCCCGCATCAGGCCGTCTTCGGTCTGGTGGTGGATCCGCAGCGGCGGCATCAGGGCATCGGCGCGGCCCTGGTGCGTCATTTTCTGGAAGCGGCCCGGCAGCGGGGCAAGGAAGATGTGGTCCTCACCTGCAAGGAACGCCTGATCCCCTTCTACAGCTCCCTGGGCTTCCAGCTGCTGGGACGCTCCGACAGCCAGCACGGCCAGGCCTGCTGGTATGACATGCGCTGCCCGCTGTAACGTTCATGCTGGGCCTTCCCGGCCATATCCCAGGCAAGGAAAACGTTGCGCGCGGAACGAATCTTGCTTACTGTCGGCAACAGTATCGTGACATTACGCAACACGCAGTGAGGTTCCTATGAGCGCACGCAAGAAAATGGGCCTGCCCCTGCAGATGGGCATCGGCATGGTTTTGGGCATACTGGTGGGCACGCTGGCCCCCAAGCTGGGCATCAGTGCCGCCTTTTTCAAGCCTTTTGGCGACCTGTTCATCAATCTCGTCCGCATGGTCGTCGTGCCGCTGGTGCTGGCCACCCTGGTTTCCGGCGCCGCCAGCGTGGGCGATGTGGGCCGTCTGGGCCGCGTCGCCGGCAAGACGCTGGTCTTCTATTTCGCCACCACGGCCCTGGCCGTGGCCATCGGCCTTGTCCTGGGCAACATCTTCCAGCCCGGTGTGGGGCTCGATCTTTCCACCGCCAACCTGAGCGCCAAGGAAGTGGCCGCGCCCTCGCTGGTGCAGGTGCTCATGGGCATCGTGCCCCTGAACCCCGTGGATGCCCTGGCCAAGGGCAACATCCTGCAGATCATCTTCTTCGCCGTGCTGGTGGGCATGGCCATCAGCCTGTGCGGTGACAAGGCCAAGCCTGCCGCCGCCTTTTTCGACGCCATGAGCGAAGTCATGATCCGCGTCACCAGCATGGTCATGCTCTACGCCCCCATCGGTGTCTTTGCCCTCATGGCCTACACCGTGTCCAACCACGGGCTGGAAGTGCTGCTGCCGCTCATCAAGCTCATCGGCATCATGTACCTAGGCTGCCTGATCCACGTCATCATCACCTACCTGCCCTGCATCCGCTATGCCGGTCTCAGGCCCGGCACCTTCTTCCGCGGCCTGAGCGCCCCGCTGCTCACCAGCTTCACCACCTGTTCCAGCGCCGCCGCCCTGTCCACCAACCTGACCAGCGTGCAGAAGCTGGGCGCCTCCCGCAGCGTCTCCAGCTTCTCCGTCCCCCTGGGCAACACCATCAACATGGACGGCACGGCCATCTACATGGGCATCGTGACCATCTTTGCCGCCGAGATCTACGGCATGCCCCTGCCCCTCGACCAGCAGATCTCCGTGCTGCTCATCGCCCTGCTGGCCAGCGTGGGCACCATGGGCGTGCCCGGTGCGGCCCTGATCATGCTCTCCATGATCTTCACCCATGTGGGCATCCCGCTGGAAGCCATCGCCCTGGTGGCCGGTATCGACCGTGTCATGGACATGGCCCGCACCACCATCAACGTGCTGGGCGACGCCACCGCGGCCATCTTCATTTCCCGCACGGAAAACGACTTCGATCCCCAGCGGGGCGCCGCCCTGCAGGACGAATAAGCCCCGTTGCCGCACAGGGACGTTTCGGGAAGAGGCAGGCCCCGTGCCATGCGGGGCCCCTCTCCCGGATGCCCCTTTTCCGGCAACGTTCCCTTCCGGTACGGCCCAGGCAGCGGCAGGAGGTGTCCGCATCGCCCCTCCGGCCAGTGTCCCTGCCGTATCCAGCCCCGCCCGGCGGGGATTTTTTGTATCCGCCGCTCAGGCCATAGGCATACGGTAAACCCCGCAGATCTTCGGCCGTCCCTGACCGATCCGGACGGCCAACGCTACCAACAGCAGGCGTCAACGCCCCCGCATCCCGGCAAAGGAGCATCGTATGGAATTGAGGACCCTCCGCTATTTTCTGGCGGTCGCGCGGGCAAAGACCATCTCCGCTGCCGCCGAGGCCCTGCACGTGACCCAGCCCACCCTGTCCCGGCAGATGCAGGAGCTGGAAGAAGAGCTGGGCAAGACGCTTTTCCTGCGCGGCAAACGGAACATCACCCTGACGGAGGAAGGCACGTTTTTCCGCAAGCGGGCACAGGAGGTCATCAGCCTGCTGGAAAAGACCACGACGGAACTCAGGGCTCCGGGAGAGCTGTTGAGCGGGGACATCCACATCGGCGGCGGCGAGACCGACGCCATACGCCTCATCGCCCGGGCCGCGCGCCGCATGCGGCAGGATCACCCACAGGTGACCTTCCACATCTTCAGCGGCAATGCCGAGGACGTCATGGAAAAGATAGACCGGGATCTGGTGGATTTCGGCCTCTTCATCGAGCCTGTGGATCTTTCGGGCTACGAGTTCTTCCGGCTGCCGGTCAAGGACCGCTGGGGCGTCCTGATGCGCAAGGACGCGCCGCTGGCCGCCCGGGCGTCCATCACGCCTGCCGACCTGCGCGGCCTGCCCCTGCTGGTCTCCCGGCAGAACATGGTCAACAACGAGGTCGCGGGCTGGCTGGGGGCAACGCATGATGCCCTGCAGGTGGTGGCCACCTACAACCTGCTCTACAGCGCTTCGATCATGGTCGAAGAAGGCATGGGCTACGCCCTTTGCCTGGACAGGATCATCCGCCTGCCGGAAGACGGCCCGCTCTGCTTCCGGCCCCTGCGTCCGGCCATGGAAGTGGGCCTGAACGTGGCCTGGAAAAAACAGCAGCTCTTCTCCAAACCGGCCAGGGTCTTTCTGGAGTATCTGAAAACCTCGCTCTGGGGCGGATCCGCTCCGGAAGGCTCGGCACGGGACGATCCCTCCAGGTCATAGGGCTCCGCTGCGCACAGCTTTGCCCCCCCGCAGGACACCGCCCTCCACATGTCCCGCGCCTGCCCGGAAGCGGCAGGCCCACGAAAACACTGCTGCGTCGCTACAGGGCACTAAGGCAGGGACGTCCCGCACAGAGCGGGGACAGGGATGCCTCAGGACGCCCGTTGGGCAGACCTGCCGGACAGATGCAACAGGGAGGTTGAGGAAGAACGGACAGCCTGCCGGGGACGACAGGCTCCGTCACGGCAGGGAAAGGACGCAAGCGGCAGACGCCTGAAGGATACGCCGCCCCCCTGACGCACGGGACAGCACAGGCAGGGAGTGCCACAGGGAATGCGTTGGAAGGCTGGCCCCGAACAAACGGATCACAGGGAGACCAGGCCCAGGCGGATGGCCATCTTGGTCAGCTCGTTGATGGAACCGGCGCGCAATTTGGTCAGCACGCTGTACTTGTGGGTCTCCACTGTCTTGGGGCTGATGTTGAGGGCGTCCCCTATCTGGCGGACGCTGTAGCCGTCGGCCAGCAGGCGGAATATCTCCTTCTCGCGCGGCGAGAGCATGCCTATGTCCGGCCCGCCCTCGCTGGGGCTGAGACGCTGGCGGTTCTGGCGCATGAGGGCCGCCATGCAGCCGCCGGGATCCGCGCAGCTGAGGAAGACCTCCCCCTGCCGTACGGCATCTATGGCCTGGAGCAGGACGGACGGCGGATCGCTTTTGCAGACGTGGCCCATGACGCCCAGCTGGATGAGCTCCAGCAGATGCCGCTGGTCCTCGTGACCGGTATAGATGAGGATGCGCGTCTCGGGCCGGATCTGGAGGATGGCGCGGCTGGCTTCCACGCCGTTCATGCCCGGCATGGAGATGTCCATGATGACCAGGTCGGGAGACAGGGTGGCGGCCAGGCCCACGGCCTCCTTGCCGTCGGGGGCCATGCCGGCCACACGCAAATGGCTGTGGGGGGCCAGCAGGCTGCGGATGCCCTCCATGAGCAATTTGTGATCGTCCACCAGCAGGATGCGGCAAACGTCGTGCATGGCTACCTGCCTTTGCGTTGTGTACGGGCAGGCCTAGAAAAGGAACATGGTGGCCAGCCCGAGGAAGATGAAGAAGCCCGCGCCGTCTGTGATGGTGGTCAGGAAGATGCTGGAAGCCTGGGCCGGGTCACGCCCCAGGGCCCGGAAGATGAGGGGGATGGAACCGCCGGCCACCGCGCCCAGCATCATGTCGCACAGCAGCGCGCCAGCCATGACCATACCCACCAGCAGGTTCCCTGTGAAGCCCCAGGCGCCGCACAGGGCCAGCATGGCCATGAAAAGGCCCGTGACCAGGCCGATCTTGGCCTCGCGCAGCACGGCCATCCAGGCTTTCTTGGTCTCGAAGCGGTCCGTGGCAAGCTGCCGGATCATGACGGCCAGGGCCTGCTGGCCGGTGTTCCCGGCCTGGTTGGCCACCATGGGCATGAGCACGGCCAGGGCGGCCATCTGGGCGATGGAGCCCTCGAACATGTAGACCACCGATGCCGAGAGCGCCGAATTGACCATGTTCACCACCAGCCAGGGCAGGCGCTTGCGCACGCTCTCCTTCCAGGGGGTGTCCACACTTTCTTCGGGGTCGGCGCCCACCATGCCCAGCATGTCGGCGCTGGCCTCTTCGTGCATGATGTCCATGATGTCGTCGTAGGTCACCACGCCCATGATGTGCCCCTCGTAGTCCACGACAGGCATGGCAAGATAGTTGTAATGCGAAAGCAGGTTGGCCACTTCGCCCTTGTCCATGTCATAGGGCACGGAGACCACGCTCTGGCCCGACACGGCATCGCCCACGATGGTCCCGGGCCGCGCCAGCATCAGGTCGCGCAGCGAAAGCACCCCCACCAGTTTGTCGTTCTTGTCCACCACATAGGCGTAGTAGGGGCTTTCCTTGTCCTCCATCTCGCTGCGGATGTGGGTGATGGCCTCGTCGGCCGTCATGTTCTCTTCCAGCAGGATCAGCTCGGTGTTCATGACACCGGCTGCGGAGTCGGGGTCGAAGTTCAGCAGGTTGCGCAGCTCTTCGGAATCTTCGCGTGTCAGCTTGCCCAGCAGGACATCACGGTGTTCCTCGTCCAGCTCGTCCAGCACGTCGGCGGCGTCGTCAGGCTCCATCTCGGCGATGATCTGGGCGGCCACGTCAGCGTCCAGGTTCTCCAGCACGTCCACGGCCACGCTGCCTTCCAGTTCGGCCAGGGCCTCGGCGGCATCTTCCGTGGGCATGTGGCGCAGGGCGCAGACCTGCTTTTCCAGGCTCAGGTTCTCCAGATGGTCGGCAAGGTCGGCGGGGTGGACGAACTCCGCCTCGTCCCCCAGCTCGCGGCAGGCCTCGGGTATGCTTATGCCATGTCCTTCCGCCATCCCGTCGTCTTCGGGGATCGGGTTCGCCATCTGCGGCCGGTCGTCTGCGGTCTGGATCTTCTCTTGTTCACTCATGGCAATCAGCTCCCTCGTCTGTACGCGTGCCGGGCCTCTGCCTGCCCGACGGACTTCTCCCACAACACGGCGGTATCATACAGCATCTTCGTGACAAAAAGAATGCTTTTTTGCCGCGCTGTTGTGAAAAAGCTCTCAAACTTGACGCGCCCCAACGGGCCATTTATCACTATGTAATGCCGTGCTTATGCGCAGGGCTTACCATGCACACCATAGACGGGACAAGAAGAATGTTCACACCCTGGAGCACGTTTTTTTCCGACGAAGGCCGACGCTATCTGCGCCGCTCCATAGAACTGGCCCTGGACGAGGACGGCCCCGACCTGACCGCCCAAGGCCTTTTTGCTGCTGACGCGCCCATGCATGCCGTCATCCGCGCCAAGGAAGACACCCACGTGGTGGGCCTTCCCGTCATCCACGAGGTCTTCGGGGTCATGGGCGCCGATCCGCATGTGGAGATGCTGGTGGAGGAAGCCTCCACCGTCCCGGCCATGACCGAGGTCGTCCGCATGGAAGGCCCGGCCATCGCCCTGCTCAAGGCCGAACGGGTCATCCTCAACTTCATCACCCACCTTTCGGGCATCGCCAACCTCACGGCCCGCTACGTGCATGAGCTGGAAGGCACCGGGGTCCGCCTGCTGGATACCCGCAAGACCACGCCCTGCCTGCGCTGGCCCGAAAAATACGCCGTCCAGGCCGGTGGCGGCTGCAACCACCGCAAGAACCTGGTGGAGATGCTCATGCTCAAGGACAACCACATCGACGCCGCCGGTTCCATCACCCGCGCCGTGGCCCGCCTGCGTGCGACCTACTCCCCCTGCCCGCCCATCGAGGTGGAGTGCCGCACCCTCGACCATGTGCGCGAAGCCGTGGCCGCCGGGGCCGAGCGCATCATGATGGACAACATGGGCGCGCCCCTGCTGGGCCAGGCCCTGGAACTGGTGCCCCCCAGCATCGAGGCCGAAGTGAGCGGCGGCGTGACCCTGGAGACCATCCGCAGCATCGCCCTCACCGGTCCCCGCCATCCCGATTTCATTTCCGTGGGCCGCCTGACGCATTCCGCCGTGGCTGCCGACTTCAGCATGACCCTGGCCAACGCCTGATCATCCCAACCCCCAAAGGAAACCATGTCTCGATTCTCCGACGCCATTACGGCCATCAAGCAAGGACTGGGCGACCGCCTGTGCATCATGGGGCATCATTACCAGCATGACGATGTGGTGCGGCACTGTGACGTGACCGGGGACTCCCTGGAGCTGGCCCGCCGCATCGAAGGCATTGATGCCGAACATATCGTGTTCTGCGGCGTGTACTTCATGGGCGAATCCGCGGCCCTGCTGGCCAAACCGGGCCAGAGCGTGCATCTGCCCGCCTGGGACGCCGACTGCATGATGTCGCTCATGACACCGGCCGGGCTCGCCCGTACCGTGCTGCTGCAATTGCAGGCCACAGGGCGCAAGATCGTGCCCCTGGCCTATGTGAACACCACCCTGGCCCTCAAGGCCGTGGTGGGCGAATTCGGCGGGGCCGTCTGCACCTCGGCCAATGCCCGCACCATGCTGGCCTGGGCCCTGGAAGAAGCCGGGCCCGACGGTGCCGTGCTCTTCATGCCCGACAAGCATCTGGGCCGCAACACGGGCCTGCAACTGGGCCTGGGCCCCGACGACTGGCATGTGCTGCGCCTGAGCGGGAAAAACGGCCTGGCCGACGGCGAACGCCTGCCCGGCAGTGCCGCCGCCAGCCGCCGCCTGCTGCTCTGGCCGGTTCCTGCAAGTTCACACTCATCTGACATCATGGAAATA
>JABLTQ010042365.1_pt1 | contig 11531 bp, 7 predicted proteins | sample 7160101 | NCBI WGS metagenome assembly JABLTQ01 (sample SAMN14651228, study PRJNA627086) | human gut metagenome | isolation source: feces | host: Homo sapiens
CGGAGAGAGATTCCATATTTTCTCGGCGTACTCGCGTATGCTGCGGTCGGACGAGAAGTATCCCGCGCCCGCGATATTGCAGAGCGATTTCTTCGCCCACTTCATGCTGTCGGAATAGCAGTCGCACATTGCCTCGTACGTCGAGAAATACGAATCAAAGTCCGCCATGCACATATAGGGATCGGCGATTCCCGCGCCGTGAAGAAGATAATTTGCCATCCCCTCGAAGGAATTGCCGTAAAATCCGCGGCGAAGAGTTTCCACCGTCTTTGAAAGTCTTTCGCTCTTGCGGCAGTATTCGGCGGAATCGTACCCTCTCTTCCACAGCTCATCGACCTCGGTGGAGTTGAGTCCGAATATGAAGAAATTCTCCGCTCCCGCCTTCTCCATCATTTCGATATTCGCTCCGTCGAGCGTGCCGAGCGTCAGCGCTCCGTTTATCATGAACTTCATGCATCCCGTGCCCGACGCTTCCTTTCCGGCAAGCGATATCTGTTCGCTTATATCCGATGCGGGCATCAGCGTTTCGGTCGTGGTGACGTTGTAATCCTCAAGGTATATGACGCGGATCTTATCCCTCACTCTCGTATCGCGGGCAAACTCCTGTCCGATGCTCCAGATAAGCTTTATTATATCCTTTGCCATATAGTATCCCGGAGCCGCCTTGCCCCCGAAAATGAACGTGGCGGGGGTTATATCGGCATTCGGATTTTCGAGAATATCATTATAAAGCGATATTATTTTGAGTGCGTTCAGAAGCTGGCGCTTATACTCATGCATTCGCTTGACCTGAACATCGAAAATCGACGAAGGATCGATGCGCACTCCCGTATTCTTCTCCACAAGCGCGGCAAAATTGACCTTGTTGTCCGCCTTGATCTGCATAAGTCTTTCAAGCGTGGGCTTATCGTCCTTAAACGCTCTGAAATCCTCGAGGCGTTCACTGTCCGTGCGGTATGCCGTGCCTATGCACTCGTCAAGAAGCGCGGAAAGCCCCGGATTCGAATAGCAGAGCCATCTTCTGTAGGCGATTCCGTTTGTGACGTTTGTAAACTTATCGGGGAAAGCCTTGTAATAATCGTGGAATACGGTTTTCGTAAGGATATCGGAATGAAGCGCCGAGACGCCGTTCACCTTATGGGATGCGGCGACGCTGAGGTTTGCCATGCGCACCTGCCCCTGTGCTATCACGGACATTCTCGATATGCGGTCCCAATCTCCGGGATACATATTCCAGAGATCGGCGCAGAGGCGGCGGTTTATCTCCTTGACTATCATATGGATACGCGGAAGCTTGAGGGCAAAAAGACCCTCGTTCCAGCATTCGAGCGCCTCGGGCATGACCGTATGGTTTGTGTACGAGATCACGCGCGTAACGACAGACCACGCCGCCTCCCATGTGTATGAGTATATATCCATGAGGATACGCATAAGTTCGGGAATGCAGAGTGCGGGGTGTGTATCGTTTATATGGATCGCAACCTTATCCGCAAAGTTATAAAGCGTTCCGTACACGGCAAGGTGATCCGCAATTATATTCTGAAGCGATGCGGACACAAGGAAATACTGCTGAGTAAGGCGGAGCATCTTTCCCTCGTCGTGGTTATCGGACGGATACAGAACCTTTGAGATTATCTCGGCGTCCGTCGTTTCCTGAAGCGCTCGGACATACTCTCCCTGGGAGAAAAGGCTCATGTCGAATATCTTCGTATCATGCGCTCTCCACAATCTGAGAAGATTGACAGCCTCGCCGCCCGCTCCCGATATCATCATATCGTAGGGTACAGCCTGCACCTCGTCGCAGTCTTCGTATGTGATGCTGCACTTTCCGCTCTGCCAATTTTCGGTCACATGACCGCCGAAGCGGACGTTTACCGCGCGGTCCGTGCGCGGATTCAGCCATGCATCCCCGCGGCTCATCCACTCATCGGGAAGTTCTATCTGGTTTCCGTCGATTATCTTCTGCTTGAACAGCCCGTATTCGTAGCATATCGAAAAGCCCGTGGCGGGATAGCTCAATGTGCTGAGAGAATCCATAAAGCAAGCCGCAAGCCGTCCGAGTCCTCCGTTTCCGAGACCGGGATCGGGCTCCATTTCATAGATTGAATCGAGAGAGAAGCCCATGTCGGAAAGAGCTTTTTCGTAAAGCTCCGCTATACCGAGATTCATAAGGCTTGATTTAAGGGAGCGTCCGACGAGAAACTCCATGCAGAGATAATAGACGCGGCGCGCCTTCTTCGCTTTCACTTTCTCTTTGAAATCCGATCTCTTTTGGGTGAGGATATCCCTCACCGTGAGTATCGTCGCTTTATATACCTGATTTGCGTTTGCCTCATCGGGCATCACTCCGAAAAATCTTGCGAGCTTTGTTTCGAGATTTTTCTTTATTTCCTCTTCGGTGCACTGTTCCTTTGACATCTGATATTCCTTTCCGTCGGGCTTTTGCGTTTTGCTCCGTTTATCATGCGAAGTGCCCGTTCTTTGCTTTTCCGGCAAGCCGGAAGCGGCGCCGGCGGTGATAATTCACTCTGCGGCGCCGCCTTCTCAATACTGCATTGAGGTATAGAGATCGATATATTTCCCGGCGGAGCTGTGCCATGAGAAATCGGTATCCATTGCGCGCCGTACAATCGATCTCCATTTTTCGCCGTCTCCGTACACGGTACGCGCGTAATACACGGTATTCATCATATCGTGTGCGTTATAGTTTACGAACGAGAATCCGTTTCCCGTGTTTTCAAATTCGTTATACGGAATTATCGTATCGGCAAGGCCGCCTGTCTCACGAACGATCGCCACGGTGCCGTAGCGCGATGCGATCATCTGCGAAAGCCCGCACGGTTCGCTCTTCGAGGGCATGAGGAACATATCCGCGCCCGCATAAATCTTTTTTGAGAGAGCCTTATTGAATTCGATCATGGCGCAGACGCGGTCGGGATAGCGCGACGCCATATAACGGAAGAAGTCTTCAAGCTCCGCCTCTCCCGTACCGAGTACGGCAAACCGTATGTCCGAATTGCATACGATCTCCTCGAGCACGCGCCGGACAAGCTCAAAGCCCTTATGGGATGCAAGGCGCGATACCATCGCAACGATCGGCGCATCCGAATGCGGGAAGGAGCATATATCTTCAAGCGCCGCTTTATTCTTCGCCTTTCCGGTCATATCGTCCGCACTGTAGTTTGACGCTATATCGGGATCGGTCTTCGGATCGTAATATGAGATATCGATACCGTTTATTATACCGATTATCTTTTCACGGTACATACGGAGTATGTGATAAAGGCCGGCGGAATAGTATTCGGTCATGATCTCTTTGGAATACCTCGGGCTTACGGTCGTAACTCTGTCCGCGCAGACGATCGCGCCCTTTGTGAGGTTGATATTCCCGCTATAGTCAACGATGCTCCTGTCCCATTCGTCGAGCTCGAATACATCGCCGAGTATATCGAAGCCGAACACGCCCTGATAATCGATATTGTGTATCGTATATAGCGCGGATATTCTCTGATAGCGTTCGAGGTGGGCATATTTTCTCTTCAGGTAGATAACGCTGAGCGCGCTCTGCCAATCGTTTGCGTGAAGTATATCCGGATAAAAATCCGTGATCCGCATAAGCTCGAGCACAGCCTTCGAAAAGAAAGCGAATCTCTCGCCGTCATCGAAGTTGCCGTATGCCTGCGCACGTTTGAAATAGTATTCGTTATCGATGAAGTAGAAGGTAACGCCGGAGCGCTCGATCTTATATATGCCGAGGTACTGTCTTCTCCACGAAAGCGTCATCTCTCCTTCGAATACTCTCTCAAGCTTATCGTTCCATCCGTTTCTCACCGAGGGATAGAGCGGTATCACCACGCGGACATCCGCCTTATCTCCGAGTGTCGCCTTGACCGCCGCCGGAAGCGAGCCCATAACATCGCCGAGACCTCCGGTAGCCGCAAAAGGAAGTGCTTCTCCCGCTGCATAAAGAATTTTCATTTTACCCTCCGTTCCGCCGACGTGCGGCGTACTGTCCGCCGTTTTTCCCGGCGGAATTTTGTCTGCCGTGACCGTCCGAAGGATCAGAGCATCTTGCCCTTCGGCACATAGTAAGGATTTTCCCCGATTCCCGAAAGCATGCGTGAATCGCGGATAACAACATTCTTGTCGGTTATTACGCAGTTGAGGTACACGTTCTCCCCGGTCTGCGTATCCTGCATAAGTATCGAATTCTTGACCGTGGTATTTCGTCCGACCTTCACTCCGCGGAAAAGGATGCTGTTTTCGACGTGACCGTATATCTTGCAGCCGTCCGCAATAAGCGAATTCTTAACGTCGGAATCCGCGCTGTAATAGGTCGGGGCGCTGTTTCTTACCTTAGTGAGCACGGGGCGGTTTTTGACTTCGAAAAGAGACGCTCTCGCCTCGGGGGATTTTATGAGATCCATGCTCGCAGTGTAATAATCCGCAAAGGAGGATATGCATGCGAAATATCCGTCGTACTTATACACGCGGTAGTTTGAATATTTCAGATTTTTGAATATTATTTCCCTTGTCAGGCTCGTATATCCGTGGGCTATCGAGTCGAGAAGTATCTTATGGAGATACTCGGTTCTCATTACGACGATGTTCAGCGAGACATCCGCCTCACCCTCAAACGATGTCGGATAAGTGAGAACATCGGTTATCCTGCCGTCCGGGTCGGATTCGTAAAGCACGTTCATGCTTGCCTGAGCCGGGGTCAGATACATGCGCTTGACGGCAACGGTCATATCCGCTCCGTATTTTGCGTGATCGTTTATGATATCGTTGAAATCGACGTTGCATATCACGTCGCAGTCGGAGAGAACTACATATTCGTCGGTGATGCGGTTTATCGCGTTGTTCACGCTTTTCAGCGCTTCAAGCCTTGTCGTATAAAGTGCATTGCGGTTATTTGCGTATGCGGTGATATTCGGAGGAAGGATCTTGATTCCGCCGGAGCGTCTTGCAAGATCCCAATCCTTGCCTGAGCCGAGGTGATCCATAAGTGACTGATAGTTGTAGTGCGTTATGACGCTTATATTATAGATATTGGAATTGACCATGTTCGACAGAGCGAAGTCGATAAAGCGGTATCTGCATCCGAAGGGCACGGACGCCGTTGTTCTCAGCCGTGTAAGCTCGGGCAGATTGCCGTCATGTATGTTTGAAAAAATTATTCCCGCTGCTCCCATATCACTTATCCTCCCTTCCGAGATTTTCAAGATACTGTTTCGTCGCCATCACGCCCGCCGGAACGTCCGCGCCGTCCGGGACGGTCACGCCGCCGGACACGACGGTTATTCCGGTGCTCGCGCTTCTCGTGCGTCCGACGACGCTTTCCTCTCCGACGGTCGCATCGGAATCGATTATGCTGTAATTTACAAGCGCTCCGCTTTTCACGGTGACGCCGCTCATTATAACGCTGTCGCGGATATACGCGCCCTTTTCGACGCGCACCCCGGCGGATAGCACCGAATTTTCAACCACTCCGTCAACGAAGCAGCCCTCGGTTATAAGTGAATTCGTAACTTTCGCGTTTTCTCCCGTGAAGTGCGGCGGGTCCGCGTTGTTCCTCGAAAAGATACGCCACGACGTATCGTATATGTTGAACACCGGATCGTCTCCGAGAAGATCCATGTTAGCTTCCCAAAGGCTGGAGATCGTCCCGACGTCCTTCCAATATCCGTCGAAATGATATGCATACATATTTTTGTGATCCGCAAGCATGGCGGGGATCACGTTCTTGCCGAAATCGTTTGACGAATTATCGTCCCTGTCGTCGCGCTCGAGATACTCTTCAAGCACCTTTCTTCCGAAAACGTATATTCCCATGGACGCATTCGTGCTCTTCGGATGAGCGGGCTTCTCCTCAAATTCCGTGATGCGCTGATCCCCGTCGGTGTTCATTATTCCGAAGCGGCTCGCCTCCTCGATCGGCACATCGAGCACGGCGATCGTCGCGTCCGCGCCTTTCTCCTTATGGAAGCGGATCATCTTCGAATAATCCATCTTATATATGTGGTCTCCGGAGAGGATAAGAACATACTCGGGGTCGTATCTTCTTATGAAGTCGAGGTTCTGGTATATCGCGTTCGCCGTGCCCTTGTACCAATCCGCTCCGCTCTTTCCCTGATACGGGGGAAGCACCATGACTCCGCTCGACATACGGTCGAGATCCCACGGCTGTCCCGAGCCGATGTACTCGTTCAGCACGAGCGGCTGATACTGTGTGAGCACGCCGACCGTGTATATTCCCGAATTCACGCAGTTCGAGAGGGGAAAGTCTATTATTCTGTATTTGCCGCCGAACGGCACCGCGGGCTTTGCGGTCTTTTCGGTGAGCGCGTAGAGGCGGCTTCCCTGCCCGCCGGCAAGAAGCATCGCAACGCATTCTTTTTTCTTATACATTATCGTTCTTCCTCCCTTTACCGGAGGCGCCGCTTTTTCCGGAGCCGCGCCCCTTATCTGATTTTTTTGCGGATTTTTTGATTATGAGTGCGCAGAGCGGCGGAACATCTGCTGTTACGCGGTATATGCGTTCACCGTTCACAACCGCGCTGTCCGTCGTGAGAGGTCCTTCGGTGACGTCGTTCTTTCCGCCGAATTCATATCTGTCCGAGCTGAACACGATCTCGTATTCCGCGCGCCGCGGTATGTTAAAAGTATAGTTCCCGTAGGGGATCGGCGAGAAATTCAGTATGACGATCAGTTCGCGTCCGGATGCGCTCTTTCGCTTATAGGATATGAGGTTGGACGATGAAAGATCGGCGTCTATCCACTCGAATCCGTCCCACGAATCGTCGATCTCCCAAAGCTCGGGAGATTCAAGGTAAAGCGCATTGAGTTGTCTGACGTAGTTTTTCATCTCCGAATGACGCGGGAATTCGAGCATAAACCACTCAAGCTGATTCTCGTAATCCCATTCGCGGAACTGTGCGAATTCCGTTCCCATGAACGTAAGCTTTTTCCCCGGAAGCGTCATCATATTCGCAAGGAACGTGCGCATTGAAGCAAACTTCGAATCGTATTCGCCGGACATTTTATCTATTAGGGACTTCTTTCCGTGGACGACCTCGTCGTGGGACACCGGTAGGACGTAATTCTCGGAAAATGCGTACATGAGCGGGAACGTCAGCTTATCATGCATATACTGTCTGAAAAACGGATCGGATGACATATACTGAAACATATCGTTCGCCCAGCCCATGTTCCACTTAAAATTGAATCCGAGACCGCCCTCATCGGCTCTCTTCGTTATCATCGGCCATGAGGTCGATTCCTCAGCTATCATCAGCACGTCGGGATGCGCCGCAAAAACAGCGGTGTTCAGCTTTCTGAAAAAGGCAATTGCCTCGAGATTCTTATTGTCTCCGTTCACGTTAGGGATCCACTCTCCCGGCTTTCTGTCGTAATCGAGGTAAAGCATCGACGCAACGGCATCTATGCGGAGTCCGTCCGCATGGTACACACCGAGCCAGAAAAGCGCGTTCGATATCAGGAAGGACTGTACCTCCGTTCTTCCCACGTCAAAGCATCTTGTTCCCCATCCGTGATGCTCCATGCGGTCGCTTCCCTGATATTCGTAAAGAGGACCTCCGTCGAATTCGAAAAGACCGTGACGGTCCTTCGGGAAATGCGCCGGCACCCAATCGAGAATCACTCCGATACCCGCTTTATGGAGGCGGTTGACGAAGTACATGAAATCCTCGGGATTTCCGAACCGCGAGGTCGGGGCGAAATATCCGCATATTTGATATCCCCACGATCCGTCGAACGGATGCTCCATCACAGGCAGAAGCTCAACGTGGGTATATCCCATTTCCTTGACATACGGGACAAGCTCATCCGCGATCTCCCTGTAATTGAGGTAATGCTTACCGTCTGCGGTGCACGCGCCGTCCTTCGTCCTCCATGAACCGAGGTGAAGCTCGTATATGTTCATCGGAGAGGGATAGAAATGCGATGCCTTCCGAGACGCTGCGGAACGGAACTGCTTCCGGCGGAACCTCATCCATGAAGCATCCTCCCATTTGAAGTTCGGGAGCGTTCTGACGATCGACGCTGTTTTTTCGAGCGTTTCCGACTGAAATGCGTAAGGATCGGCTTTCAGCCATGTGACGCCGCCGCGCCGCACGGCGTATTTATAGAAGCGTCCTTCGATGCTGCGGTCGAATACCGCGATCGCCTCCCATACGCCCTGTTCCGTAACTCTCTCCATGGGGATTCCCTTGTTCTGATCCCATGATGAGAAATCTCCCACGACAGACACGCTTTCGGCCCCGGGCGCCCAGACGCGAAATGAATATTCAAACCTGCCGTCGCCGATTTCTTTTCCGTGTACTCCGAGATAATCCTGCGCGTTGAAGTTGGTTCCCTGATGAAACAGATACGAGGGAAGATCGTTCACGCTATTCTTTTCCGACTGTGATTTTTTATCCATACCGTACACCTTTCATTATATTCCGGAGGCAGCGGCAATTATCCGATTCCGCGTACAAATTACCGCCGTCATGCGTTTTTCATTCCGTTATTATACATCTTCGGCTTTGTCCTATCAAAGGGGATTTTGACGCAGATTGAAATTTTATTCCGTCACCTCGTTGCGGGGCTCGCAGGTGAGGTTTATTCCGAGTTTTTTGAACATGGATTTGTCAACGGATGAGAGCATGACGCTCGAATGAGCTTCACACCCGCGGAGCTTTCCGAGCTGGCTGAGTGCGAGCGCAGCGCGTTCGTCATGTGAAGCGCACACGGAAAGCGCAATCAGCGTTTCATCGGTATGTAATCTCGGATTACGGCTGCCGAGGCAGTTTGTCTTAAGTCTCTGCACCGGCTCTATAATATCAGCCGCGAGAAGATGTATGTTATCCGGGATATCCGCAAGATACTTCAGCACGTTGAGAAACAGCGCAGACGATGCGCCGAGAAGATTGGTCGTTTTTCCGGTAATGACCGTTCCGTCCTCAAGTTCAAGCGCTGCGGCGGGTTTGCCCGTTTCTTCCGCGCGCTTCAGCGCCGCGACCGTAACAGCGCGGTCGAGAGCGGTAACGCCCGCCTGCTTCATTACAAGCTCGATCTTATAGACCGTCTCGTCGTCCTCAAGGCATTTGAGCTGGCGGCACTTTGAGGTATAGTAGCGTCTGATTATCTCTCTCCTCGAGGCTTCGCAAACCGCGTCGTCGTCGGTGATGCAGTACCCCGCCATATTGACTCCCATGTCGGTGGGAGAGGAATACGGACATTCGCCGATTATCTTTTCGAATATCGCCGAAAGAAGCGGGAAGGCTTCCACGTCGCGGTTGTAGTTCACTGCGTACTCGCCGTATTTTTCAAGGTGGAACGGGTCGATCATGTTCACGTCGCGCAGATCGGCGGTCGCCGCCTCGTATGCGAGGTTGACCGGATGCTTGAGCGGGATATTCCAGATCGGGAAGGTCTCGAACTTCGCATATCCGGCGTGGCAGCCTCTTTTATACTCATGATAGAGCTGCGACAGGCATGTCGCCATCTTTCCGCTGCCGGGTCCGGGTGCGGTGACGATGACGAGCGGACGTGTGGTTTTGATATAGTCGTTTCTTCCGTAGCCGTCGTCGCTTACGATCAGCGGTATATTTGAAGGATATCCGCTTATCGGATAGTGATAATACGTCGGCATGCCGATCGCGGCAAGGCGGCGCTTGAGAAGCTCGACATTGAGCTGACCGGCGTACTGAGTTATCACGACGCTTCCGACGTAAAGTCCCATGCTTGTGAAAGCGTCGATGAGGCGGAGCACCTCGTCGTCGTAGGTGATCCCGATGTCTCCTCTGACCTTGTTTTTCTCGATATCGACTGCGGAGACCGCTATAACTATCTCCGCACTGTCGGAAAGCTGACGCAGCATCTTTATCTTGCTGTCAGGCTGAAATCCCGGAAGAACGCGGGCGGCGTGGTAATCGTCGAAAAGCTTGCCTCCGAGCTCCAGGTAAAGCTTATTGTCAAACTTCGATATTCTCTCTTTAATATGCTCGGACTGCATACTGATATACTTGTCGTTGTCAAAACCTATTCTCATTGTCCCGTTAACCTTCCTTACCGTCTCTTTCGTTCTCTTTAAGTTTTTGGATCTCCCGCATGAATGTCTCGATATCGTGGAACTCGCGGTAAACCGACGCAAAGCGCACATATGCGACATCGTCGCGCTCGCGCAGCTTCTCCATTGCAGCTTCGCCGATTTCCTTCGACGTTATCTCGCGTCTCATGGCGTTCTTTATGTCAAGCTCGATCTCGTCGGCTATCGCCTCCGCATCGACCGGACGCTTCTGACATGCGCTTATAAGCCCCGAGCGGAGCTTGTTTTTATCGAAATACTCCTTTGTTCCGTTCTTCTTTACGACAACGGGCTGAAGCTCGTCGATAAACTCGTATGTGGTAAATCTTGTCTGGCAGTTCAGGCACTCGCGCCTCCGGCGGATACTGTTCGATTCCTCGACGGGGCGGGAATCCACGACCTTGCTTTCGGTCGATGAGCAGGACGGACATTTCATAGCGATTCTCCATATATGGTTCTTTTTTATAATTATACTACCACATGTTGCCGAAGTCAAACATTATTCGGTAAGTTTTGCGTAAAACAAACGATAAATTCGCGTAAGCACGTCAAAATACAAGCCATGGTGGCTGCCGTGCGCAAAATATCGTGCGGATTTTTCGTTTTTTCGCAAATGCGACGGCAGCGCAAAGGCATGCATCTGCGGATTTGATTTTTTGAATTAGCTTGTTTTCACAACGGAATTCGCGGCAAGTCTGACGAAGCACCCGCCATTCGGAATTTTGTGCGGATTTTCGGATTTGTGTTCGGTTTGCGGCGGCATGGGTACGGACTTTTCGTGGTAAGAAGCCGCATTCGCCTTCTTAGTCTCAAAGGGATGCGCAGTGCCGATTTCGCCGCGCAAATAAGCCTTTCCGCGAAGCACCTTATCAACATAAATATCAAGTATCCTGACGATATCCGCAAGCGAAAATCCCATATTCTTCAGCGCCGTAATGCAGCAGACTGTCGGGAGGTGATCCTCTCTGTAATATCGGTAATCGGTGAATCGGTCGGTTTCGGCAAACTTGAGAAGCCCGATCTCGGCGTAGCGGCACAGCATTCTGACGCTGACCCCGGACAGCTTTGAAAAATCTCCTGTTTTCAGCACGGCGGTACTTCCTGTCTGCTGTTATTTTTGAGCTCGCATTTATTATAATGTCTGTCACAGTATCAGAGCCAAGCCGTTTTTTCGTTTTTTATAAATATTTTTCCGCGAGGCAAAAAGAAATGCCCAAAGCAAAGAGGACAAACGAAAATTCGACCGCACGGCACGGTAAATTCGTGTTTTTATTGACTTTTCCGTTTTTTTCGGGTATAATGTCCGTCGGAGACGGAAAGACTGCCGCGCGCCATGTTGCCGAAAGGTATTGGTGTGAGGAAAGTCCGGGCTTCACAGGGCAGGATAACGGATAACGTCCGCCGAGGGTGACCTCCGGGAAAGTGCAACAGAAAATAA
>JABLTQ010048024.1_pt1 | contig 11528 bp, 6 predicted proteins | sample 7160101 | NCBI WGS metagenome assembly JABLTQ01 (sample SAMN14651228, study PRJNA627086) | human gut metagenome | isolation source: feces | host: Homo sapiens
CCTGCAAGGGCAAGGGCGCGCAGGCGGCAGCGGCGCAGCACGGCGCGGTAGCGTTTGGCAAGGCAGGTGAGGGCGTTGCGGCTTAATTTGCACATGGCGACACTCCCGGGGCGGTTGGCGGGTGTACGACAACAAGGCCGCGCCCCGCACGGGGACGGCCTGCGAACAGGACAGACTGAGGACGGAAACGACGAAAGCCGCCCGGCCCGGGACGGCGGCGCGCGGACGGTCAAGGCCCGTCGTGCCCGCGACGATAGACGGCGCGGCACGATTCCCCGGGCGAGGCGCAGGGACAAAGGGAAGGAAGCGAACAGGCATGATCGCTCACTCAAGTGGCATCCGCGCCGAATAAAAATGCTTTCAGCCTTATCGTTATCCAGGCATCACCAAAAAACAAGGGCTTTCGCCGCATCGCGCGGCTTGGTGGCGCTTTTTCCCGGCCTGTACGCGAACGCAACGCCGCTCGCGCTTTATAAGGATCGCTCGCTGAAAACGAAAAACGCGATGGGGATTTTTTTAGTTTGCATACCCGGGCGGGCCGGAGAAAAAACGCCGTTTGGCGACGCCTATGGCGCCGCGCCGTATTTCCCGCGCCGGGACGTCGCCGGCCTTTCCCATGGCGAGCGTTTTATTGGGCATGGACGGAGGCGCAACGGACAAAGCCCGTAACGCGAAAGGCCGCTCCATCAGGAGCGGCCTTTCCTCTCTCTTTTCGGTCCATGTGCGCTGTCACTGCCCGCCGGTCAACGACGGGGACGGGTGACGTCACCTGGATAACGTTTTTTTCGGGGTCAGGGGCGTGGCGGAAGGGGCAGTTTTTACAAAAAACGCCCCTTCCCCCACAAAAAATATCTACTCGCCAAAAGGCACGGCCATGCCGCACACGCCATGCTGCGCCGGGCGCAGATGGCCGTTGACGAAGGCCGCGGCCTCCATGTCCTTGCGGCCCTGGGGGCGCACCACCAGCAGCCGGTACCAGCGATCGGCACAGGCCACGTACAGACCTTTCTTGTCCGTACGCAGGCTGCCGGGCTGCACACCGTCGCAGGGTTCGTCCACGCGGCCGGGCTGGAACAGCAGGGGCAGCGGCTCCTCCTGCCCGTCGAAGCGGGCCAGCAGACGCGCACCGGGCCAGGGCGTCACGCCACGGATGCGGGCGTGGACCTCCACGGCCGGACGGGCCCAGTCGATATGGCCGTCCTCCTTGGTCAGCTTGGCGGCATAGGTGACGCGGCTCTCGTCCTGTTCCCGGGCCTGGGCGCTGCCGTCGCGGAGCTGATCCAGCACCGTGAGCAGCAGCTCGCCCCCGGCTTCGGCCAGGGCGTCATGCAGGCTGCCCGCCGTATGCTCGCCGATGGGCACCTCGCACTGGGCGTAGACCGGCCCGGCATCGAGGGCGGGCACGATGCGCATGATGGACACGCCCGTAACGTCCCCGGGCTGCCAGTTCTCCATGACGGCGCGCTGGATGGGCGCGGCGCCACGGTAGCGCGGCAGCAGGGAGGTGTGCACGTTGAGGGTGTCCAGCGTGGGGATGTCCAGCACGGCCTGCGGCAGGATGAGGCCGTAGGCGGCCACCACCAGAAGGTCGGGTGCAAGGGCCGCCAGCTCGTCCACCGCGCCTTCCTGACGGAAGTTCAGGGGCTGGTGCACGGGCAGGCCCAGCTCCAGGGCCAGCTTTTTCACCGGCGAGGGCGTCAGCTTGTGGCCCCGGCCGGCAGGCCGGTCAGGCTGGGTATAGACGGCCACCACGTCGCCGCCGGGCCACCGGACCAGCCGCCGCAGCACGGCGGCGGCCAGGTCCGGAGTACCCATGAAGACTATCCTTTGCGCTTGAGCCATTTCTTCACCCGGGTGTCGTACAGGGAGCGGCGCAGGCGGCCGATACGGTCGATGAAAAGGGTGCCGTCCAGATGGTCGGCCTCATGCTGGATGACGATGGCCGGGAAGCCTTCCAGATCCTCTTCCACGATCTTGCCGTCCAGATCCATGTAACGCAGGTGCACGCGCTCGGCGCGCTGCACGTCGGCCCGGTAGTTGAGGGGCACGGAGAGGCAGCCTTCCTGACGGCTGAGCACGGTCTCCTCGCTCAGGGTCAGTTCGGGGTTGATGACGACCCGGGGCTGCTTCTCCTCGTCCTGCGCGGCGGGGTCCATGACCAGCATGCGGATATTGCGGCCCACCTGCGGGGCGGCCAGCCCCACGCCGGGGGCCTCGTACATGGTCTCCAGCATGTCGGCGGCCAGCTGGCGGATCTCGTCTGTGATCTCCGTCACGGGCACGCATTTTTCCTTCAGGCTGGCAGCGGGATAGGTCACAATATCCAGGATCATGGCATCCTCCCGCTAGGCCTGGGCGTTCTCGGCGGGTCTGGCGGCTTCCTTGTCGGTCTCGCGCAGGCGCAGGCCCAGTTCACGCAGCTGACGCGCGGACACCGTGGAAGGTGCCTCGGTCATCAGGCAGGTGGCCTTCTGGGTCTTGGGGAAGGCGATGACGTCGCGGATGCTGGACGCACCGGAAAGCAGCATGACCAGACGGTCCAGACCAAAGGCCAGACCACCGTGCGGCGGCGCACCGTGCTCCAGGGCCTGGATGAGGAAGCCGAACTGGGCCTCGGCCTGCTCGGGCGTGAAGCCCAGGGCCTGGAACATGTGGCGCTGCACTTCGGCGGAGTGGATGCGGATGGAACCGCCGCCCACTTCGTTGCCGTTGAGCACCATGTCGTAGGCACGGGCCAGGGCGCGGGCCGGGTCGCTGTTCATGATCTCCAGATGACCGGGCGCGGGCGAGGTGAAGGGATGGTGGCAGGCCACGTAGCGCTTTTCTTCCTCGCTGTATTCGAACAGCGGGAATTCCGTCACCCACAGGAAGTTGAAGGTGTTCTCGGGGATCAGGCCCAGCTGGTTGCCCAGGTGCACGCGCAGGTTGCCCAGGGCGGCGTTGACCATGGCGGGCTCGCCGGCCTGGAAGAAGACGATGTCGCCCACCTGGAGATCCAGGGCCTCACGGATGCCGGCACGTTCTTCTTCGGACAGGAACTTGGCGATGGGCGACTGCCACTCGTTTTCCTTGATCTTGATCCAGGCCAGGCCCATGGCACCGTAGATCTTGACGAACTCGGTATAGGCGTCGATCTCCTTGCGGGTCATGGATTCGCCGCCGGGCACCTTCATGGCCTTGACCAGCTTGGCCTGGGCAAAGAGCTTGAAGCCGGAACCGCGCACGATGTCGGTGATGTCCACCAGCTCCAGACCGAAGCGGGTATCGGGCTTGTCCACACCGTAGCGGCGCATGGCTTCTTCATACTTCATGCGCGGGAAGGGACGGGGGATGTCCATGCCCATGACGTCGTGGAACACGCGGGCCATGAGGTTTTCGGCCATGGTCATGACCTTTTCCTCGTCCACGAAGCTCATCTCGATATCCACCTGGGTGAATTCGGGCTGGCGGTCGGCACGCAGGTCTTCGTCACGGAAGCAGCGCACGATCTGGAAGTAGCGGTCGAAACCGCCCACCATGAGCAGCTGCTTGAACAGCTGGGGCGACTGCGGCAGGGCGTAGAACTGGCCGGGGTTGAGACGGCTGGGCACCAGGAAGTCGCGGGCGCCTTCGGGCGTGGACTTGGTGAGCACCGGGGTCTCCACTTCCAGGAAGCCGTCGTCGTCCAGCTGGCGGCGGATGGCCTGGGCCACCTTGTGGCGCAGGCGCAGGTTGGCCTGCATGCGCGGACGGCGCAGGTCCAGATAACGCCAGGCCAGGCGCAGGTTCTCACCGGCGTCGCAGCGTTCTTCGATGGCGAAGGGCGGGGTCTTGGAGGTGTTGAGCAGTTTCCACTCATGCACCACCACTTCGATGGCACCGGTGACCAGGTTGGGGTTGGTCATGCCCTCGGGACGGGGACGCACCACGCCCTTGATGGCCAGCACGTATTCGGAACGCAGGATGTGCGCGTTCTCGTGCGCGGCGGGAGCGATATCGGGGCTGAAAACGACCTGGGTCAGGCCTTCACGGTCACGCAGGTCCACGAAGATGAGGCCGCCGTGGTCGCGGCGGTATTGCACCCAGCCCATGAGGCAGACCGTCTGTCCATCGTTGTCCAGGGTCAGCTGCCCGCAAGTGTGGCTGCGGGTCCAGTCGCCGAGGTCTTCGATGAACTTCTGGTGCTCCTGCTGCACGTCCAGGCTTTGCGTCTGTTCAGTCATTATTTTTTCCCATTGTCAGAATTGGCAGCAAGGAAGTCCGCCGCGGCATCCAGGGACAGGGTCTGCTGCTCACCGCTGTCCATGTCTTTGACGACCACGGCGCCGGCGGCCGCTTCATCGGGGCCCATGATGCAGCAGAAACGGGCATTGGACTTGCCCGCCTGGCGCATCAGGCCCTTGAAACCGGCATCGCTGAAATTCATCTCGCCCTTGAGGCCCAGGCCGCGCAGGCGCTGCACCAGGCCGAAGCTCAGGTCGCGGCTCTGCGCGTCCATGGCCACGGCATAGAAATCCGGGCGGGGGGCTTCTTCGTCCCCGAGCATGAGGGCCAGGCGCTCCATGCCGCAGGCAAAGCCCACGCCGGGCACGTCGGGGCCGCCCACGCTCTTGACCAGGCCGTCATAACGGCCGCCACCGGCCACGGCGGCCTGCGCACCGATGCTTCCGCTTACCACCTCGAAGGTGGTGCGGCAATAGTAGTCCAGACCGCGCACCAGACGGTGGTCGATCTCGTACCTGACCCCGGCGGCGTCCAGCAGGCGCAGCACGGTGTCGAAGTGTTCCCTGCACTCGGGGCAGTTGTAGTCCAGCAGGCGGGGCGCCTCGTCGGTGACGCAGCGGCATTTTTCCTGCTTGCAGTCCAGCACGCGCAGGGGGTTGGTCTCCATGCGGCGGGTACAGTCCTCGCACAGCTGGTCACAGCAGTCCTGACGGTGCAGATAGTCCACCAGGGCCTGCTTGAACAGCGGGCGGCAGTGGGCGCAGCCCAGGGAGTTGAGCTTGAGCGTCAGATCCTTGAGGCCCAGCGCGGTGAGGAAACGCGTGAGCATGATGATCAGATCCGCGTCGGCATAGGGGCTGTGGGAGCCCAGGCATTCGCAGTTGATCTGGTGGAACTGGCGCATGCGGCCCTTTTGGGGGCGCTCGTAGCGGAACATGGGGCCGGTGGTGAACAGACGGCTCACGGACTCGCGGCTGTAGCGGGCATCTTCCACATAGGCGCGCATGACGCCGGCCGTGGCTTCGGGGCGCATGGTCATCATGCGGCCCTTGCGGTCCGGGAAGGTGAACATCTCTTTCTGCACCACGTCGGTCTCTTCACCGATGGAGCGCTTGAACAGGTCGGTGTATTCCAGCACGGGGGTGCGCAGCTCCACGAAGCCGTAACGGCTGAAGATCTCGCGCGCGGTATTCTCCATGCGGGTGAACAGCGAGCTCTGCGGCGGATACATGTCCGCGAAGCCCTTGATACGATTAGCGATAACAGCCATATGAAAAACCTCGGACTAACGGCTGCCGCAGCAGCCGCATTCCAGACGGAGTTTGCCCGACTCGTGGCAGGGCACGGGATACTTGCCGTCGAAGCAGGCCAGGCAGTAGCTGTCGGACTGCATGACGGAGCGCAGCAGGCCGTCGATGCTCAGGTAATGCAGGGAATCCACGTCCAGCATCCTGGTGATCTCGGGCAGGCTGTACTTGGCCGCGATGAGCTCGCCGCGCGAGGCGAAGTCGATGCCGTAGAAACAGGGGAACTTCACCGGCGGACAGCTGATGCGGATGTGCACTTCCTTGGCGCCCAGCTCGCGCAGCTTCTTGACGCGGGTGATCATGGTGGTGCCGCGCACGATGGAGTCGTCCACGATGCAGATCTTCTTGCCTTCGATCATGGAGCGCACGGGGTTGATCTTCACGCGCACGCCGAAGTTGCGCATGCTCTGCGTGGGCTGGATGAAGGTACGGCCCACGTAGTGGTTACGGATCATGGCGTGCTCGTAGGGCAGTTCGGCGCACTGGGCGAAGCCCACGGCCGAATAGACGCCGGAATCGGGGAAAGGCATGATGAAGTCCACGTCGGGGGTGGACTCGTGGGCCAGCTGCCAGCCCATCTGCTTGCGGCACTGGTAGACCTGCTCGCCGAAGACGAAGGAGTCGGGACGGGCAAAGTACACCAGCTCGAAGATGCACTGGCGGGGACGTTCCGGCAGGGGGCCGCGCAGCTGTTCGCTGTGTTCGCCCTTGCCGTCCATGATCAGCATCTCGCCGGGCTGGATGGGACGCTCGTAGTCGGCTTCCAGCAGGTCGAAGGCACAGGTCTCGGAGGCCAGCACCGGCGCACCGTCCAGACGGCCCAGGGCCAGGGGATGGAAACCGTAGGGGTCGCGCACGGCCACCATGGTACCGCCGGCGTAGACCAGCAGGCAGTAGGCGCCGCGCACGCGGGCGCAGGCTTCGCGGATGGCATCCACAAGATCATGCTCGCGCAGGGCGCGCACGATAAGGTGCATGAAGACTTCGGTATCGTTGGTGGTGCTGAAGATGGCGCCGTCGTTCTCCAGCTCCTCGCGCAGCTCCATGGTGTTCACCAGGTTGCCGTTGTGGGCGATGGCTATGTCCAGCCCCTTGTAGTGGGCCACGAAGGGCTGGGCGTTGCGCGCCGCGGAACGGCCCGTGGTGGAGTAACGCACATGGCCCAGAGCGATGGCGCCCGGCAGGGCCTGCAGGTTGGCTTCAGCGAAGACATCGGGCACCAGGCCCATGCCCTTGTGCTCGTGCAGCAGGCCGTTCTCGTCGATGGTGACGATGCCCGCGCTTTCCTGTCCGCGATGCTGCTGGGCGTACAGACCGAAATAGGTCAGCCGCGCCGCTTCCTCATGACCGTAGATACCCAAAAGACCACACTCGTGGCGAATCATAGCGTTTCCTCACTGCCAGCGCAAAATGCGTTGTTGTCTCCTCCGCCCTGCGGCGGGACCGTCTGCCCTCCCACCGCTCCGGGGCCCGCCTCACAGCCAAGGCGGCCGCCAAGCGCACGGCGGTACAAAGGGCGTGTCATATAACGGCGGGCCGCGCAATGCAAGTCCACGCCCGCGCCGCTCCTCCCCTGACTCCTGCTCTTTCCCGGACATGGGCGGGCAGATGACAGCAGGCGTGTACGGGCATCTTTGCCGCGGCGGCACTGATGGCCGCGGCGTCGCTCTCCCGCATGGTGTGCCTCGTCAAAACGGGCGCACGGCCGGCCCTTTCCGGCCCTGTACCTGTCCGGGCCCTTCCCGGCAACTGCCGGGAAGCGGAACCAAAGGGCGCGGCGTCCCCAGGGGCGCCGCGCCGCGTATCTATTCGTTGCCGTCATCGGCTCCCGCTTCCGCCGGAGCGTTTTCCAGAGGTGCCGCCGTGCTCTCGGGAGCGTCGTCATCGTCCTCCAGATCGTCCATGCGGCTGCCGGTCTGGCCGCCTTCGTCCACGCGGTCGAAGCCCACCACATGCGCGCCTTCGTCCAGGCGCACCAGCATGACGCCCATGGTGGCCCGGCCCTTACTGCGCACGTCTTCCACGCCGATGCGCACCACCTTGTTGGCCGAGGTCAGCATGATGAGGCCGTCGTTGTCACGCACGGGCATGGCGCCCACCACGGGGCCGGTCTTGGACGTGACCTTGAAGTTGATGATGCCCTTGCCGCCGCGCGACTGGAGCCGGTAGAGGTCCACGCGGGTGCGCTTGCCGAAGCCGTTGGCGGAAATGGACATGATCTCCGTGGTCTGGTCGTTCTCCTTGAGGATGACGCCGGCCACCACCACGTCCTGGCGGCGCAGGGCGATGCCCTTGACGCCCGTGGCCACGCGGCCCATGGGGCGCACGTCCTTGCAGGCGAAGCGGATGGAGTAGCCGTCGGCCGTGGCCAGCACGATGTGGCTGTCCTCACGGATGGGCCGTACCACCACCAGCTCGTCGTCCTCGCGCAGGCCCACGGCCATGAGGCCGCTCTTGCGGCAGCGCGCGTAGAGCGAGGCCGAGGAGCGCTTGACCATGCCGCGCTTGGTCACGAAGAGGAAGTACTTGTCCTCGGCGAACTCGCGCACGGCCAGCACCGTGGTGACCCACTCCCCTTCTTCCAGGGGCAGCAGGTTGTTGATGTGCACGCCCTTGGCCGTGCGGCTGCCCTCGGGCACCTGGTGCACCTTGAGCTGGTGCATGCGGCCCTTGTTGGTGAACAGGCACAGGTACTGGTGGTTGGTGGTGGTCAAAAACTCCTGCACGTAGTCGTCATCGGAGGTATGCAGGGCCGCTATGCCCTTGCCGCCGCGCTTCTGCTGCTGGTAGTTCTCCAGGCTGGTGCGCTTCATGTAGCCGCGGCGCGACAGGGTGATGACCACTTCCTCGTCGGGGATGAGGTCCTCGATGTCGATGCCGCCCAGGGCATCGGTGAGCACCTCGGTACGGCGCGGCGTGGCGAAGGTCTCGCGGATCTCGCGGATCTCGCGCTTGAGCTCGGAGCGCAGCACTTCGGGGTTCTCCAGCACGGACTTGAAGAACTCGATCTTTTCCAGCAGCTCGCGGTATTCGGCCATGAGCTCTTCGCGCTGCAGGCCGGTCAGGCGCTGCAGGCGCATGTCCAGGATGGCGCGGGCCTGCACCTCGGAAAGCTCGAAGCGCTGCATGAGGCCGGCGCGGGCCTCGTCGGGGCTGGCGGAGGCGCGGATCAGGGCCACCACTTCGTCGATGTGGTCGATGGCGATGCGCAGGCCTTCCAGGATGTGGGCGCGGGCCTCGGCCTTCTGCAGGTCGTAGCGGGTACGGCGGATGACCACCTCGCGACGGTGGTCCACGAAGCAGGACAGGGCCGTCTTGAGGTTGAGCAGCACGGGACGGTTGTCCACCACGGCCAGCATGTTGATGCCGAAGCTGGTCTCCAGTGGCGTGTATTTGTACAGGCTGTTGATGACGATGTCCGGGATGGTGCCGCGCTTCAGGTCGATGACCACGCGGATGCCCTTGCGGTCGGACTCGTCACGCAGGTCGGAGATGCCGTCGATCTTGTGGTCATTGACCAGACCGGCGATCTTCTCCACCAGCGAGGACTTGTTGAGGCCGAAGGGGATCTCGCGGATGACGATGGCCTGCAGGCCCTTTTTGCGCTCCTCCACTTCCAGACGGCCACGCACTTTCACGGTACCGCGACCGGTGTGGTAGGCGTCGGACAGGCCCTTGCCCGCGTAGACGAAGCCGCGCGTGGGGAAGTCCGGCCCCTTGACCACGTCCATGAGGTCCGAGATGGTGCACTGGGGATCGTCCAGCAGCATCTGCAGGGCGTCGCACAGCTCGCCCAGGTTGTGGGGCGGGATGTTGGTGGCCATGCCCACGGCGATGCCCGACGAACCGTTGAGCAGCAGGTTGGGCACCTTGGTGGGCAGCACCGAGGGCTCCTGCAGGGTGTTGTCGTAGTTGGGCCGGAAGTCCACGGTCTCCTTGTCGATGTCGGCCAAAAACTCGCTGGCCAGACGCGACATGCGCACTTCCGTGTAACGCATGGCGGCCGCGGCGTCACCGTCGATGGAGCCGAAGTTGCCCTGCCCGTCCACCAGCGGGTCGCGCATGGAGAAGTCCTGGGCCAGACGCACCAGGGCATCGTACACGGCGCTGTCGCCGTGGGGATGGTACTTACCGATGACGTCACCGACGATGCGCGCCGATTTCTTGTGCGGACGGTTGTAACTGTTGGCCAGCTCGTACTGGGCGTACATGATGCGCCGGTGCACGGGCTTGAGGCCGTCGCGCGCGTCGGGGATGGCGCGCCCGATGATGACCGAAAGGGAATACTCCAGATAGGACTTGCGGAGTTCCTTCTCAATGCTGACTTGCGGCTGCTGTATGCCGCTGTTCTGTTCAGACACGTTTGCCTCGCAGGTAAAATATCAAATCGGGAGCGGGTCCCGCATTCTTTCTCAAAGGATGTACCGGGGGAGCCGCCGGACGGCTCCCGCCGGGGAGCGTCCTCAGGCGGCCAGCCAGTACCGGCCCCAGAGCCAGACCAGCAGCAGCATGGTCCCCTCACCGAAGCAGACACGGATCACGGCGGGCAGGAGACGGCGCACGTCCCCCGCGCAGCGGGAGCTGGTGAAGATGAAGACGAAGATGTTGCTGAACAGCACCGCCATGGCCGCCGGATAGGCCAGGCTGTAGGCCCTGGGATAGCCTTCCAGCGAGATGGTCAGCCACAGGCACATGGCCGCGCAGACCAGCCAGCCGCAGACAGCGATGACGGAGCAGCCCAAGCAGCTCTTCTTTTCCTTGCCAGTTTCCTGCATGCGTCGTCCCTCCGGCAGCTAGATGTCCAGATCCTGCACGCTCAGGGCGTTGCGTTCGATGAATTCGCGGCGGGGCTCCACCCGGTCGCCCATGAGCTCTTCGAAGGCGTCCGAAGCCTCGTTGGCGTCCTCCACCGAGACCTGCAGCAGCACGCGGTTCTCGGGGTTCATGGTGGTCACCCAGAGCTGTTCGGGGTTCATTTCGCCAAGACCCTTGTAGCGCTGGATGTTGATGCCCTTGCGGGCCTCGTCCAGGGTCATCTGCATCAGGTCGAACACGTCGCCGGCCTGGCTGCTGCTGTCCTTGCGGCGCAGGCTGAAGCTCAGCTCGCCGCACTGCTCGCGCAGGTCGCTGAACAGCTGCCAGGTCTGCCGGTACAGGCGGGAGGCAAAGAACTCCATGCCCCGGCGGGTGTGGTGGCTGCCCGTGTTCTCGAACACGGCGAACACGCGGCCTTCGTCCTCGTCCTCGCTGTGTTCCCGTTCCAGGCTCAGGACGTACTCGTGCTGCTCCAGCCAGGACAGGAAACCGGCATCGCGGGCTTCCAGCAGCTCGCGGTCCACGGCGCGGGGATAGGTGGCCAGGGCCAGGAACAGGGGCCGGGGCATGCCCGTGCTCTCGGCATCGGCTACGCGCAGCTCGATCTTCTCGATGGTCTCCATGAGGCGGATCAGGTCGCGGCCCGTGTATTCCCGACCGTTGGCGGCCACCACGGTCACGTCCTCGCTCACGCGGTTGAGCAGGAACTCGTTGAGCTCGGCATCGTCCTTGATGAATTTTTCCATGCGCGCGTTGTGCACGCGGTACAGGGGCGGCTGCGCGATGTAGACGTAGCCCTTTTCCACCATCTCCTGGTACTGCCGGAAGAAGAAGGTCAGCAGCAGGGTGCGGATGTGGGCGCCGTCCACGTCGGCGTCGGTCATGATGATGATCTTGTGGTAGCGCAGCTTGTCGAGGTCGGTGTCTTCCTCGCCGATGCCCGCGCCCATGGCCGTGATGAGGGCCTTCACTTCCTTGTTGGCCAGCATCTTGTCGAAACGGGTGCGCTCGGTGTTCAGGATCTTGCCGCGCAGGGGCAGGATGGCCTGGTTGCGCGGGTTGCGGCCCTGCTTGGCGGAGCCGCCTGCGGAGTCGCCTTCCACGATGAACAGTTCGGATTCCGCGGGGTCCTTGCTCTGGCAGTCGGCCAGCTTGCCGGGCAGGGAGTTGTCCGAGAGCGCGCCCTTGCGGCGCACCAGTTCC
>JABLTQ010113348.1_pt1 | contig 11482 bp, 9 predicted proteins | sample 7160101 | NCBI WGS metagenome assembly JABLTQ01 (sample SAMN14651228, study PRJNA627086) | human gut metagenome | isolation source: feces | host: Homo sapiens
CACCTGTATTCATCTTCCTCAAATAGTGCTAAAAAAGAGAATTCTGATAGCCAACTACCTGACTATCAGAATTCTCTTTGGAGCGGCAAACGGGACTCGAACCCGCGACCCTCAGCTTGGGAAGCTGATGCTCTACCAACTGAGCTACTGCCGCATTTTTTGGTAGTGCAAATGTAAGCCTAATTTTAGAAATAAACAATTTTTAGTCTTAAAAAAAAATCGAGCAGGCAAAGAAAATCCTATTTTTGGAGAAGGAAATCCCATTTCCTCAAAAAAAGAAACGCTTAAAACTATATTCTATGCTAAAGGAAAACAATCAGGACAGAAAATGGACTATACTTGAAAGTGAATATCTGATCAAACGGCCGTGGCTGACTGCACGGAAAGATCACGTACTGCTGCCTACGGGAGTGGAAAACAAAGAATACTATATACTGGAATACCCAGACTGGGTGAATGTAATCGCAATAACAAAAGACGGGCGTTTCCTCATGGAATGGCAGTACCGCCATGGCATTCAACTGACCTGCTATGAAATCTGTGCGGGAGTATGTGAAGCCAACGAAACTCCTTTGGAATCCATTAAGCGTGAATTGCACGAAGAAACGGGATATGGCGGAGGAAACTGGACCTTCTGGATGAGCATTTCAGCAAATACCAGCACGACAAGTAACATCTGCCATTGCTTTCTGGCTACAGAAGTGGAACCTGTCGGCGACCGGCATCCGGAAGCAAAAGAAGACATCAGCATCGAACTGCTGACTTTGGGGGAAGTAAGGACACTCCTGCTGACAGACCAGATCAAACAGTCACTGATGGCAGCTCCCCTGTGGAAATACTTTGCAGTCAACAAACTCCTCTGACAAGAAGCACTCGACTCATCACCACCAGTCTGTTATTCCCGACTGCCCCCAGCAGCAATGAGCAGTAACCGCTATGGTATTCTTGTATCTGCAGACAAAAGAGGAAGGAGCGTTCTGCCCCTTCAAGTTAGCCATCGCAATCACCCGCAGGTGAGGATCCTGCTGCAGCGCCACATCAAAATAACGGTATTCGTAACCCTTGAGAGAATGGCCGTCCACATCAGCTTTCCGGTATCCGGCATAAAGCCGCTGTTCCCTTACAGCCGCCTCAAAGGGAAGCAGTCCTGCCATCTGATAGGCAGTACCTCCCGGTCGGGCGGTCAGGGTGCGCGACAGCAACGCAATGCCTCCACCTTCTGCAAGGATCTTGCCCCCATCCTCGCCGAACTCGCGCAACTGCTGAAGCTGACGTTTCCAGCGGTGAAGCTGGCGGGCGAACAGTTCGGGAAAGCCTCCGGGCAGATAAATCAGGTCCGCTTCCGGGATATCGTTTCCATAAACAGGGCTGAAGAAGCTTACACTGCCCACCTCTTTAAGATAGCTCAGATTCTCCTGGTAGATAAAATGAAAAGCCGGGTCAGAGGCAACAGCTATGCGCCATTTCCTTTCGAGCGTCTGAGGCCTCGGCTCCATTTCAGAAGTGTAAGGCAAGCTATAGGCACAGGGAAATATGCGTGTCGTCAGATTCAGAAGCTTGTCAAGATCAAGTGTATCCCTCATCAGGTCCGCAGCCTTCTGTATCTGCCCGTCGAGTTCCGCCTTCACAGCCGAAGTCAAGGTAGAATATTTGGCAGGCATCCGCAAAGACTCGTCATACGGAAGATACCCCAGACATTCCATCCCCGCATCAGCGCACACTTCGCGCAAGAAGCCGTACTGAGCAGGCGAAAACACATGGTAGAAGATTACGCCCGCTATACGGACATTCTGTCTGAAACGCTTGAAGCCGAACAACATAGGGGCCAGCGAATAAGTCGATGACCGGGCGTTTGCCAGCAAAATTACGGGCACAGAAAGAGCCTGCGCAATATCAGCTCCACTCCCCTGCCACTTGCGGAAACCGTCAAACAGTCCTGCCGAGTTGTCAACGACACAGACATCAGCCTGTTCTCCGTACGTGTTATACAAATACTGGATATGTCCGCGTGAAGCATACCATGCATCCAGATTAACGGAAGCACAACCGGTCGCCACTTCATGGGCCGCCTTATCTGCCAGATCCGGGCCGCAGCTGAACGGCTGCACTTTCATCCCCTGCCGTCGGAGTGCGCGCATAAGTCCCAGCGACAGCAAACTTTTGCCGCCGTCGGAAACCAATGGACTCAAAAGGAACTGCGATTTCATGAACCTTTTCTATGCTTTAACGGCCTGACTTTCTGCTTCACCCTCAGAATCAGGACAAGCCTTCGATTTCTCCGTTCACGATATCAATATGCAAAGCCTGAGGTTCTTTGGGAAGACCCGGCATACGCATGATTTCACCTGCAACGATAACCAGCATCTCGGCACCCGCATTGATCACAATGTCACGCACGCCGAAATTGAAATCCTTTGCCACACCGTAAAGTTTCGGGTCGTTCGAGAACGAATACTGTGTTTTGGCTATGCAGATCGGGAAGCGGGTATACCCCAGTTCCTTGATCATGCGCAGCTTCTTCTGTGCGGCAGGAGCAAAGAGAACTTGCTTTGCACCATAAAGCCGGGATGCCACCTTCTCAACCTTTTCTTCCACAGAATCATCCTCATTATAAGTATATTCCAGAGGCTTCGACGGATTGTTCTCAATTGTATCCACCACCAGGTTTGCCAGCTCAACCGCACCTTCACCGCCTTCAAGGAAAGCATTGTTGACGGCAAAGCCCACGCCCATCTCCTCGCAATGGCGGCGGACAAAATCCAGTTCCTCGTCCGTATCGTTTGCATAGCGGTTGAATGCGACAACCACCGTCTGGCCAAAAGAGCGCAGGTTCTCAATGTGCTTGTCAAGATTTCTGACTCCCTGCTTCAATCCATCCATATTCGGTTCCTTGATTTTGTCAACCTCTACTCCGCCATGCATCTTCAGTCCTTGAGCTGTAGCCACAATCACCGTCAGTTTAGGCTGAAGTCCCGCCTTGCGGCATTTGATGTTGTAAAACTTCTCGGCACCCAGATCCGCTCCGAAGCCCGCTTCTGTCACGGCATAATCGCCGAATGTCATGGCCAGCTTTGTGGCAAGAACGGAGTTGCAGCCATGTGCAATGTTCGCAAACGGACCTCCGTGCACGAAAGCCGGAGTATGTTCCGTTGTCTGCACCAGATTGGGCGAAAGAGCGTCCTTCAGCAACACGGTGATAGCGCCGGCAACGCCCAGATCTTTCACCGTGAACGGCTTGTTGTCAACGGTAAATCCCAAAAGAATATTCTCGATGCGGCGGCGCAGGTCGTTTTCATCCTTGGCAAGACACAAGATAGCCATTATCTCCGATGCAGGAGTAATGTCGAAGCTCGACTCGCGCGTGATGCCGTTCGACTTGCCTCCCAGTCCTGTAACGATGTATCGCAGGCCACGGTCGTTCACATCAAGCACACGGTTCCACAGCACATCCTTCAGCGCAAAGCCATTGTCCTTGTTCTGATACATGTAATTGTCAAGCAATGCAGCAATCATGTTGTGAGCAGATGTTATCGCATGAAAATCTCCCGTAAAGTGCAGGTTGATCTTATCCATCGGAAGCACCTGCGCATATCCTCCGCCGGCAGCTCCGCCCTTCATGCCGAAGCACGGACCGAGCGACGGTTCACGAAGCGCACATACAGCTTTCTTTCCGATCTTGTTCAACCCCAGAGCCAGGCCGATAGATACGGTCGTCTTTCCGATACCGGCTTTTGTGGGCGTAATTGCAGTAACAAGTATCAGGTTGCTGTTTTTCACCCTTTCCTCATCGATCAACGTTTCAGGAACCTTTGCTATATAACGTCCGTAATTTGATATTTCATCTACCGGGATTCCATACTCCCTCGCTATCTGCTTGATTTTCACAAGTTCAATGCTACGAGCTATTTCTATGTCTGATTTCATTCGCTAATCTTTTTTATTTTGACGGGCAAAGATAATACAAAAAAGTGAGATACTCAGCAGATTGCGGAAGGATGATTGAAAATAAACGGCCGCCTGAAAGTTCCGGCAACATCACGCTACCATCCCCGTAAAAATAAAAAAACATCCTCAAAAGCCAGTCCTAGAGAACAGCTTACACCTTCATCTGCTTCTCAAATCTAAAATATTCATTATGAAAAGGCTCAGGCTGTTGTTTAACCGCAGGGTCTGCGTGATGTCTGCAAAAGAACTCAACAATGCGGAATCCGCACTTGTTCACATAAAAATGGATGTTGCGCTTTTCAAAGTAGGGTGTAAAAAGTTCCCAAACGACTGTTTCCGGATACATTTCCTCTATCATCTTCCACACGCGTCCGCCCAGCCCTTGGTTATGAAAGCCGGGATAAAAATAAGACAAGTCCATGCGATTGCGGAGGCTCTCGGGGTCTATGTGCAATGCAACGCCTCCCGCTCTTCTGCCGTCCACGTAAATGGCGTAAACGGCAGACTTCGGGTCACGAAGCATTCCATCAATGTCATCATCCTCGAAAAAGTTCCCGTCGCGGGACAGACCGAAGTGCTCGGCGATTGCTATGGAAAACACCTCCTTAACTTCATTCCGGAAATCATGAAAATCCGGTTCTGCCAATGCTTGAAAAAATATACTCGTCATTTCTTTCATTTTAAGAGTTCGCCGTACATTTGTACGATAAGCTCTAAGTTACCAATATGCTATATCCGGCTGTAAAGTTAGCGCAATGCGGAAACGACTCCAAACGCTTTCTGCACGAAACAGAAAAAATCAGGTCTGAAATGTACCGGCATCCGTCTGAAACGATTGCGCCCGTCGCCTTTAGCCATCAGATTTTCGCGCTTCGCCCTCCATTTATGCGGCTTCACGCAACAGACATTTGACGGGGACGGCAAAAACGCTTGTCTTGCAGACAAAAAAAGATGAGCGGAATAAAATATGACAACATACAGAACAGGCTGCCGCTGACTGGCATCGTATTCTTCCTTGCCTATTTCCTGTCCATGCTGACAGACCGGAACTATGCAGCACTGCTTCTGGGCGGCAGACTGTCTTTGGCAAGCTATGTCGCTGACATTGCCGGTACATTGCTGACAAGCTTCGTATTTGTGGAACTCTCCATTTTCTACAGCAGATGGCTGTTCCGGTATATCTCCTTTACAGGCAAGCCCTATTGCGGACTGTTCGTCAAAGCCCTACTTCTGCTTCTGATGAACAACCTGATGGTCTGGTGCTTTTCAACGCTGGGAATAATTTTGTGCGAAGAAAGCCATTCGTTTTTCTACTAAGGACTATACACTATCAGTGTCATTGCCACCTTCATATCATACCTCTACACCGGCGCGCATTACATGGAATCGGTCATACAGGCGGAACAGCAGAGAAAAGAACTTGAAATAAGGCTGCTGAAAGAAAAAGAACACGCGGCACAAATGCAGCTGGAGATTTTGAAGTCACAGATAGACCCGCACTTCATGTTCAACAACTTCAGCATCCTTTCCGAACTGATCATGGAAAATCCGATGGCTGCCGACAAGTTTCTTGAACACCTGTCGAATGTCTATCGCTATGTCGTCCAGAATCTGAAACGGAATACCGTGAGCATTCTAGAAGAGATCACCTTTCTCCGGTCGTATATCTATCTGATAAAGATGAGATATGAAGATGCCGTCCGCATTGCGTTAGATGAAACGCTAAGCCGGTCGGAAGGGCTGATTCCTCCTGTCTGTCTGCAACTGCTGGTGGAGAATGCCATCAAACACAACCAGCTATCGGCTGTCCAGCCTCTGAAAATATACATTTACCGCGAGAAGAACTATATCGCAGTGGAGAACGACTTACGCCCTATCGCATCCGAATTCGCATCAACCGGAATAGGACTGCAAAATATCGTGGGACGCTATTTCCTGCTATGCGAAGAAAAGCCGCTCATAGAAAAACAAGAAAACATTTACTGTGTCAAACTTCCCATCATACACGAAACGCCATGAACATATTGATTATAGAAGATGAAAAAAGGAATTTCAACCGCCTGAGAAGACTGCTGGAAAGACTGGATACAACCTGCTGCATAGAAAGGCCGCTGGCAAGCATTGCAGAGTCCGTAGAATGGCTGCACACCCACCCTGCACCGGATCTGATACTGGCAGACATCCGCCTGTCCGACGGACTGAGCTTCGATGCCTTGCGCCAGACAGACACAGCTTCCCCCGTCATTTTCACCACGGCATACGACGAATATGCAATACAGGCTTTCAAGTTCAACAGCTTTGACTACCTGCTGAAGCCTGTCAGGAGTGACGAACTGGCTGCTGCCATCAATAAAGTGCGCCGCCAATGCGCCGCACCGTCTGCCAGCGGAGAAGAGCTGCGCCAACTGCTGGAATATATGCGGAGAAGCAACTATCGCTACCGTGAACGTTTTTTGCTGCCATACCGCGACGGCTATGTGTCGGTGCAGGTGAAAGATATCAGTCACATTGCGCTGGACGGACGCGCCACACGCCTGTACATGAAAAACGGCACGGCAGAAAGCGTGCCGTACTCATTGGACGAACTGGAAAACCAGCTCAATCCCGATGAGTTCTTCCGCGTCAACCGCCAGTATCTCATCCGTATAGACAGCATACTGAGCGTAAACAACTGGTTCAATTCCCGGTTGAAAGTGCATCTGAAAAAGTATCCCGGCGAAGAAATTGTTGTAAGCCGCGAACGGGCAACGGCCCTGAAGGAGTGGCTGGACAGGTAAAGCATGACAAAAAGAGTCCGCTCCCGGCAAAAGAGAAAATGACTGTCAGCCCAAGCAGGATATTCTGCGCCTCAAGAATACTTTTTGCCGCTTCAAGCCTCCCGGTCTTGCAAAAGGAAGCATCCAGCCTTTCCTTTGCAAAAAAACAGAACGGTACCGGCAAAAAGGCCAGCCGCACAGAACAAAATCAAAGCAACCATTAATACATCTTACAGAATGAACAGAAAAACGACGTATGTTTTCACCGTTGCATGTGTGATGCTCCTCGCTTCCTGCAAAGACAAGAAAAAAGCCGAAACGTACACGGCATATAGAGTGGCCACTCTTTCGCCTACATCTGTCGAAATCGAAGAGTCTTATTCCGCTTCCATACAGGGAAGACAGGACATCGACATCTATCCGCAAGTGCCGGGCACAATCACCCGGCTCTGCGTAAAAGAAGGACAGCAGGTGCGGAAAGGACAAGTGCTGTTCGTCATCGACCAAGTGCCTTACCGCGCAACATGGAACAAAGCCGTGGCAGATGTACATGCGGCCGAAGCACAGGCCAGAACCGCCCGGCTGGAATATCGGAGCAAACAGGTGCTGTTCGACAAGCAAGTGATATCGGAATACGAACTGACTACCGCAAAAAATGCGCTGGACGCAGCCGAAGCTATGCTTGAGCAGATGAAGGCACTGGAACAAAGCGCACGCAACAACCTGTCGTACACTGAAGTGAAAAGCCCGTCGGACGGCATGGTGGGCACATTGCCCTACCGCACAGGCGCACTCGTCAGCTCGTCCATCCCTCAGCCGCTGACTACCGTTTCAGACAACAGCGAAACGTATGTCTATTTCTCGCTCACCGAGAACCGCCTGCGCTCCATGCTTCGCCGATACGGCTCTTTAGACAAAACGATAAACGAGATGCCCGCCATCGGCCTGCAACTCAACGACGGCACACTGTATCCGGAAAAGGGACGCATCAGAAGCATCAGCGGCATCATCAACAAGCAGACAGGGACCGTGTCTGTATGCGGCGTTTTTCCCAATACCGGCAAACTGCTGCTGAGCGGCGGAATCGGCAATGTCATCATTCTGCACAAAGAAGAGGAGGTCATCGTCATACCCCAGACAGCCACAACCGAATTGCAGGACAAGATTCTGGTTTACAAAGTGTCGGAAAGCGGACATAAAGAAAAAACGATTTCGTCCGTAGAACTGACCGTAGAGAAACTGAACGACGGCAAACTCTACATTGTCCGTTCAGGACTTTCGGCTGGAGATGTAATTGTAACCGAAGGCGCGGGCCTGCTGCGCGACGGGATGAAGATAAACATAAAAGAAGAATGACTTTCGGAAAATTAAACATATGAATCTCAGATATTTCATAGACCGGCCGGTGCTCTCGGCCGTCCTTTCTGCAGCAATTGTGCTGATGGGAGTCATCTCCATCTTCAACCTCCCCGTAGAACAGTACCCCGACATGGCTGCCGTGAACGTGCAGAACCGAGTTGCCACTGCACAGAGCCTGCTGCCAGCCGAAGTGACCAAGATAGGCGTGACCACCATGAAGCAGCAGAACGCCGAACTGAAAACCTTCGCCCTGTATTCACGCGACGGTAAATACGACCTCCAGTTTCTGAACAACTACATGAAGATCAACGTAGAGCCGCGCATCAAGCGCATTGGCGGCGTAGGCAACATGATGCTGTTCGGAAGCAACTATGCCATGCGAATCTGGATGAAGCCGGACAAGATGGCGCAATACAAGCTCATCCCCTCCGATATCACCGCGGTGCTGGAGAAGCAGAATATCGAAGCCGCCACTGGCGCTTTCGGCGAAAACCATGACAATGCCTACCAGTATACGATGAAATACAGGGGACGCTATTCCACACCCGAAGAATTCAGCGAACTGGTCATCCGCTCCCTGCCAAACGGAGAGGTGCTCCGCCTGAAAGAAGTGGCAGACATACGGCTGGGCGACGAAGCCTACAACTATTCGACCGGAACGAACGGAAAGCCTGCGGCTTTGGCCATGGTTTACCAGAAAGCCGGAACAAACGCTTCGGAAACCATCAACGAGATAGACGCGGCACTGGCAGAAATCGGCAAAGACTTGCCGCAGGGGATGGAGTTTGTCACGCTGAGCGATATGAACCTTTTTCTGAAAGCCTCGGTCAAGGTGGTACTGAAAACCCTGTTCGAGGCAATCCTGCTGGTGATAATGGTGGTCTACATATTCCTTCAAGACATCCGCTCCACACTTATCCCCACCATCGGAGTCGCGATTTCTATTGTCGGCACGTTCGCCTTCATGTCGGCCGCCGGATTCTCCGTCAATCTGCTGACCTTGTTCGCACTGGTCCTTGCCATCGGCACGGCGGTAGACGATGCCATCATCGTAGCGGAAGCTGTGCAGGCCCGGTTCGATGCAGGCTATCATTCTTCCTATATGGCAGCCAACGATGCCATGCGCGGCGTATCGTCGGCTATCCTCACGTCAACGCTGATATTCATGGCCGTTTTCATTCCCGTTTCTCTGATGGGAGGGACATCCGGAGAATTTTACAAGCAATTCGGAATCACGATGGCGGTAGCTGTCGGCATTTCGGCCGTCAATGCCTTCACGCTTTCACCGGCACTCTGCGCGCTGATGCTCCGTCCGTATAAGGACGAAAAAGGAAATACAAAGGCTAACTTTGCCGCACGGTTCCGCAAGGCATTCAATACGTCGTTCGAGGTTCTGACCGAACGGTACATGCGCTCTGTACTCTTCTTCGTCAAGCGGAAATGGCTGATGTGGAGCACGATCTTCGCCTCCATCCTGCTGCTTGCATTTCTGATGCGGACCACAAAGACAGGGCTGATTCCCGATGAAGACACAGGCACTGTGATGATAAGCATGAATGCCAAGCCGGGCACATCCATGAGAGAAAGCCAGCGCATCATGGAGGAGGTAAACAGCCATCTGTCACAAATTCCGGGCATAAGCTATCATGCCAACGTAGCGGGGTATTCTTTCAACGGAGCCGGTCCGTCAATGGGCATGTGGTTTATCTCGCTCAGACATTGGAACGAACGGAAAGAAGAAGGACAGTCGGCACGCGAAATCATTGACCAGATCTATGCGTTCGCTCCCCAGGTGCCTGACGCATCACTCTTTGCCATGACCCCGCCCATGATTCCGGGCTACGGCATGGGAAGCGGATTTGAACTTTACCTGCAAGACAAGCTGTCGGGCAGCCTGGACAACTTCAAACAGGTGGCAGACCGGTTCGTTGCGGCCTTGAACCAACGGCCGGAAATTGAAATGGCCTATTCTTCTTTTGAAACAAACTATCCGCAATATTGGGTAGACATCGATGCCGCCAAATGCGAACGGGCCGGCATTTCGACCAATGAAATTCTGGAAACTTTGTCGGGATATTATGGCGGAAGCTATGTGTCTAACTTCAACCGCTTCTCAAAGGTGTACAGGGTGCAGATACAGGCAGCGCCAAACTACCGCGTCACTCCCGAATCGCTGAACCATATCTATGTCCGTGCAGGGAACGAAATAACGCCGCTGTCTCAGTTTGTCAAACTGACCAAGACATACGGGCCGCAGGACATGTCGCGCTTCAACCTTTACAGTTCCATTCCCGTCAACGGAACGCCGGTTTCCGGATACAGTTCAGGAGATGCGCTAAAGGCAGTACGCGAAACCGCCGAACAGCTATTGCCGGCCAATTACGGTTATGAATTCGGCGGAGTATCGCGTGAAGAAAGCCAGACAACGAACAATGTGCCCATCATATTCACGATCTGCCTGATACTGATCTATCTGATACTGTGCGCGCTGTATGAGAGTTTCCTCATCCCCTTCTCCATCCTGCTGTCTGTATCATGCGGTTTGTCGGGCAGCTTCCTGTTCGCACAGTTCCTTGATCTCGAGAACAATATCTACATGCAGACCGGACTGATCATGCTCATCGGCCTGCTAGCCAAAACCGCTATCCTGCAAACGGAATACGCTGTCAAGTGCCGTCAGGCCGGAATGACGCTGGTACAGGCTGCTTATATCGCTGCCAAAGACCGTCTGCGACCCATACTGATGACCGTGCTTGCCATGATATTCGGCCTTTTGCCTTTGATGACAGCACACGGAGTTGGAGCGAACGGCTGCCGGTCGCTGGCTTCTGGCGTAGTGGGAGGCATACTGGCAGGCACGCTGGCGCTGCTGATGTTCGTGCCGGTGCTTTTTATTGTCTTCCAGTACTTGCAAGAGAAGATACGTCCTGTGCAGATGCTCCGGAAAGGACCGGACTGGGCCATACAAATGGAACTGGAGAAGATTGAAAAGGAAAAATAACCGTTCGGAAACCGCACGCCGCATGTTGCCTGCGGAACGACTCGCCGCATGGAGGCCATTCCGCAGGCAAACCGCACTACCGACAAGGGTTCATTACGAAAAACGCAAAAGCAAAGCCAAGCCTTCGCGCAAAAGAGTCAGTCTTCTGCCTGAAGATCTGTATCTCCAGATTAAAGATGTATATCTCCAGACTGGAGATTTGCATCTCTAGCCTGGAGATACAGATCTTTCCGGCATAAAAAGCACAGTGCATCATGGAGGCTGTTGTTTTTTCCATGATACGCTGTGCCCTCTGCAGCAGACAAATGACGTGTCAGTCGTCGATATCGATGACGCGCATCTGGCTGTCGAAAGTGATTTCCCAGCGGTTGGAGAGCTTCACTTCATAGTTGCTGCGGTCACGCTCGATAGACAGGATCCG
>JABLTQ010092333.1_pt1 | contig 11480 bp, 8 predicted proteins | sample 7160101 | NCBI WGS metagenome assembly JABLTQ01 (sample SAMN14651228, study PRJNA627086) | human gut metagenome | isolation source: feces | host: Homo sapiens
CGGCCCTGCGGCGTGCGTACCGCACCGAAGGCAGACAGACAGACAGGTGCGGCCACGCACCGGCGCATGACCGGCGCCGTTGTCCCGACCCGCAACACCTGACACAAGGAGCAGACCATGCCCGCCCTGAAAAAGACCCCCGCCAACAGCCACGCCCCTGAACAGCAGCCCGGACAGCCGCAGATGCGCGTGGCCATGCTGCCCGCCCCCGCCCTGGAGACCATCTACGCCAATGCCTTCCAGACCACCTTCGCCCGCGGCGAGATCCTGCTCACGGCCTGTGTGAGCCGCCAGGAAAATGACAAGCAGGGCCCGGTACTGGCCGTGCAGCCGCAAAAAGCCGTCGGCATGAGCCCCGAAAGCGCCAAGCGTCTGGCGGCCGCCCTGGTGCAGGCCATCCAGCAGTACGAGGCCCAGTACGGCGAGATCAGCCTGTAACCCCCACGGGATGGGGCTGCGAGGCCCCATCCCCCCAACATTCGTTGCAATGGCTGAAAACGACATTGTCCTGCGGGCTGCCCGGAATATCGCCAGACGGCGCCGTCAGCTGAAGATCACGCAAAAGGAGATGGCCCTCCTTCTGTCGCTGACGACCGAGACCGTCTGCCGTCTGGAGAAAGGGCAGCATGATTTTTCCCTGCGCCGCCTCCAGCAGTTTGCCGACATCTTCGGCTGCCAGATCATCGATCTGCTCCGCTGACCTCGTCCCGGCCCCGATCCCCTTCTTCCCCGCCAACGCCCGGGAACGCGCGTGCCTTCAGGCACACGGCCCTGCGGCGTGCGCATCACACCGAAGGCAGACGGGTAAGATCGGCCCCGCCCTGGCGCCCGGGCCGCCTGCGACAGGCCCCGTGCCCTGCCGGGATGCTCCCTGCGCAGCAGGTCCCTGCCCCCGGCCCTTGCCGCCTTCTCCACTGTCCGGCCCATGGGAGCGGCTTTGGGGAGGGAATAGAGCGAAAGGGCCCGGCCACCCATCTTCCTCCATGCCGCTGTGGACGGCGTTACCTCCTGTCCCGGTTTCACCGGCCGTTTTGTATTGCCGCTCCAAAGCGCGCATGATATACTTTCGCGCACGCAGTCCAGCGCGACCGGGAAGATCACGCGCCGGCGGGGGATGCCGGCAAGCCGTGTGCGGCGCTGCGCCTTCCAGACCTTCAAGACAGGAGCATGTTCATGGATCCGTTTGACGCGGGTTGGCTCTCTCTGCTGCCGCCCATCATCGCCATCACCCTGGCCCTGATCACCAAGGAAGTCATTTCCTCCCTCTTCCTCGGCATTCTCAGCGGCACCATCATCTATTGCCTGGGCATGGGCACGGGCGACATGATCATCAAGCCCGTGGAGATCGCCTTCACCACCATGGTGAACAAGGTCGATTTCAACATCATCATCTTCTGTACCCTGCTGGGCGCCCTGGTGTTCACCATATCGCGCGCCGGCGGTACGCGGGCCTACGGCAACTGGGCCACCAAGCGCATCAAGAGCAAGCGCGTGGCCATGCTCTCCACCGGCGGCCTGGGCGCCTTCATCTTCATCGACGACTATTTCAACTGCCTCACCGTGGGCACGGTCATGCGCCCGGTGACGGACCGTTACAAGATCTCCCGCGCCAAGCTGGCCTACATCATCGACGCCACCGCCGCCCCCATCTGCATCATCGCGCCCATCTCCAGCTGGGCCGCCGCCGTGGGCAGCAACCTGAAAGCCACCGGCGCCTTTGAAAGCGATTTCGCGGCCTTCATCGCCACCATCCCCTACAACTTCTACGCCCTGTTCTCCCTCATCATGGTGCTCATGGTCTGCCTGGCCGACTTCGACTTCGGCCCCATGCGCAAGGCCGAGCTGCGCGCCCAGCAGGGCGAACTGGGCAACGTGGATGCCGAACAGGCCGAGATGGGCGCCAGCGCCAAGGGCCACCTGATGGACATGCTCGTGCCCATCGGCAGCCTGATCGTCTTCGCCGTTCTGGCCCTGCTCTACAGCGGCGGCTACTGGGGCAGCGATCCCGCCTATCACACCCTGGCCGCCGCCTTCGGCAACTGCAGCGCCTCCAAGGCTCTTGTCTGGGCCTCCTTCGGTGCCATCACCGTGGCCTTCTTCATGTTCGTGCCCAGAGGGCTCATGAGCCTCAAGGCTTTCATGGACTGCGCCGGCGAAGGCATGAAGGCCATGATGCCCGCCAATACCATCCTGGTGCTGGCCTGGGCCATCAGCGGCGTGTGCCGCGACCTTTTGCAGACCCCGCTCTTCGTCAAGACCCTGGTGGCCGACGGCGGCATCTCCGGCGGCCTGCTGCCCGCCATCATCTTTGTGGTGGCCGGCTTCCTGAGTTTCTCCACCGGTACCGCCTGGGGGACCTTCGGCATCCTGATCCCCATCGTGGTGCCCGTGGCCCAGGCCGTGGATCCCAACCTGGTACTGATCTGCCTGTCCGCCACCCTGGCCGGCAGCGTCTTCGGCGACCACTGCTCGCCCATCTCCGACACCACCATCCTCTCCAGCGCCGGTGCGGGCTGCGCCCATCTGGAACACGTCTCCACACAGATGCTCTATGCCTGTGTGGTGGCGGCCAGCAGCGCGGTGGGCTACATGGTCTCCGGTTTCATGCACGGCAGCCTGCTGCCGGGCTTCGCTTCCGGCCTGATCTTCATGGTCGTGACCATGCTGGTGCTGCGCCAGCGCAACAGGCAGAAGGATGCGGCCCAGGCCTAGCCTGGCTCCCCGCGATCATGACGCAAAAAAAGGCGCTTCCCTTCGGGGAGGCGCCTTTTTCACGTCATGCGGACGGGCACAGCCGAAACGCACGGGATCAGGAAGCCGGCCCGCCGTCCTCTTCCTTGTCGTGTCCCTTGCTGCCCTGGAGCTTGCGGAAGATGGTGCTGCGGTTGACCTGGAACAGCTCCGAGACCCGGCGCACGGAACCGTGCACCTCGATGGCCCGGCGCAAAAAATCCCGCTCCATGTCGGCGATGATCTCGCGCAGGGGCCGGGCCTGCATGAGCACGGCATCCAGGTGGCCGCCGCTCTCGTCGTGCAGGCCGCTGATGTTGGACGGCAGGTCGCGGGGCGAGATGCGGGGCCCCTGCCGGGTGATGACCAGGCTGTGGACCAGGTTCTGCAGTTCGCGCACGTTGCCCGGCCAGCGGTACTGGGCCAGCATGTCCAGCGTGATGTCCATGAAGGCCAGCTTCTTGCGGTACTTGGTGGTGTACTGGCGCAGGAAGAGCTCCGCCAGCACGCGCACGTCCTCGGGCCGCTCGCGCAGGGGCGGGATGCGCACCGTGCCCACGTTGAGGCGGTAGAACAGGTCGCGGCGGAAGGTGCCGGCCTCCACGCATTCCTCAAGGTTGCGGTTGGTGGCGGCGATGATGCGCACGTCCACCTTGCGGGGCTGGGAGCTGCCCACGCGCACGATCTCGTTGTCTTGCAGCACACGCAGCAAACGGGTCTGCATGGACAGGGGCAGCTCGCCCACTTCATCGAGGAAGATGGTGCTGCCGTCGGCGATCTCGAAGTAGCCGGGCTTGCCCTTGCTGGACGCGCCGGTGAAGGCGCCGGGCACGTAACCGAAGATCTCCGATTCCGTCAGCGTCTCGGAGATGCCGCCGCAGTCCACCTTGAGCAGGATCTTGTCCTTGCGGCGGCTCCAGCGGTGGGTCAGGCGGGCGAACACGTCCTTGCCCACGCCGGTCTCGCCCATGATGAGCACGGTGGCGTCCGTGCTGGCGTAGCGCTTGAGCTCCATGGCCACCGACTGCATGGCGCTGCTGGCAAAGACCGGTTCCAGGTCGCGTCCCTGGGACTGGGCCACGAAAGCCAGCTTGTCGTTGATCTCCTTGATGAGCTTGCGCTGTTCGCCGGTCTGCTCGTTGAGCTCGGCAAGGCGGGTCTCGTCGCGCACGAAGGTGACCACCAGACAGACCCGGCCCTTGTCGTCAAAGACGGGCGCCCCGGAGATGACCACGTTCTTGCCGTCCTTGAGCTTCTGCATGTAGGTGGCGGGCTTGCCCGTGCGCACCACTTCGGGGTTCAGGGCCAGGTCGAAAAAGCCTTCGCTGACCAGGTCGCGCACGTTCTTGCCCCGCAGGTCCCGGGCGGGAACGCCCACCAGATCGGCATACATCTGGTTCACATACAGGGTGGTGCCCATGGCATCGGAAATGAAAACACCGTCGGAAATGGTATCGAGGATGGAAGTGAAGAATTTGTGCCAGTTGACCATATCCGCTCCTTGAGAAGGCAGAGGGCAAAAAAAGGGCCCGTCCCCGAAAGACGGACCCTTACGGTTGCGCGAAAGCCCGGCCTAACGGGGGATGATGACGCGATCCCCCAAGGTGGCGACAGCGATCTTTTGCAGGGCGGCGAACTTCTTGTCGTCCAGCGTCACGTCGCCCATGGGGGGGACACGGTCCAGGAAGGTGTATTTCTGCGTGCCCAGACGGTGATAGGGCAGCATCTCGTACTTCACATGCCCGAAGGGCTTGAGGAAGTCACAGATGGCCTTGATGTCCGGGCCATGATCGTTGAACCCGGGGATGACGGGCGTACGGGCCGTGATGGGCAGATCCGGGAACTCCGTCACCAGGGTCTGGAAATTCTTCAGGATGAGGTCGTTGGGCATGCCGGTGTGCTTTTTGTGCACCTCGGGATCCATGTGCTTGATGTCGAACAGCACATAGTTGAGGTACTGGGCCGCCTCACGCACAACATCGGTGGGGACGAGACCACAGGTCTCGATGCATGTCTTCACACGGCGTTCACGGGCCAGGCGCAACAGGTTCAGGGCAAATTCGCTCTGCAGCAGGGGCTCGCCACCGGAGATGGTCATGCCGCCACCGGAGCGAGCATAAAACATGGCATCTTCCTGCGCAACCTTGAGGGCCTCGGCCACGGTGTAGGGCTTGCCGTAGACGATGATCCCCTGGGCCGGACAGGCTTCGGCACAGGGCATGTCCTTGCAGCCCGCGCATTTGCTGCGGTCGATGGCCACGAAGCCGTCCTCGCGGCGGGACAGGGCGCCGTTGGGGCAGGCCTTGAAGCAGCGGGTGCATTTGTCCGTCCCCAGGCAGCGGCCCTGGTTGTAGGCCAGCTCCGGTTCCCTGTGCTGGGATTCCGGGTTGCTGCACCAGCGGCAGCGCAGACCGCAGCCCTTGGTGAAGACGATGGTACGGATGCCGGGACCATCATGCACGGAATATTTCTGGATATTGAAAACGAGGCCGCGCGCGTTGTTGTTTTCGATCACGGGGTCACCGCCGGAGATGTTGAAGGTTGACAAAGGGAGAGCTGAAAAATGCCAAGGCCTCCGGCCTCCCCGCAGGGCAGCCGGAGGCAGTGCAGGCCGGCGGCGGCACAAGGCCGCCGCCGTTGGTAACCGGAACTAGATGGTGTCGTGTTCGGTACGGGCGATGAGGTCGTTCTGCAGGTCGGGGGACAGGTCCACGAAGTAGGCGCTGTACCCGGCGATACGCACGATCAGGTTGCGGTACTTCTGGGGATCCTTCTGGGCGGCCAGCAGGGTGCTCTTGTTCACCACGTTGAACTGCACGTGCCACAGCTTCAGGTCGCAGAAGGTGCGGATGAAGGACACGAGCTTTTCGGTGCCCTGTTCGCCTTCCACGCACTTGGGCGTGAACTTGATGTTCAGCATGCGGGCGAAGCGGTCGCGCATGCCCATGTTCTTGGTGTTGTAGTTGGACAGCAGGACGGCGGTAGGACCGTTGACGTCGGCGCCGTGGGAAGCGGAGGAACCGTCAGACAGCGGGAACCAGTCCACGCGGCCGTTGGGAGTGGCGGACACCACCTTGCCGAAGGGCACGTGAGAGGTGAAGGGCACGTAGCGCACGTTGTAGAACATGCCCAGGTCCTTCTGGCTGTACTTGGCAGCGAATTCCACGGACAGGCGGTCGATCTCGTGACCGATGCTGTCGGCGTAGGGATCGTTGTTGCCGTAGCAGGGAGCGGACTTCAGCAGGGCCTTCACGTCTTCGTAGCCTTCGAAGTTGGCGTCGATGGCCTTGATGACTTCGTCCATGGTCAGCTTCTTGTCTTCAAACACCAGCTTCTTGATGGCAGACAGGGAGTCCACCACGGTGCCCAGGCCCATGTATTCGAAGTAACCGAAGTCGATACCTTCGGGGATGTGGGTCTGGTGCAGGTCGATGCAGTGCTTCATGCACAGGTCGTGCATGGCGGAGCCCATGGGCTGGGCGAAGTGCTGGGCACGCAGGTTGTTGACGATGTACTGCTGGGTGAAGGCGGTACGCAGGAACAGCATGTGCTGCTTCACATAGGCGTTCCAGAATTCGTCCCAGGTCTTGAAGTTGCGGGGATCGCCGGTCTCTTCGCCCAGCACGATGTCGCCGTACTTCTTCATGCGGCCGTTACGCAGCACCATTTCCACAGCAGCGGCGAAGTTGATGTAGGCACCGCCGGAGGTGAAGGTGTCGCGGTTGGGCATACGGGCTTCGGTGCAGCCGGACACAGCGTAGTCCAGGGCTTCTTCGAAGGTGGCACCCTTGGCCACGTACAGGGGCACGACTTCTTCGTCGTTGATCAGTTTGGGGAAGCCGGAGCCGTCCTTGATGGTCTCGGCCACGTCCCACAGGTAGCTTTCAGGCGAACGGCTGTGGATACGGGCGGCCAGGTCGGGGTAGTGCAGCGGGAATTCGCGCTTGGACTTCAGGATCAGGTGGGGCAGTTCGTTGGTGGCGTCGCGGCCGTCGGGGGTCTGTCCACCCACGGTCACGGCTTCCCAGTGGGCGTAACCTTCGTTGAAGGCGCCGCCGCAGGGGGAGATGTACATGTCGATGAATTCGGCCATGCCCACCCACATGCATTCCAGCAGTTCGATGGCCTTCTTGTTGTCCAGGCTGCCGTTTTCGATGTCCTGCTGGTAGTAGGGGTACAGGTACTGGTCCATGCGGCCGTTGGAGATGGTGGTACCGGTCTTCTGCTCGATACGGGAGAACATCTGCACGAACCACTGGCTCTGGCAGGCTTCCCAGAAGTCGCGGGCGGGCTCGCCGGGCACGCGTTCGGCGTTGGCGGCCATGCGCAGCAGTTCGGCCTTGCGGACGGGATCATCGGTCTTTTCGGCCACCTTGCGGGCTTCTTCGGCGTGACGCTTGGCCCACAGCACGATGGCGTCGCACACGATCACCACGGCATCCAGGAAGGGCTTCTTTTCGCACATGTCCTTGGCGCTGGCGGGATCGAGGGCGGCCAGCTTTTCCTGGGCTTCGCGTTTGATGTCGTTGAAGCCGCGCTTCAGGATCTTGCCGTAGTCATGCACCCACTGGATGGAGGAACGGAAAGAGGAGGTCTCGTTGACGATGAAGCGGGAGATCAGGCCCTTGGGGTCGTCGTAGGTCAGCTTGTGGATCTCCGGAGGCAGAGCGGCGGCCAGGGCTTCGTGGTAGGTCTTGCCCTTCCAGTAAGGAGCGATCTCTTCGATCACGCGCTTGGCGTCTTCAGCGGTGATGGTGGCGGGAGAGGTGGCGCGGGTGGGCAGGTCTTTCACGGCCATGTCCAGGAAGTCGCCGTCCAGTTCGGGGTACAGGATGCCGTAACGACCGTCGCAGCCGGCGCGGCCCAGCAGCAGCTGGTCGTCCTGCACGTACACGGGGATGTTCTGGGCGATGTGCATCAGAGCCTTGGCCCAGCGCAGCACCAGGGGCTGGCCTTCGGTTTCCTGCATGGACTGGGTGAAGTACAGGGCGCGTTCGATGTCGATGCGGGGCTTCATGCCGTCGAAGCGTTCCAGCATGCGGAACACGCGCTCGTGGGTGGCGCGGAAACGGTCGACCTTGCCTTCGATCTTGTCGAGCAGGCGCTGTTCCTGGGGGGATCTGCATTCGCAAACGGTCTGAGACATATCTGTTCTCCTCTTGAAAGGGTGTTTGACATATTTCGCGACGAATCGCTTGCGAAATAAATAGCAACGCCTGTGCCATTTTGATAACATGCTGTTTTTTAAATATATTTTTTTCAGTTCCCAGGAAAATATATCAAAATGATGCAATTTTGCGCCTAAAAAATTTTTTCACAGCCTTTTCAGAGGTCGATGATTCCAAAATGCATCATTTTTTCCATCGTAACACCTGTATCAGATGCAGGATTTTTACTGTTAACGCTTGATTTGCAGATAAATCAAAAAAAGAGCCTTCCAGAATTTCCTTCTGCCCCAAATGATGCATTTTTGCACTAAAAACATACTAACAGTTATCATAATATCTCCGTAAACCCCTAAAAAGACTGGCGCTTGTTGAAAAAAAAATTTTGCTCGTTTAAATTCGAGGGTGAAGAAGCATTCTTGGATTTGAGAAATTATGCACAAGGCATCCGTCTTGTGTCCCATAAACCATGTGAGGTGTGGCATGCGTAAACTTACTGTTCTGGCTCTGGCCCTGGCCATGGTTCTCGGCTTCAGCGTCGCCGCCAATGCGGAACGTCCGCTGGTCCTTCGTCTCGGTCACCCCATGGCTCCCGGCAACAACGTCACCGTGGGCTATGAAAAGTTCAAGCAGCTGGTGGAAGAAAAAAGCCATCGCAAGATCCGCATCCAGCTGTTCCCCAACTGCCAGCTGGGCAGCGACCGTGTAACCACCGAAGCCGCCCAGGCCGGTACGCTGGACCTTTCCTCCAGCTCCACCCCCAACCTGGCCAGCTTCTCCAAGGCCTACATGGCCATCGACCTGCCCTATGTGACCTCCCCGGCCCACCAGCAGGCCCTGTACAAGGCCCTGGACGAAGGCAAGCTGGGCGAAGCCCTGCGTGAGGCCTCCCGCAAGATCGGCCTTGAGACCCTGATGTTCTCCGAGTTCGGCTACCGCAACTTCGTGGCCGCCAGCAAGCCGCTGAGCGACGCCAAGTCCCTGATGAACCTCAAGGTGCGCACCACCGACTCCCCCGTGGAAGTGGCTGTGGCCACCGAACTGGGCATGAACCCCGCCCCCATCGCCTGGGGTGAGACCTACACCGCCCTGCAGCAGGGCACCGTGGACGCCGAAGGCAACACCTTCTCCCTGCTCAACGACGCCAAGCACACCGAAGTGCTGAAGTACGCCGTCAACTCCGAGCACAACTACTCCATGCACGTGCTGCTGATGAACAAGAAGAAGTGGGACAGCCTGACCCCCGAACAGCAGAAGATCCTGCGTGAAGCCGCCAAGGAAGCCAACGACTGGCAGCGCAAGGAAAGCGTGGTGCTGGAAGAAAAGGCCTGGCAGGCCTTCCGTGACCGCGGCATCAAGATCCACATGCTGACCGACGCCGAACGCGCCGAACTCAAGGCCAAGACCCGTCCTGCCTACGAAAAGTTCGCCAAGGAAGTGCCGGCCGACATCCTGCAGCTCCTGGAAGAAACCCAGAAGTAACCCTTCCTGACCTATCCCTCCTGCGCGCGGCCCGGCCGCGCGCAGGACTCCTTTTGCGCTTACACCGAGGTTTGTCATGAGTGAAAATGTGCAAGGCAAAAGCGGGCTCTTTTCCTGGCTCAACGAAAATTTTGAAAAAATTTTCATGGTGACGGGCCTGCTCGCCATCATCCTGTTCATCACCTGGCAGGTCATTTACCGCTATATCATCACCCAGTTCATCGAGCGCGCCGGCGCCGCCGTCTGGACCGAAGAGCTCTCCCGCTATATCTTTATCTGGATCTCCTATCTGGCCCTTTCCGTCGCCATCAGGAAGCGGTCTTCCATCCGCGTCGACATCATCTATGACAAACTGCCGGAGCGCCTGCAGAACATCAGCTGGATCATCGTCGAGTCCCTCTTCCTCGTCCTGACCGGCGTCATCACCTATTTCGGCTGGGGCCAGATCGAACGCCTGCTGACCTTCCCCCAGCACACCACGGCCCTGCGCATCCCCTTCCTGATCCCCTATCTGATCCTGCCCCTGGGCTTCGGCCTCATGTGCCTGCGCCTTTTGCAGCGCATCTGGGGCCAGGTGCGCGTCTGCGGTGCGCTGGACTCCCTGCTGGGCTTCGTCCTTGCCGCGGCCATCATCAGCCCCTGGTACCTGGTGGACTACATCGATCCCCTGCCGGTGCTGTTCGGCTATTTTGCCCTGCTCTGCGTCATCGGGGTGCCCATCGCCATCAGCCTGGGGCTGTCCACCCTGGCCACCATCATCTGTTCCCAGACCCTGCCCATCGAATACATGGCCCAGGTCTGCTTCACGTCCATCGACAGCTTCCCCATCATGGCCATCCCCTTCTTCATCGCAGCCGGGGAATACATGGGGGCGGGCGGCCTGAGCAAACGTCTGCTGAACCTGGCTGACGAGATCGTGGGCGGCCTCTACGGCGGCATCGGCCTGACTGCCGTCGTGACCTGCATGTTCTTCGGCGCCATCTCCGGTTCCGGCCCCGCCACTGTGGCCGCCATCGGCGCCCTGACCATCCCGGCCATGATCGAACGCGGCTACGACAAGTTCTTCTCCGCCGCCCTGGTGGCCGCCGCCGGCTGCGTGGGCGTCATGATCCCGCCCAGCAATCCCTTCGTGGTCTACGGCGTCTCTTCCCAGGTCTCCATCGGCGACCTGTTCATGGGCGGCATCGTCCCCGGCGTCATGACCGGCCTCGTCCTCATGCTCTACTGCTACTTCTACTCCAAAAAGCGCGGCTGGCGCGGCGAGCAGAAAGAACGCAACTGGCGTACCCTGGGCGAGGCATTCTGGGAGGCCAAGTGGGCCCTGGTGGTGCCGGTCATCGTACTGGGCGGCATCTACGGCGGCGTCATGACCCCCACCGAAGCCGCGGCCGTGGCCGCCTTCTACGGCCTCATCGTGGGCGTGTTCCTGTACCGCGAGATGGACTTCAAGACCGTCTGCTCGTCCTGCGTGGCCTCGTGCGAGACCTCGTCCATCATCATCGTGCTCATGGCCATGGCCACCCTGTTCGGCAACATCATGACCATCGAGGACGTGCCCGGCACCATCGCCCGCTGGATGCTCAGCATCACCGAGAGCAAGATCATCATCCTGCTGCTCATCAACGTTCTGCTGCTCATCGTGGGCGTGTTCATGGAGGCCCTGGCGGCCATCGTCATCCTGACGCCCATCCTGCTGCCCGTGGTCACCGGCGTGGGCGTCTCGCCCCTGCACTTCGGCATCATCATGGTGGTCAACCTGGCCATCGGCTTCCTGACCCCGCCGGTGGGCGTCAACCTCTTCGTGGCGTCGGGCGTGGCCCAGGCCAAGATCGAAAAGATCGCCGTGGCCGTGCTGCCCATGATCGCCCTGATGCTCATCGTGCTGGCCGTCATCACCTACTGCCCGTCCGTGCCGCTGATGCTGGTGCATTAACGGTACCTGCGAGATATACCGCCCGCGGCGGCCTTCTGCCGCGGGCCCCATCCAAGGAGTTCACTCATGAAAGTCATCGACTTCCGCTTCCGGCCCAACACGCCGGAGATCATCAACGGCATCAAGAACAGCACCATGTTCAAGGCTGCCTGTGAAGTCATCGGCTTCGA
>JABLTQ010029654.1_pt1 | contig 11462 bp, 8 predicted proteins | sample 7160101 | NCBI WGS metagenome assembly JABLTQ01 (sample SAMN14651228, study PRJNA627086) | human gut metagenome | isolation source: feces | host: Homo sapiens
ATTTTGCTATAATCAGTCATGTGCATAACCTCCTGTGCGTCCATGTATGTGTCATTTACACTTAAAATTATGCACTCCAGCGGGCACTGCCGTACTCCTTCTGCGGCACCAGCCGATGACCGCTGTACTTTATGCAGAGATAAGCAAGACCCGCAAGCAGAATAGCCCCAACACCACAGCCCACAGGAATCGGCGCAAGGGATAGTTGCAAGGGATGAAGTGCAATTTTGCTAAGATTTACCGCGGCTGCAAGTCTTTGCGTAACTGTTCCGGCAGCCGATACATAGAGAAGTCCTGCTCGGTTACCCAGCCAAAAGCAGCCCAGACTTGCAGCAAGACAGATCAGAATTTGCTTTGTGCGCTGTTCCTTCATAGCCGCTCACCTCGCTCCTGCGCCGGCGGCGGGCGGTGCTGGTTCAGCTCTTTCGTGCGCTGCATAGCCCGTTCGGACAACTCCTGCAGCAGACTGGTGGGACGTTCCTTGCCGCGCGCAGCAATGCAGTTTTCAATAGCGGTCTGGATGCGGTCCACGTCCTGCCCCTTGAACCACAGGTTCAGCTGCCCGGTGTCCTTGTCCTTGGTAATGGCAAAGTCCACCGAGTATTCCTTGAGCTGCCGCCTGACATAGGGCAGCGTTTTGTCGTTCAGCTCCACCGAAGCGAGAGCCTGCGACTGCCGGTTCAGTGATTGAATTGATTGCTGCCCATACTGCCGCGCTTGCAGCATACTGGCAACCGCCTGCAATATTCCAAAGATGCCCTGCCCGGCAAGCTTGGTTGCGTTGATTTGCACCCGGATGGCCGTTTCTTCTACCATACGGTATCACCTTCGCTTTCTCTGCAATAATATTTCAGCCTCACCACGGCAGCGGAGCGCCGGTGCGTCGGGCGTATGCTTCGATTCTTTTTCCCAACCTGTATTGCTGCAAGCGGTCCGGCAGGCTGTATTCCAGTGTGCGGACTTTTACATGGTGCTTCATTGCGCACTTGAAAAAGGCGTACAGGTACCGCTCCTTGCCGCTGATCTGACGCATACGGCAGACATACACGCAGTTGACCTTGCTGTCTCTGATACTGCGCAGCATACTCTGATACCCGTCGCGCAGCGGGCCGTGCCCTTTATAATCGGTGCAGCCGTCGTCACCGGCCTGCCTGCAGCAGGCATCGTAGCTCGCGCGGGTCGCTGCGCAGTCACCGGGAATGCGCGCATACACCCATGCACGGGGCGCCTTTTCTTGATTTGGCATTATCTCTCTACCTCCAGCTCTTGGTCATAAAAGCTCAATTGCTCGCCTTCTAAGCGGAACCGCAGGTCCAGCTCGGCAAATGTGAAATTCCGATTAAAACGCTCTGTCGCTTTATTTGGTGTGTCCTGCAATTTCAGCATCAGCTGCCATAAATCAGGATGTGCATGGTACAGATGCCGCAGCTCGGTCATGGATGCGTTGGGACAGAACCAGCACCCGCCGCGGTGGCTGTGCTCATACAGCGGCGATAGCAGCCCCTCCTGCCTGCACATGGCAAACGCATCCTGCTCTGTCACGCCGTACTTTGCCATAAGAGATACCTGGTCAGGCTTTAGCCGTTCCAGTCTGATCGGTTCATCCGCGGCAATCCCTAAATAGGAGACCGTACCCGGCAGCAACCTCCTTTTATAGGCTTCCAGCGGCGGTACCTTGCAGTCTCGTTGAATTGCACAGCGCCCAGCCAGCGGAAAAGCGGCAAGCTTTCCCTGTGCATTGCCGCAGCTCACCACATGGTAAAAGCAATCCAGATACGTCTTTTCGGCGTGCAAAACCCTTGTGGGGATGCCGCGCTTTTCAAAGTACGGAATTGCTGTCTCATAGATAAACCGCGCATGCTCTGGCAGCTCGCCGGAAATCTCCTTGCTGAACATGACCTCTGTATATATGATTTCGTCCAGCGGTTCGCCATGCTGTAGGGCCAGCAGCGCTGTTGCATTGCTGTCTTTGCCGAAGCTCGAACAGATGATATGTTTCATGTCATTCACCAATAAAAATAGGGCGGCCCGCGAGAGGCGCCCATACCATGTACGTGTTTCATAGATTTTTAGTGCTCGCTCTCATCCAGTTTGGATTTGCGGCGCTTGTATGCAAAAATTCCGAAGCCGACGATAGACCCAAACACCGCCGCCGAAAGCAGCGCAAAGGGGAACACATCGCCCGTTTGGGGAATAACCGGCATCGGCGTAGGCGTTGCCGTGGATGCGCTTACCGGTGCAGGAGAAGGCGCGGGCGTGCTGCCCGGCGTCGGCTGCGGCGTATTGCTCGGGGTATCCTCATGCGGTGTTTCCTCGGGGATGCGTGCATCCTTCATAACGACAGTCTGAAGCTCACCGGTGGGCAGTACAGTAAAGGTAATGCTTTCTGCAATCTGATAGCCGTTGGGTGCGGTGATCTCGGTCAGCGTGTACTCTCCGGCAGGCAGCTTTTCAATATAGTGGGGCTTGTCCTCGGAAACCCACTGCGCAACCGTGTTGCCGTCCTTATCCTTGATGACCAGCTCCGCGCCGGGCAGCTCTTTACCTGTGGCAATGTCAACCTTGGAGATTTGTACCCTGGTAATATCATCCCGCATGATCACCGTGGCATCGTCCAGCAGCTCCCATTCCTCCCAGGGAATGATCCAGAGCTTCTTTTTATCCTTCAGATAGTAGACGTCTGCCTCGTCCAGCTCATGGCCGTCGGCGTCCGTTTTGCGTTCCAGTCGGAAAACAATGTCATCCGCAACGGCATACCCATCAGCAGGCCGCTTTTCTGTCAACGTGTATTCTTCGTCAAAATGCAGCCCCGTCACACGGTGCGGTGTGTCGGTGGATACCCAGGTGTCAACAATGTTGTCCTTCGCATCCTTGATAATCAGCGTCGCACCGGGCAGTTCCTCGTCGTTGGTCAAATCGCGCTTGCTCACCCACATTTCAGTAGGCTTGTTGGCGCAGGTATTGTCCAGTACCTGCAGGACTTCGCCGTCATGGGTGAAGGTAACATCCATCTCTGCATCATTGAGATAGTATCCCTGCGGGGCGCGCAGCTCGCGGATAAAGTAATTGCCGCTGTTGGTCGTGGCATCGAGCCGGTCACTCTGGCCGTACCACTCGCCGCGGATGGGAACATCGCAGTTGAAATAGGTGTAGCCGTCCGCAACGGTCTCGGGACTGGTGGAAATCAAATCACCGGCAGAGAACAGCTTGCTGCCGTCCACGTCGTAGATGTCATCACGGGTGTACAGGTTGAACATGGCACCGGCCAGATAGTTGCCGGTTTCCTGATTGATCTTGTACACACCCACGCGGGCATGCTCACGGTCATTGTAGAAACCAAGGGTCTGCTGTTCAGCCAGTTCCGCAGAGGCTTCCGATGCGCGTACAACATCAAAATGCTGTTCACTGTCGCCATTCTTGATGATGCTCTTTGCCATGACTACATCGTTCAGCTGATTATCCCAGACAAATGTCACATCGTAGCTATCTGTCGTGCCGATATACCCATAAGGCGGCTTGGTTTCCTCCACATGGTAGCTGCCCAGCGGCAATGTAATACTGACCTCGCCGAGCGTGCCGTCGTGGATGACCGACAGAAAATCATAGGTCGCCTTGGTGCGGGACGGTGCAAACACAGCAGTGTCTGCACTGCCGTCACCGGTGGTAACAACCGCCACCACGTCGCCCTTGGCATACCAGAGCGTGCGGCTGCCGTCAGCATCCAGCTGGCGGTCCTGTGTGTAAATGTCCTCGGCAGCCGTAATGGTGTATTCCGCACCGGCCAGCGGGCGCAGCGTATAGGCAAAGTCGGAATCGGCCTCGCCGGTCATCCAGGGGTCAATCAAATCGATGGTTTCGATCATTCCTGTCAAGGCATTGCCGGTCTTACGGATGGTCAGCTTGCCCAGCGTTTCCTCATTCCAGTAGTTCTCACCAATGACAAGCGTATCCATGCTGTTTTCATTGTCATCACCGGTGGCCTTGTAGATGCGGTCCGTGGAAATATCGAAATCCACATAGTAGTTGCCGCTGTCAGCCCATTCGTTGTAGAAGCCGTCCGGGCCGACAGTCTCCACAATGCGGTATTTGCCCAGTGGTAGCTTTTCAGGCAGGGTCAGGATGCCTTCCTCGTTGGTGTAGAAGGTGTCCACGTTCTTGGTCAAATGCCCATTTACCGTGTCCGTCATCGTGACTAGCTTGGGCTTCCCGTTTTCCAGCCGATAGTTGCCGTTGTCATCCAGCCAGTAGATCTGGAAGGCTGTGTTCGGCAGCAGGACCGGTTTGCCGGTTTCCGTATCGAGTTTCGTGATTTTTAAATACACTTCAATCTCCTCATCCAGTACCGTAAATTTCTGATAGGAATCCGATGCTTTCATCACACTGCCCTTCGGCGTGGCCATCGCGCCCCAAGGGCTGTTGTCCTGCTCGGGATCGATGCTGACCAGGAAAGGCTCTGCCTGGAACAAATCGTGCGGCGTCGTGGTCTCCACGACCAGATAGGTGCCGTAGGAAAGCCCCTGCACGCGAATGCTGCCGGAATCATTGCTGAAGATTTCGGCCAGCTGATACTCATTGACACGCCCCGTGGGCTGCCAGCCATCACCCTTGCCGTTCTTGTTGTCGCCCGCTGCAGTCAGCGTCCTGTTATAGGCGGCAATTTCATCAGCGTTGACCTCGTAGGTCTTGGCAATGGCCTGCGTCTCACCGGAGAAATCCCACTTGGGGTGCTCGTTGTCGTATTCCTTGTTGATGTAGGTATCCAGAATGCTTTGCAGAGTGTAGCTTCCGGTGCGGGTCTGGTCAAACTGCTCGACCTTGGACAAGTCGGACACAAGATAGAAGGTGAACCCGGCACCCTCCAGCTCCAGCCCATTGGACTGACCGCTGGAGGAGACGACCTTGCTGATCTCCACGTTGCCCTTGGCGACCTGATCCTGACTTTCGGTCAGGCCGCTGTCCTTATGGATGTGGTAGTTGCCGTTGTAGGCCGCGGTATCACTGGCAAAGGTGGTTTTCTCCACATACCAGCCCTCATCTGCATAGCTGGGCGTGATGTAGTAGTTGTGCTCATCGCAGAGATACCTGGGCGCATAGGACAGGTAATAGGCATCGTAGGTCCAGGTGCCGTCCAGAGCCTTGCTCTTGGAGATGGTGCTGAACTGGTTCTTGTATACCCAATCTGTATACTGCCCGTTGCTGGCTGCCAGCGCGGCAACCTGCCCGGTAGCTGCCTTGGTGCGGCTGTCCACCGTAGGATAGGTGCCGGAAACAGTAAGAGCGCCCTCACGCAGCGGAATGACCGTGCCGGTGGAGCGCTCTACTACATAATATTTACCGAGGTACAGGTTGGAGAAGGTCAGCCAGCCATCCTCGATTTTGGCACTGGCTACCAGATTGTCCTTTTTCAGCACGGGCAGATAATCGCTGATCCACTGCCCGCTGTTGTCACGAATCGTAGTGTGCCAGATAGGATTGCCATTGGCATCTACGATTTTGGAATAGTCCACGACGCCGGTCACACCATCAGGGTGGGTAATATCCTCGGCGGCATACAGGTCGTACACTGCGCCGTCCAGCACGGCATTGCCGTGAGCAGCGTCGCCTGTCACATACCGCTGTGCATCCAAATCAACCTTAGAGATACTGATTTCGCCCAGCGTGCGGTCATTTTTCATGATACCGTCCGCCGTCGTGGTGGTGTAGCCGTCCTCATTGGCAGCCTTGCCGCTGGCATCGGTGGTATAGCTCCGGGAGGCATCCTTGGGGGAGTTATAGATGGTGACGGTGGTTTCTACGCCGCCGCTGGTCACCAGCTTTGTGCCGCCCTTATCGCCAGTGGCAATGTCGGCATTGTAGTCATCATTGCCCAGCCACAGGACAGCATTGTTGTTGTCAGCCGTAATTTCCACATAGTAGGCGCGCTTGCCCAGCGGTGTGCCCGCCGAGCCGGGGTGGTCAATGTCAGTCCAATCGCCGAAATAGCCCGCGGGCGCTTTCGTCTCCACAACGATGAACCTGCCCTCATTGCGCTGCGTGTAGTACAGTGTATGGCGCATCGTGTCATTGCTGGCATAGGCGGCGTTGTTGATGACAGCATAGGTGCCGTCACCCTGGCGCTGGACGCTGTAGGTGTTGTACCCACCCGTTGGCTGGTATTTGCCGTTCACGACGTCCCACTGGTAGATTTCATACCGGGCATCGCCTGCAATCTGGTTGCCGGTCTCACTGTCCGTCTTTTTGACGTTGATCTGCAGTGACCACTCAGCATTGCGCATCTCATAGGCATTGTTGGAGTTGGCCGGCACTGTAATGGTCTGGTGGCTGCCGTTGCTGCCCCAGTAGGATTCAAAACCGTAGGGGATGGTGACTTCGTCATAACGGAACTGCAAAGATGCAAGTTGCGCCTGCGCGCTGGCAATAGCATTATTTACAGCGCTCTGTGCTTCGGCCTGAATGGCGGCAACCGCAGAATCGCGCTCGCTGTTGGCGGCTGCGTCTGCAGCTTCTTTCGTAGTGTAGGGGCCGACGCTGCCACTACGGCCATCTACTGTCTTGGATACAGTGTAATGCACAGACCAGCTGGCAGATGCTGCACCGCCGTTATTCTGGTAATTGTCGTCGTTGGTGTGGCCGCTTGTGGTGACAGTCTGCACACCGGCAGGGAAAATGCTCCAGCTGCCGCCGTCAATCGTGCCGGACTTGGTGATAGGCTCGATTTCAATCGTGGCACCGTCCACCTTCTCCAGCGTTTTCAGCTGGATCTTATCTGTGGTGATACCATAGGTCAGATCCACGATGCCGCTGGCGGACTGTGCAGGGGCTTCCCAACTGGCATAATACTCCTGTACGACAGGCTTCGGCTCTTCCGTTTCCTCCTCACTGATTTCAGGGCCAATCAGGGCAACGGTCTGCCAACCGCTGCGCGCAGGGGTATAAATGTAGGTGTAGTAGCCGCGGGGCTTTGCATAGGCAACAGCGCCATCCAGCAGGGCCTGCGCGGATTCCAGATAGATTTTTGCAGCAGTGCTCGCGGGATAATTTTCAATCAGCCACATCTGGGTATCGTCGTAAATCGTGCGGCAGAAATCCAAAAGAGAGATTTCTTCAGTATCTTCTGCGGAAAAAGCGACGGGCGTATCGGGCAGAAATTCCATAGAGAGCTGGTCCAGACCGCCCCAGATGCGGTACTGGTTGCCGTAGTGGTCACCGGGAATGCACTGATCCGCACTGACCAGAGAAGTGTTCGTATAAGTGTACGGCGGACAGCCTTTGGGCTGGCCGTTGGCACCGTGGGTGCAGCAGTAGGCTTCCTCGCCATTGAACCAGATCAGCCATGTGCCGTTGACCTTCTCGACCTTGGTGATTTTACCGCTGGTAACGGCAGGCGTGGGACGCTCGGCATAGGCGGCAACGTCTGTGACTTCTGCGAACGGTGCGGCCATGGTGCGGCTGCGGTCAATTACAACGTGCAGCACTTTCGTCAGCGTGCTGCCATCCGGGGCAGTGTAGACAAGCTGTGCGGAAAAGTCGGCATCTGCCTGTACATACAGACCCATAACCGCGGCGGACGTTTCGGCATACTCACTATGCACAAGGCTGCTGCGTGCAGCTTCATCGGCGGGGACGCCGTAGAAGTCCAGCACGGTCACCTCGTTGGGAAGCACCACATCCAGACTGCTGCCGTCTGCAGGGTATTCTACCTGTGCCAGAATGGGTGCAACGGCATAGTCGGTCCCCTCCAGCAACGGAGCTATCATCGTCAGGTCGTCGCTGTTCAGGGTGTCCGCACTCAGGTAACTGTCTGTGCTTTCTTCCAACTGGTCATTCGGCCAGGCAGAAATACCGATTTTTGTTTCACCTGTGGCAACCGGCAAGCCCTGGCTGCCCATATAGGAACCAGTCGGCGCATCCGGTAAGTCTGTGTACAAAACAGCGCCGTCGAAGGTGTAGTCGGTGGATGTCTCCACCGGCGCATCCTCGTCGGCGCTTTGGGTAACCATAGAAGTTTCGCTGTCCTCGGGCGCATTTTCACCTGGGTCTGGATCGCTTTCATCAGTTTGCGGTGCATCCGGTGGGACGTTTTCGTTGTCCTGCACCACGATAGGCGTACCATCTGCATCGGGCTGCGGAGCCTCCGCAAACGCCCCCGCGGGGAACAGGGAACAGCACATCATAGCTGCCATACATAAGGCCGCCACGCGCTGCTTGAGCTTGAATTTGTGATTCATTACACACTTTTCCTTTCATTGTAAAATTTTATCTATATAAAAAAGTGTCTGCCGAAAAAACAGCAGACACTTGAGAGTTTGATTTACCTGTAGCGCTCAACCGACCTTTCCCTGAAAGAACTCCAAAAACTCCGGCAGTTCCTGGTCCGGCAGCTCGTTCATGACCTGCATAGCCAGGTACTCCGCGCGGCTCACCTTGGGAGCAAATTTGCGGGAGTAGGTCTTGCCGGTTCTCACGTACCCAACATCGTGGATCAGGTCTTTTTCCGAAAGGCTTTTCAGAATCGTAAAGACCGAACGCGGCTTCCAGGTGCAGTTCTGGGTCGGGATCAAATCGGAAACGATCTGGCTGGCGATAGCAGGTTCTTTGGAATTCCAAAGGTAGGTCATGATCTGCATTTCGGAGGTCGTCATCCGATACAGAGAGTTTTGCTTTTTCATATCTATTCTCCAATCACTGAAAGGTTACGGTCCAGTAGGTGTACTGGCCCTCGGCTGTGCTGCAAAACCAGCAGCCCACGCCCATGCTGGTGAAGCTGGGCTCCATAATATTAGCATAGTGGGCAGGACTGCCCTGCCAGTAGGTGCAAACGCTGCCGGCAGAGCCAATCGGACCGGCGGCGCAGATCTCACTCCGGGTCGTCATTCCGCTGTGGTCAAAGGGACCGCCTGCCACAAAGCTCTCACAGCGAGCATCGGCGGCAGCACTCAGGCCACTGTCCATCGTCAGAGGGGACAGCCTCGCCGCGGCGCGCATGGCGTTGATATTCTCCTGCACAGCCCAGTAGGCACTGTCAGAACTGTCGATGCCCCACCATTCCTCACTGCCCGCCGCAAGGTCAAAGGGGATAGCGCCATAGCTCATGCTGACCTGTGTGGGCTGGCTCTCCGCGGCAGCGGGTTCCGCAGTGGGCGCTTCGGTAGGTGCTGCTGTAGGTTCGGGTGTGGGAATTTCAGTTGGCGCCGGTGTTGCAGCGGGTTCGGGAGTCTGTGTAGGCGCAGGTGCCGGGCTTTCCATGGAAAGCGACGCAGGTGTTTCAATGGCAGTCTCTTCGGTAGAAACGGTAAGTTCTACCAGCATACTGCCTTCCGGCGTTTGCAAGGTGTTATCGGTCTGCTGTGCGCAGGCGCAGAGCAGCACAGCAGCTAAAAGAATGGATAACAGACATTTTTTCATAGTATAAATTTCTCCAATCAGTAGTATAAATCATACAGACTGCCAGCAAACTCGAGCAGCTTTCTGCCCAGCCAGAACAGCACCTGCGGTGCGCCGTAAGGGCTGAGCAGGAATGACACGATGGCGGATACTGCCGCCTCTTGGTAGCACTTATCGAATAGCGCCAGCAGAGCAGCCAGACCGCCCAGTGCCGCCAAAAACCTGCCGCAAACTCCGCAGATGGCATACATCACGATTGCAATCAGGCCCAGCGCAAGAAGTACCAGAATGACGAGCACAAGACTAATGCGGATTCCCCAGGTAAGGAACAGATTTTTACGTTGAATGGGCATAATGGCCACCTCCTACCTCTATGATACATGGTCTGCGGAAGATTGCAAGGCTGTCGATTTCAGCGTTCCAGTTCGTTTTCCTCTCTAGGCGTTCGCACAGAATCGTCCTCGTTCACGACTTCGGCCTCACCCTCCAGCACCGGGGCATCATTGCCCACATTCAGCAGGGCGTCCAGTTCGGCCAGGCGCGCGCTTTTTTCGTTCAGCTCCTGCTCCTGCAGAAAGGGCTGCTGCAGTTCCTCTTTGGCGCTGTCCAACTGGACGCACAGCTGCTGTAGATTGTTGCGCAGACCGCTGATTTCCTGCGGCAGGGCAGCAACAACATTTTGCAGGCGAACCATATTACCGGCAGCGTCGCTGCCCAGCTCGGTAGTGTGGGTGGCCTCGCCGACCAGATGTGCCACAAACACCTTGGAGAGCGGCACATAGGCAACGGTGACTTCAAATCCCGCATAGTGTCCCACCGAAACCGGATGATCAGCCCGCACGGCAGCACCCACCAGCCCCAGCAGTGCCTTACCGGCGTCCTCGCGCTTATCGTAGACCTTGCCGTCCAACTCAATGCTGAAAGCTAACTTGCCGTCTTTGTCGTAGCTCTGACTGACTTTTGCAGTTTGCAGATCCTTCTCAAACGCCTGAATCCGGCATTCTGTGCCGCGGATCTCCCGCGGAAAGCTGCCGGTCACAGCATCCTCCAACCGGTAGTGCTGGCTGTTGTAGGCAGCCTTCAGCGTGCGGAGGCGTGCGACCTGAATGTCAAGATCCATCTTTTCTTTGATCATCGGGTTTCCGGCAGCCAACGCCTTTACCTCGGCGTAGGAGAGCGCGGCCTCGTCCAGGTCCTCACAGCTGCGGGCAGGGGATTTTGACGTCATGATTTGCGAAATAAACTTCTGCTTGTTCTCCACCAGCTGATAGCTGTAGGCGTCAAACGTGGCCTCCGTTATGTAAATAAAGATGGAAACTTCCTTATTCATGTTGCCCTGCCGCACCATGCGTCCGTTGCGCTGGGCAATATCGGCGGGCCGCCATGGGCAGTCAAGGTGGTGAAGTGCGCATAACCGCGTCTGCACGTTGGTACCAGCGCCCATCTTCTGGGTGCTGCCCATCAGCACACGAACCGCACCGCTGCGGACTTTGCCGAACAGCTCGGCCTTCTTGGCTTCCGTATCGGCATCATGGATGAACTGTACCTCATCCTTGGGGATGCCGCGCGCCACCAGCTTGTCCCGAATATCGTTGTATACATCAAAGCCGTCCGTGCGGGGCGTGCTCAAATCGCAGAAGATCATCTGCGTGGAGCGCTGCGCCTTTGTCCTTTCCCAAATGGTAAAAACTCGCTCTACGCAGGCATTCGCCTTATTGTTGGGGTCATCGGGCAGCAGTGGATTCATCAGCCGTTGATCCAGCGCCAGCTTGCGGCCATCGTTCGTGATGCGCAGCATGTTATCCACATTTGGGGCAACCATGCGATTGCGCACCGCCTCGGCGCGTTCACCCAGCGCCGCCACCATCTGGCGCTGCAGCTCACTGGGCGGCAGCTTTACAATCGTGGGCTTGCCGCCTGTGATTTCCGGGACCGGCAGCTTCAGCATATCGGCGGTCTGAATGTCGGCGCACTGCTTGAACATATTCATAAGCTCCGGCAGATTGTAGAACCGGGCACACCGCGTTTTGGAGCGGTAGCCGTTGCCCTCGGGGGCCAGCTCAATCGCGGTAACGCTC
>JABLTQ010105477.1_pt1 | contig 11431 bp, 10 predicted proteins | sample 7160101 | NCBI WGS metagenome assembly JABLTQ01 (sample SAMN14651228, study PRJNA627086) | human gut metagenome | isolation source: feces | host: Homo sapiens
AATTATATAAAATACTACAGAATGGAGATTACAATATGAAAAAGACCATTACAATAATTATTGTTGTCTTAGTAATTGCAGCTGCTGGTGTTGGCGGATTTTTTTATTTTAAGAAGAACCAGACAGTACATAACAACGACAATGCTATTGGCAACACAGCAGGCAATCTTATCAATGGAGGGCTATTCTGCGAATATAATGACAAAATATATTTTGCCAACCCTGACGATTACAACAAATTATATGTTATGAATTCTGACTGTACGAACATTTCCAAAATAAATGATGACAGCGTTGCCTACCTTAACGTATGTGGCAATTACATATACTATGTAAAGAATAATTTTAATAAAAGTACTATCGGAATGGTATTCAGAGGCCAGCTTTTTGGTCTTTACAGATGTGATTTAGACGGAAGCCATTCAAAAATTTTATATAATGACCGTTCCGGTGCAGCAAGTCTTAGTGGTAACACTGTATTTTACCAGCATTATGATGACACAACAGCCCTTACATTTTATAAAGTAGACATTGATGGCAAGAATAATTCTATAATATCTGACACGCCTTATTCTCCAACAAGTATATATAATGGAAAGCTTTACTTCTCAGACCCTAACGGACGTCACCATATACTTTCTATGGATACTAAGACCTGTCAGATTGTTAATTACTACGACAGCAATTCTTACCTTACATTGATTGATAATAATTACGCTTATTATATAGACCTTGACAAACAGTATTCACTTGTAAGACTTAATATGTCAAATAAGACACTCGAGCTTTTATATGCACCTGAAAATGGCAAAGTAATTAACTACAACGTATATGGTAATAAAATATTCTTCCACGTTGAGGGCGGTGACAATGCCGGTCTTTACAGAATGAATGTTGACGGGACTCAGTTAGAATATGTAGCCGTTGGCGAAATATCAGGTATTCACTGTACTTCCAGGTATACCTTCTTCTCATATTATGAAGATCAGTCAACACTTTACAGAATACCTACAACTGCACCAATAACAACTATTGAAGAGATTTCAATTAATTAATTTATCTATTAAACAAGTAAATATAGAACAATTCCTACGATGCCAGAGCATAACATAACCCAAAGAGGATTAGACTTCCATTTTCTTAAGATAAAAATATCAATAGCAAAAATTATCAAAGCTACAACATCCAAAGATGTAAGATTATTAGGAAGCGTGCTTTGTCCATAAAACGCCATAATTAACAATGAAATACCTGCTGATGCAATCATTGCTATTACAGCCGGTCGTAGCCCTGAAAGAATGCCCTGTACCATATCGAGTCCACGATAACGATAATACATGTAAGCAAGCACCATTACAATGATGCAGGATGGAAATACACAGCCAACAGTTGCAATAACAGCACCACAAAATCCAGCGACCTGAATTCCCACAAATGAAGCAGAGTTAATTGCTATTGGACCTGGTGTCATTTCAGCAATAGTTATAATATCAGTAAACTGTGTCATTGTAAGCCAATGGTGAATATCAATCACCTGATTTTGTATTATTGGCATAGCAGCATACCCACCACCAATACTTAACAATCCAATTTTAAAAAAGCTCCAGAACAATTCAAGATATATCATTGCTTATTACCTGCTTTCCGTTTCATATTTTTAATCCATATATCTAATGTTCCAATACAACCACAGACAAAAATAACTATAATGATATTTATAGATAAGTAACGTACAGCTATAAATGAAGCCAACATTATTATAATTGGTAGCGGTCGTTTTTTTTGAAATATACTCTTTGCCATATTTATTACAACATCGCAAATCACAGCAGCAACTCCGCAAAGCATCCCTCTCATTGCCATACTAACAATAACATTATTACGAAATGCCTGATAGAACATCGAAATTATTGAAATGATTATTAATGGGGGCAATACTGTTCCCAATACCGCAAGTATAGCTCCTGGAATGCCTGCTATATGATACCCCAACATAATTGAAGCATTTACTGCTATCGCACCTGGCGAAGCTTGTGCAATTGCTGTTAAATCCAGCATCTCTTCTTCCTCTATCCAGCCTAGTTCCTCAACAAACTTTTTCCTCATTAAAGGAATTATTACAAATCCTCCTCCAAATGTACACGCACTTAATTCAAAAGTTGATAAAAACAATTTTCTATACTTATACCAGATGCTCATCTCTAGAATTCCATCCTTCCTATTTTTTAATACTATATCACTTGATTCCTAATAATTGAAATAATATAATCTTACATAAATAATAAGTAATTTGATATAAGGAGTTTATAATGACACTACGACATATGATAATTTTTCGTGCTGTATGTGAAAATGGATATAATTCTACAAAAGCTGCATCTGCTTTACATATAACACAGCCAGCTGTAAGCCTTGCCATCAAAGAAATAGAACAATATTATGGGGTACAGCTTTTTGACCGCATAGGGCGAAGACTCCAAATCACTAGTGCTGGACAACGTTTTCTTCAATATGCAATACACATATCCGATTTATTTTCAGATATGGAAACTGGATTTCGCGACTGGGATTCCAAAGGCATCATTCGCATAGGAGCAAGCATAACAATTGGCTCTCAATTTTTACCAAATTATGTAAAGTCTTTCTATGAAATATGTCCAGAAATAGATGTAAGAGTAACTATCGAACAATCTGAACGACTGGAGCAAAAAATACTTGCAAACGAGTTAGATTGTGCGTTAATTGAAGGTATATCGCATAATTCTAACATCGTATCTGAAGCCTATATGCAAGACTATTTAAGTGTTATTTGCGATACTAATAAAGGATGGAAAGATGGGCAGAATATACCCATAGAAGTATTTCAAAAGCAGCGTTTTCTATTACGTGAAAAAGGAAGCGGAACACGTGAAGTTTTTGATCGTGTTACTACACAAGCTGGCATTCATATTATTCCAGTATGGGAAGCTATGAGTACAACAGCACTAATCAACGCCACGATCAACGGACTAGGTATTTCTGTTTTACCAAATAGAATGATTATTCCATCATTAAAACAAGGATTAATTTCTACAGTAAAGGTACAGGATTTAATTTTCAGTAGAAATTTCTATATTATTTACCATAAAGATAAATTTTTGACTCCATCTATCAAACAGTTTATTAATCTGTGCAAAGAATATGTATAATAGTTATTCATTGCCATAGTACAATATAATATAAAAATAACAATAAGAGCCACAGTTTCATTTAAACTATGGCTCTCTTATTATTTTATATTTATTAATCAGGATATTCGCTTGTTATTCCGAAATATTCTTCTAATGAAATCCAATCACCATTATTATAAAGCTTCTCTGCTAATTCAGTTCCAACATATCTTAAATGCCATGATTCATACTGGTAACCTGTATAAGCATCCTTTCCCTTTGGAAATCTTATGCAGAAACCATATTTATAACAGTTATCATTAACCCATTTACCTTCGCTTGTATACTGAAAGCTGTCTTCAATCGAATTCAAATCAAAGCATAGACCCGTCTGATGTTCTGAATTACCCGGTCTTGATGAATAAGTATCTGCCGCAGCTTTTCCATCGTTGGCTACATATCTATTGTAAAGACCCACCTGATAATCATATGAACGGTAACCACTCGCAATATAGATATTAAGTCCTTTTGCTGTCGCATCTGCCTGCATTTTTCTGAAAGCCGTCATTAAATCCTTGTCAAGGCTCTTATTACTTCTTGCCTCTGTTACAGGTACTTCTGGATTTTCTGGAATAAATGTACTTGGAAGTGCATATGTCTTATTGGCTATTAAGTAACCATCTATATATGTTGCTCCATTTCTGTTATCAATAGTAAATCCCTTAGATGTCTTAGTTACGCCATCTCCTGTTGATGACCCTTTTTTATCATCTGTCTGCTGGCTCTCTGTGCTCTTATCATCTGAACTATTAACATTTGAAGCATCAGATTTACTCGCTGTATCTGTGCTGTTATTAGATGAATTAATACTATCACCTGCCTTAGACTCTGTGTTATTACTGCTATCGCTTGTTGTAACTATTGTATTATCATTAGTATCCGTTGACTTTTTCCTGTTAGCATTTAATAATAATACTACTGCTACAATAATCACAACAACTACTACGGCTATACACGCGGCAATTGTAATTCTTTTTCTCATAATCCTCTGTTTTCTTGTTAATCTTTTCTTTCTCATATGTCCTCCTGTTATCATTATATTAATGGAGATGCAACTTTATAATCTGAATTCACAATAACATTTTTTAATGCTGTAACCTGCTCATTATCACACTCTTTTATTAAATTGACAAGACCCTTTGTTATAAGCCACGCACCATATTTATTAAAATGTGTATTCTCTGATACAGTGTCTTTCTTAGCAAGTTCATTAACAAAATCCTCTGGCCACTTGCCCTTATTGATACCCTTTTTGATAGATGTATACTTGTGAATATCAGCTTCGCCTATACTCTCAAAAAGCTTTACCGTATAACTAAATAAATCTATCACGGGAGTATGTGTTTCCTCTCCTATCTGCTTCATTGCCCTTATATAGCAGAAATTATCACCGCCGTGAAGTCCCGGACCATCTTTAATTGTTCCGTCCTTGTTAAATGCTGTTCTTGCCGGTGCTGTTACAAGCACTGGAACAGCATTATGTTCTCTTGCCATATCAATATACTGCTTTATGAACCATTTGAAGCTGCCCTTCTCACCATTAGGTGAATATGGATAATATGTATCATTAGGGTAAGTGTTATTAAATGCCTTAACGCTTGCAAGCACTGCTTCCTTATCAGCTATTGAGTCATCTTTCATTAAAGCATCTATATATTCTTTAGGAATATAATCTTTAGGCACTCTCTCGCCCGGTATAACCGGATATCTTCCGTCCTCATCAGGTATTCCAAGCTCTGTCATACGGTTAAACATAGTGCTGTAACCTTTAGAACTATCATCATTGTGGCAGAATTCTATCAAAAGGTAATCTCCTGCCTGTATACTTTCATCTATTTTATCAAATCTTCCTTCATTGAGAAATAACCTTGAACTTCTGCCTCCCTTGGCGCAATTAAATACTTTAGTATCAGGAGTTACTTAATATTTAAGGTATTGTCCCCAACCTGCTATAAATTCTTCTTCTGTGTAATTCTGGACGATTGAATCGCCGGCTAAATAAATATTCATAATTCTGCCTTTCTTCCTCTTTGTAATTACTTTACACGACTTATACATCTGCTTGTTTGTTTTTAATTGAACTGACATATTTATTGCTTATCTTCATAGTTTCGCTGTGGACTTTCATAGATTTTGTCGCACGGACATTGTGTGAGGGCTTAATATTACCGCTGGACACGCTTTCGCTACTTGAAACCGTAACGGACACATAAGCGGCTAAAATACAGCCGCTAAGTGCCGGCGGTTTCAAAAGTACCCAGCTTGCAATATTAAGCCCTCACACAACTGGTGTTCTATAAATTTGTGTCAGTTTTATATGTTTAAATGATAGCACATATCTGTTATTTTCACTATATATTTTCGACAGTAGTTTCTGTTACTGCTTTCGATTTTAGACATACCTATCTATACTAAATGGTTGTCACTAGCTATATCGTAATTATCTGTGTACTCCGCATTTTGCCTAAGCTCCACTAACATTTCATCAACTTCTAATTCCATAGTCCCAATCCCTTTCCTAACATATCCCCCGTATCTTTCCTCTCCACTCACAACGCTGCTCTTGACTACAACTATATTTAAGTATATCATAATAAAGTTACATAAGTTATATCAAATCTATTAAAAACCCCCAATTAAATCAGTCCTCCAGACCGATTTAACCCAAAAATCACCCACCAAAAAGGTCGATAAATACCATTTTATAAATAATAAAGGTCGATATAGCACCACCCACAAAGCTCATCGCCACAACTGTGCATATCTCACAATACCGCACCGCTACCTTTAATGATATCACCAAGGTTACCCCATCGCAACCAAGTGCCACTGTCAGATTGGTGTGGGCTGATATAAGCATAAGAAGACGATGGGGAGCCGCCGGTCCTTAGCTGGCAGTGCCAACTGGCAGCTTAGTACCGCTGCGAGCGACACTCAGTGCAAACGGGTCTTCGTTGCTTATATCAGCCCACCCCAATCGTCCATGTCTATAACATTGTTATTTATCCCCCTTTTAAAAATATTATGTAAAGAAAGGACCCTACTTATGCAAGATAAAACACAACAGATTTTCCGCGATGCTCCAGTACCTAAAGCCGTACTTACTAACGTAATTCCATCTATAATAAGTATGCTTATGGTTCTTGTATACAATCTTGCGGATACATTTTTTATTGGTCAGACTAAAGACCCACTTATGGTTGCCGCTGTTTCCATTGCTACACCAGCATTTATTATATTCATGGCTGTCGGTATGTTATTTGGAATTGGTGGTACTTCTATGATAAGCCGAATGCTTGGCGAAGGAAAACGTGATATGGCCAAACATATTTCAGCATTCTGTTTTTGGACAGGTGCAGCAATTGGCGTTATTGCTATGATAATTATGACAATATTTTCAGTTCCCGTATGCCGTCTTATCGGTGCAAGTGATGCTACAATAGGATACGCTTCACAATATCTTTCAATCGTTGCCATTGGAATACCATTTCTTATTGTAAGCAATTCCTTTAGTAATATCATTCGTTCTGAAGGTCACGCTACAGTCGCTATGACCGGAATGATTATCGGTAATATGATTAACATTGTACTTGACCCTGTTATGATTATTGGTTTTAAATGGTATGTTGCAGGTGCAGCTGTTGCCACAGTTCTTGGTAACATTTTCTCAACCGTATTTTATATTATCCACCTTACTTCCAAGCGGTCGATATTATCGATTAAACCTAAAGATTATTCCGCTAAAAAGATAATTACTCTCGGTGTGCTTTCAATCGGAATTCCAGCTTCACTTAACAGCATACTTATGAGCTTCTCCAATATTATGATCAATTCATTTATGGCAAAACATGGTGATTTACAACTTGCCGGTCTTGGTGTTGCTATGAAAGTTAATATGATTGCAGTTATGCTTCTTATTGGTGTTGGAACTGGTATCCAGCCTCTGCTCGGCTACTGTTTCGGTGCTGGAAATAGCAAGCGTTACCGCTCAGTTTTAAAATTCTCTTTATGTTTTGCAATATGCTTAAGTATTATAATGACACTCATATGTTATCTTGGTGCAGCTCCTCTTGCAAAAGCATTTCTTGATGATGAGGAAGCATTTGGATATGCATTTGCATTTTCAAGAATATACATAATGTCTGGGCCTGTGCTTGGAATACTATTCGTATTCATCAATGCAATACAGTCAATGGGTGCTGCGATACCATCGCTTATACTTTCAGTAAGCCGTCAGGGAATAATCTATTTTCCGATACTGATTACAACAAGCATTGTGAACAACACGCCTGTTAACCTTGCTATGACACAGCCTATAACTGACTATATTGCAACAGCTTTATCTATAGTATTATTCATAGTAGCTTATAAGAAATATTTTGTAGCTAAAGATGATACATCTGTGGCTGATTAATGTTATAGTAATACTATTAATTGACTAAATCAGACATAAATTTATATAATTAATACATAATTAATATAAAACCAATAGTCATAAAACGTAAGTGCTTACCATAAAACAGCAGGACTGCCATATATATGCCCCCTACTTAACAGTAAGGTGACATATACATAGCAGTCCTGCTTTATTAAGAATAGTATTCTAATTTCAATTAATTCATATTCTGAGATTATGCTGCTCTATTTCCAACACTCACCTCAAAAATATTAACTTTATATTACCCCTTCGAATCGTAAGATGTTCCATATAATAAATCTGACACATCAACACTTGAAGATGAAGAATTATAAAGACCTGACAGGCTTTTCTGTATGCTTAATGCTTCTGATACAATATTATTAACTGAACCTGATTGTTCTTTAATTCCCTTCATTAATTCAGACTCACTTCCTAACATCTTCTTTAATTCAGACATATCTGCACTCTTTAACTTATCAGTGTCAACTGAAAGCTTGCCATTATCATCAACAGTAATACCTACTGCCGCAAGTGCCTCCTTATTGTCTGTTACAAGCTTATCAAGCTTAGTCTTGTAAGTATTCTCAATTGTGCTTCCAACTGTATTAATGTTAGTAATAAGTGTATTATAAGCACTTACAAAATTATTAACAGTATCATATACCTTATCTTTAGAATAATCACTTGAATCTTCATTCCAGAGCGATTCGTTAGATAATGAACTTATTACACTGTTAAGATTAGATGCTGAAGATGCAACCTTCTCATACTGTGCATCCTTAGAAGAACTTGATGTATCATATCCAAGAACTTCTTTCATCTTCTGCTGATATCTTAAGTTGTTATTCTGGATAAGAACATCAATATAAGAATCTGCGGCACTCTTTGACTTGCCTGTTGAACTACTACTATTTAACATATCAAGAAGAGTAGTAGATTGTGTAGAAATATTCACTTTATCTTCCTTTCCGTGCAATCGCACCAGGATATATAATTCCCTCCGTGGATATCCATATTTTATATATCGGCACGCATAACAATATGTTTAGAAAATATTCCTAATTCCCATCGCGAATTATAATTATATCATTCAGCTTAAGCATAGTATCCTTCTGTGGAAGAATCGATAAATCATCTCTAAATATAAGATATATTGACACAAAATCTGTTTCTTCAATCTCCTCTACTGTCTTTCCTGCCTGTGTCTTATCAATCTTTATCTCTGCTATCTCTTTTATATCTGCATTTTTAATATCAGAAATGCTGCTTTTTCTCTGATACTATTCAACAAAACCTGCACTAATAATACCTGTTGGTATAGCCACCGCACCAACTCCAAGATAGGCTATGCATATCGCCATAATTCTTCCAACTTAAACCTTGCAGTTACTCCTTTACATTCAGGATAAAGCAGATCCGCCGTCCATATCCTAAGAATATATTCCACGCAGAATATAAATAAAGTTATATACTCAACCCATTTAAAAAATCCACCCATAAATGCAAGCTCATCAAAGGTCTGCAAAAATGTCACTATAATATTAGAAAATATTGTTATCGTTATAAATATATCAAAAGCCCTGCTTATGCGGTTGCTCTTATCCCCAATCTGAATTATGTTAAATATATTGTTCTTCATACAAATCCCGCCGCCTGTATTCATAATCAGTTCATACGCTTACAGTTTGACTGACTGATGATTATTAATTGCTGTTATCTGCTGTAACATTTGTTATATATTGTAACATATATTACATAATAAACACACAATAAAATACCGGTGCCAGCTATTAACTGACACCGGTATTAAAATTTATAAGGAGAAATGTATATTATTATGATGATGTGAATACCAGCCACTAGTCCTGTTATTCACATCACACAACAAGCGATTAGTTATTAGCAAATAATGCTGTTGATAAATATCTATCACCTGAGTCTGGGAGTAATGCAACGATATTCTTACCCTTGTTCTCTGGTCTTTGTGCAAGAATTGTAGCTGCCTTTAAAGCTGCACCTGAAGAAATACCAACAAGTACACCTTCACTTACTGCGAATGCTCTGCCTTCTGCAAATGCATCATCATTATCAATTGCAATTATTTCGTCATATATCTTTGTATCAAGAACTGTAGGAACAAATCCTGCACCGATACCCTGAATCTTATGAGCACCTGCTGTTCCCTTTGAAAGAACCGGACTTGTTGCTGGCTCAACTGCTACAATCTTAACATCTGGATTCTGTGACTTAAGGTATTCACCAACACCTGTAACTGTTCCGCCTGTACCAACACCAGCTACGAATATATCTACCTTACCATCAAGCTGTTCCCAGATTTCTGGACCTGTTGTAGCCTTGTGAGCTGCTGGGTTAGCCGGATTATCAAACTGTCCTAAGATGATAGAGCCTTCGATTTCCTTGTTAAGTTCTTCTGCCTTTGCAATAGCACCCTTCATACCCTTAGCACCTTCTGTAAGAACAAGTTCAGCACCATAAGCCTTTAAAAGATTCCTTCTTTCTACTGACATTGTATCTGGAAGTGTAAGAATTGCTCTATAGCCCTTAGCTGCTGCAACTGAGGCAATACCAATACCTGTATTACCACTTGTTGGCTCGATGATTGTTGCACCAGGCTTTAATAATCCCTTATCTTCTGCATCCTTAATCATTGCTAATGCAATTCTGTCCTTTACAGAACCTGCTGGGTTGAGATATTCAAGCTTACCAAATATGTTAGCCTCTATAACCCCTGCCTTCTTAGAATATCCATTAAGCTTAAGTAATGGTGTCTTTCCTACTAATTCTGCTGCACTCTCTACATAATTACTCATATTATTAATCCTCCTGAAAATGTTTTATTATTGTTTTCCTATAAACCTATATGTTTAATGTGTTTTATGATTGCATTATATCCTCTGATTAGTAATCTGTCAACCACTAATTTTTAAATTCTTATAATTTTTATTATGCCCCGTATTATCCTTCCATATATCCATAATAATTAAATTAAAAAGAAGCCTGTACCACAGCCAGTGTCATTAATTTAATAACATTGCCGTATTCCAGACTTCTATCTTATTATCTTTATATAACTTATTAATATATATCATATATATCAACCGAATTTCTTCGTTACATCTGCCTTCATTATCTTGTCAGCATATTCCACGCCATATTTTTTCACAACATACTTATAGCACTTTGATAACTGAGGTGTTCTTGACTTCAAATCGTGTGCATCAGATGCAATATAATCTACAATATGGTCTTTAAGAAGTGCCTTAGTACATCTCTGTACTGCCCAGCCATTATCGCCGGTAACTGAGTCTGCGTTAATCTGTATGTCAGCACCCATTCTCTTTAACTCATATATATAGTCCCAATCCTTAACCGTACACACATATCTTTCAACGTGTGCCACAATTGGGTGATAGCCAGCCATTATAACATCAAGTACAGCTCCTCTTACCTTGTCCTGCTCAACTCCTGAGGAGAACTCTATAAGAATTGTGTCAGTTCCGCACATTGTCTTTTCATCAAGCTTATCCAAATCGTCTAATATCTCTGACCTGAAATACACTTCCCTGCCAAGATACACTCCCATATCAGGAAATGTCTTAGCCGCCTCGTCAGCAAGTATCTCATAATGCTCTACTATCTTGCTGTAATGTGCCATACCCCTCTTAGGATGAAAATGTGGTGTCAATATGACATCTCTTATACCATCTTCATACGCCATTTGCAACATTTCCATACTTGTCTTTATATCCGGCGAACCATCATCAACTCCAAATAAAATATG
>JABLTQ010131748.1_pt1 | contig 11428 bp, 11 predicted proteins | sample 7160101 | NCBI WGS metagenome assembly JABLTQ01 (sample SAMN14651228, study PRJNA627086) | human gut metagenome | isolation source: feces | host: Homo sapiens
ATGAGTATCGTAAACACAAGATAGTGATAATCAATGAATTATCAAAACCTTTAGCCTTTTTTATTTCAATTATTTTTCACTTGCGAAACTTGAGTCAATATCTTTATCATATCAAAATTTCATTAAGTTTTGACAACAACTCGTCTTTCCAATCGTCGCTTTTCAAATTATAATAAACAAATCCTTTATATATTTCTTTGTAATGAGTCCGAAACCTTTCATCTAGAGCATTAATTCGAACTCCGTCTACAAAACTTTCATACATTGTAACCACAACAACAGGTGTCTTGATATGTCGAAGCTTCATGAATCTTAAAATATTGGCTCCACCCAAAGGTTCTTGTTCACCATTATCTTCTTTTTGAGTATCATATGTATTCATACTAACATCTAAAATAATAAGTTCATAATCACTGCCATGAAAGATGACTTCCTGTTGAGCCGAATTGTACGATTGTTTGTCAGTAAGTACACACTGCATGATGTTTTGTTCACAAAAAGATTTAATGTGCTGTAATTTAGTCTCATTATCCTCGATTATTAATATTCTTTTTAACATGCTTTAAACTCCTCTAAATAGATTGTTACATTTGTAAAACATTTACCATGATCAGCTTTCATTTCTATGGAGTTTCTTTTACAGTTCAAATCACTAGTCAATATCTTTTTGACTTTAGCTATACCACTACCTCCTTCACTCAATGCAGAAACCGATTCGCCAAGTTTTCTTTCAATTATAGCATTCAATTCTTCTGAATTCTGATCGGTGTCATTTACAAAAGCAAATAGAACCTTATCCTGTTCAATAAGAATATCAAGTTCAAAATGACGTTTACCATCAGATGCATCAACACTATGATTGAACATGTTCGAAACAACATTTCGCAGAATATCAGCATAGTGCATTACATATACTGATTTTATCTTGAATGTTTCTCCTTTTATGCTCAATTGATCATCTGTTTCACAATTAGTATTGGAGTATTTCACAGCATTAAATACCTGATGCGAAACCACCTTAAAATCGACATCCTCAAGTTTAGGATTAGATACATAGAACCATCTTGATATCTTTTGGATTTTCAATCTAATAGCCTCAGTTGCTGAGCGAATCTGTGACAATATCCCGTCTCGAGCATGGCCGTTAGGTAGATTATCTTTGATAGTGCTTTCCAACGTAGAAATTGAAAATATGATTGTATCTGTAAAATCATTATCAATATATTTTCTGATGGACTCAAGGCTTGCCTCCGTTTTTTCCCAAAGCCATGTAAAGACACTTTGAATAAAATACTCCTTAGAATCATTCCCCTTCGCCAAATTCAAGCCAATTTCCATCGCTTTGATTGCGGCTTCATTTTCCTCCACATTGTAGTTAAAGAGTCCCTCAGGTTTCTCTTTAGAGTCATAGATTTGGAGCTTCTTCTTTATTAAATCTGTCACTGCGTTATCAAATTCTGTCGAAAACTTGACTAATGCGGCATTAACAATATCCCTTTCTGATCGTCTCAGATTGTAAGTAGTCGCCCAATACAAATCATCCACATAAGATTCGTCCCTAATTTGCAGAATAAGCTTTCGTTGAGCCATCTCTGGCCTGAGCATACTCTCAAGCTCTCCATGTCTGACCCTGGTACTTAGATAGGCCACTAAGCCATAATCACTATACAGGAATTGTTCACGTATTACACAATACAAATTGTTGAATATCTCATAAATGCCATTGCTTTTTACTGCAATCTGAGTATTGTTATCTTCCTCGTATCCAATTTTATCGTCAAAAAACAAAGAGCCATCAAAATTAACAACAAATATGTTCTTTCTTTGTTGAATTATTGTGTCAACAAGCATTCTATAGCGACTGTATTGTCCATCTATCTCCGGTAATTTATAGTTTATAATAGCCTCTTCATTAGCGTATATTTTACTTTCGTCCATATTCTTGGATAGATTATAGACAAGCAAAGCATCTTCTACTTTTTTCAGTTGTTCTTGGTATTGTTCCCTTTTTTTCGTATTGAGCCCGATGATATACTGCAACATCTTTTTCCTTTCCGAAAGACGATCCTTAAAGCTATCTATGATTGAATAATGTTTTAATATCTCGTCATTATTGAGCAAAGAGAATAATACTTCCAATTTCTCTTTTCCATACTCTTGAAGAGATAAGGCACTTATCAGTTCAGAAGGGTATTGGACATTCTTAATTTCACAAAGTTCTAGTAAAACAAAACTCTTATCGACAGAATACTTGCAGGTTAGGGCAACAAAAATCAACAAATCGACATTTCTTCTGATGCCATCATAAAGATTCTCTTGAAGATACTTAATAATAGAATCAGTATCCACTTTTGCAACCGAGGCTAAGTCTTTCACATAGTAGTCAACATAGAGGTTTATCGCTTCTTGTACTTTATTATCCTGAAATAAGCAATCTACCATCTTTGCTACCGCAGTCTGACGAATAGGCACAAAATCCGTAGCACTATCATACAATTTTGCAGCATGTCTATATGCCTCAGAATACATTCCTTTTTTATAATAATGTTCTGCGTTTATTGGTTCTGCAATATGTAATGGTAAATTTTGTGTATCTATTTCCTCACAATTAATTCTTTTCTTCCATACCTGACAAGACAATGAGGGCTTAACATTATTCTCGTACCTCTCTATATAACGTATAGCCTCGTACGAATCTCCCCACATTCTTGAAAAAATTGGATCGAAATATGTTACCCCCATCAGTTTCTGACGATCATCAACCTTTTCATTTGATTCAATTTTGCAAAAACCATCTACAGCAGATGCAATTTGGAATGAATAAGTATTTTTATTGAATTGGTATAATTCATAGAGATTGTCATTCGCTGCATTAAAGGTAAGTACATTATATATTCTACTACACAACAAATTTATTGGTGCGATAGAATTCTCTAAATATGGTATAGAAAAAGATTCTTTAAGATAGACCAATGACCGTACATAGAAAATACATGCATCAAACATACACGAAGGATTGCTTTTAATTAGTTTTATTGCTTCATCTTTACACTGTGAATAATTACCCAAGTAATAACAATCCAGCATATTCATTACGTTTTCATTGACATAGTTATCGATTTTCCTATTTTCCAAAGCCATAACTGGTACCAACGCTATATCGTTAGTCTTACCATACAAGTAACAACCTTTCAACAAGATAGTTTTGTCATTTGGTTTTTGAATCAAAGCACTCTTAATTATTGACACCAACATCAAATACCGATCGACTAATGCCGATAATGATTCAAACATTAACGGTAAAGACAAATCTGTGTTCTGATACTGGTTATAATAATTAAGTCTGTATAAAACATATTGATAGTAATCCTCATGTAACGCAGTTCTGTTTCTTTTATACAAAGCATTCAGGTCTTCATCATACTTGAAAGGAGACACGTCCTTATGACATCGATTATACAGACTATACAATATTGACAATATGTAATTATTATTGTTTGTACATTCCTGCAGAATCTCAGAAATATAAGTAAGACCTTCTTTTGATTTACCGTCGTACTCAAACAATAATATCATTGCCTCATAGTACCAAAGCGACACACCGAACTTGACCTTGATCTCATCCAATAAAATATGGCATTGTTCATAAGCCCCCAACAAGAAATTATTTTCAAAGTCAATCTTCTTCTTAGCGAATAATTCGAGATTATTCCAATGTCCCCTCATATAAGCGAGAGTCCAATTTATCTCCTCAACAACAGAATTTGGACGAAAAAATTTGGAGGATTTACCGCAGATCATATCAAGAGTTTTCGGATACAATATGCCCTCTATATCCGTAGGGACTGTCGTATAAACGTTACTTATGCAATCTACTACATCCCTGATCTCAACATAGCCTGGCAGTGACTTCAAAGAATTTATTGCATCTTCTTTAGAATGAGTTCTAAAGAAGGTCAGATATTGCTGTTTAAAATGATGTGTCCTATCTTTTTTCATTTATTTTGAAAATGTGTAAACTACTATTCTACCATTCCGTTCATTTTTAAGACGTTAGTTGGTTCGGTTGTTAGGTGCGCGTCCATTAGTGGTCAATTTTTGGACCTGGCTCAACGTCCGAGACATAGCATCCGCTCGACCCGTCGCCGGGCCAAGCATTGTCCGTTTTTGTTATTTCCTGTTGATTATTTTTTCTCTTTTCCTATGCGGGCGACAACCTCAGATGCCCAAAATGCTTCCTGCGTATGCGTCCACTTTTCCGCAAGCTGATGCTTGCCGCTGATTTTCAGCGGTTTCCTTAAACTTATTTTTTTCGATTATTTTGATTTTTCTGCTATGCGGGCAGATGGCAGGCAGTTCGTCAGGTCGTCGCCGTCCCTTGCAGAACGAAGACGTTCCAAAAGGGATCTCAGATAATCTTCCACGTTACGCCTCACCATCTTGCAGCTCTCGATCACAGAGTACATGAACGCGTTGTGCCTGGCCGACCTCTCGCTTCCGATGTTCCCGGCGTTCTTCAGGTTCATCTTTATCCGACGCATCATCTGCTCGCCAAGGTTGTTCGAAAGCTCCACGTCGCCACACTCAAGCACCCTCTTCATCGCCGGCCATTCCCCTCTCGCATATTTAAGAGCCTTTTTCAGTAGTTCTCCGCAGCCCACGAAGTCCGACTTACGGAACACCTCCAAACGCTCCTCTATTCTCCTCATTATGTCCACTGTGCTCCCGTCGCCTGAAGCCCTTTCGGCATCCCTCGCCTTTTGGCTCTCCACGTCAACATAGTCCTTCTTTTCGGATTCACGGTTCCCCCCGCGGCCGGAAGGGCCGTCATCATCCCTGCCTCGGCCTGCGTTGCGCTCGGACTTACGACCGAAGTTCCTGCCGCTGAACACGTAGACGCTCTTCGCGGTGTTCGGATTAAGCCTCATCTCATCGCGGACGATACCGCTCAGGCCGGATGTTCCCTTGCGCAGGTCCACCTTCTCCCTATACAGGTAGATGGAATATTCACTTGACATCGTCACCATGGCGCCACTATCCAAGCATCTTCCTGACCATGCCGAACAGCTCGCTGATGTCGCCCTCGCACTGCGACAGCTCCATACCGTTCGTGAACCGCACACGCACGTCGCGGATGCCGAGGGTCTTCTCCGGGCCGCCGCCGTCAACGACAAGCGGGATGAACCCGCCCGACAGCTGGCGCTCGTCGGCCTCCTTGAGGACGCTGTATTCCTTCTGGCCCCTGCGTGAATATTGCATGAACTTCTCATAGTCATATCCCTCCTCCTCGCAGAACTTCTTCATCGAGCGGCCACGACCGTTCTGGTTGTAGTGCTTGAGCGCGAACGCGTAGTTGATTGTCGGATCTTCCTTCATCTTTGACTCTGTTTTTGGTTTGAGACAAAGATGCGCAGACTTGTTCAGAACTCAATGCGGAAATGTGGACGCGTACGGTCCATAATTTGACCACTAACCATTAAGTTCCATTGCTATTGTGTTAATATATTTAAAGATCCTTGTGGTCAAAATAGCCGCGTCTGCTATCAGTAATTTAGGCCGAAAGACCAAAGGGGTAGCGTGTTGCCGTGAGCGAATTCAATGTCATCCTTTACGACATAGGAATCCGGAAGGTCCTCAATCTGTCTTTTTCCTTTATTCCGGCCACCGATCTCAAATGTGCGGTCACCGATGACAAAATCAGACTGACGTGAGGAAACCACATCATTCTCCACACGCATCTGGTTGTAGAAAAAAGTTTCCCTCATGTTCCCTATGTCAGCTTTCCCTCCGGACAAGACTGTCATCAGACTTGGGTTGTCAATATAGACCTTCTCCACTTTGCCCAGTCCCCTCATGCCTCCCGTATCGTCCCTAAGTTGACCTATCAGCTGAGCCTTCTCCAGTAACGCGAGATAGTCTGAGACGCTGTTTCGGCTGACTCCGATTTCAGACGCGAGGCTATCCGCATTAGGTTTATACGGAGCAAGTGTCGAGATAACAGCCAGCATCTTTTTTAGTTTTTTTGCTGTCGGTGCCTTTAGTTCGGCATACTGTGCGATGTCTGATTCTATCGTTTTTGTTATGACATTCTGCATCCTCATCGGGAAATCTCCCTCCAATGCAAATGGATAGTAGCCCTCTGCAAGGTAACGTCTGAAAAGAGGGAGAGGATGAAGCACACCGTCAATACGTGACTTGCCCGCGAGTATCTCGTCAAGTGAATACTTAGATGCGTTTATGTTGTGAAACAGTTCCAGATACTCTCTGAAGGACAAACCATACAGCGTATAAGGTAGTACCCTTCGACTGAGATCAGCGACACCGTCCATGATGTCCAGTATGGAAGATCCTGAGAAAATCACCCTCATGTCCGGATGAGTGTCATATATCTGCTTGAGTTCGCGGGACCAGTCAGAATACTTGTGAACTTCGTCTATGACGAGCAAATGGCCAGCATCCTTCGAGAACTCATCCGCAACCTCGACAAGAGAGTGAGTGCTGAAATATGTATGGTCAGCGGATATGTATAGAAACTTGCAATCCGAAGCCTGTTCCTTAAGATATTGCAGGATCATCGTGGATTTGCCGACTCCTCTTGCCCCTGTGATCGCGATCATACGGGAAGTCCAGTTCACACGTTCATAAAGATACCTGTGAAAACTGCTGGTCGTAAGTTCCAGCTGCAAACGCATGTATTCGTATAACGCCTCGTCAACCATACTCAATTAATTTTATATATCTATGCAATACTATTGCAAAGATAGCAATTGCACTCAAAAAGTGCAATTATTCCATGTATCATGCACCCATATTGTGCACAACATTTTGCATGAGTTTTATGACTTCCTCCAGACCATCCTGTTGACGATGCCTGTGTAGGACTGGATGATCTTGACTACCTTGGTGGAGACATTCTCGTCGGTGTAGGTCGGGACAGGAAGGCCGAAGTCGCCGGCGCGGTTCATCTCCACGGCGGTGTCCACGGCCTGCAGAAGGCTGCGCTCGTCAATGCCGGCGAGGATAAAGCAGGCCTTGTCAAGGGCCTCGGGACGCTCGGTAGAGGTTCGGATACAGATGGCCGGGAACGGATGGCCTACGCTCGTGAAGAAGCTGCTCTCCTCAGGCAGAGTGCCGCTGTCGCTGACCACAGCGAAGGCATTCATCTGGAGACAGTTGTAGTCGTGGAATCCGAGAGGTTCGTGTTGTATGACACGTGGGTCTAGCTTGAATCCGCTGGATGCCAGTCTGTTGCGGCTGCGCGGGTGGCAGCTGTAGAGTATAGGCATGTCATATTTCTCGGCCAGTTTGTTGATGGCATTGAAAAGGCTGAGGAAGTTCTTTTCCGTGTCGATGTTCTCCTCGCGGTGGGCGGACAAAAGAATATACTTTCCCTTCTCCAACCCCAACCGCTTATGAATATCCGAGGCCTCGATCTCGGCGAGGTTCTGGTGCAGCACCTCGGCCATCGGCGAGCCGGTCACGTAGGTCCGCTCCTTCGGCAGGCCGCACTCGGCGAGATACCTTCTCGCATGCTCTGAATATGCCAGGTTGACATCCGAGATGATGTCAACTATGCGGCGGTTCGTCTCCTCCGGGAGGCACTCGTCCTTGCAGCGGTTGCCGGCCTCCATGTGGAAGATGGGGATGTGAAGACGTTTCGCGCCAATGACTGAGAGACAGCTGTTCGTGTCGCCGAGAACCAGTACTGCGTCCGGTTTGGTCTGGGCGAAAAGCTTGTATGAACAGTTGATGATGTTGCCGCACGTCGCGCCGAGGTCGTCACCGACGGCATCCATATAGACCTCCGGTTCAGCGAGTTTGAGGTCCCGGAAGAAGATGCCGTTCAGGTTGTAGTCGTAGTTCTGGCCTGTATGTGCGAGGATGACATCGAAATACTGGCGGCATTTGGTGATGACCGCCGCCAGACGGATAATCTCAGGGCGCGTACCTACTACGATACAGAGCTTGAGTTTGCCGTTCTCCTTCCAGTGAATATCAGAATAATCGAATTTAGATGTCTTTTCCATTTCCTTATTTCTCCACTTTATCGAAATATGTGTCAGGTCTTTCAGGATTGAACACTTCGTTGCAATACATTACGGTCACGAGGTCTTCAGTCTGGGAGAGATTGATGATGTTGTGCGTGTAGCCAGGCAGCATGATGACGGATTGGATGCGGTCACCGCTGACTTCATATTCAATGACCTCGTCACTTCCCTCCTTGCGCATCTGGATCAGGCCGTGGCCGGAAACCACGATGAACTGCTCCCATTTAGAGTTGTGCCAATGCTGGCCTTTGGTGATGCCCGGCTTGGAAATGTTGATGCTTACCTGACCGCAATTCAGCGTGTGTACCAGCTCGGTAAAAGACCCGCGCTGATCCTCGTTCATCTTCAAATCGAAAATCGCCTTTTCTTTCGGCAGGTAGCTGAGGAATGTGGACATCAGGCGATAACGCAGACCGTCTTGCGGCATTTCAACAGCGGTCGAAGGTCCTTCCGCAGAATCCGGCACTGCACGCACTGCACGTGCGCATTCATATATGGTATCAACGATTTCTCCAAGTGTAGTCTTGTGAGTGACAGGACAATAGCAATAACGCCCTTCGGCGGACGGCAGCACGTCAAGTCCTTCGAATTCGCAATGATGTTCCTGACTTTTGAGCGCGCAGATCATCTCCTCGACCAGATCGTCGATGTAGAGGACCTCCATCTGTACGCTTCTGTCATTGACCTGGATTGGGAGGTCATTGGCGATATTGTTGCAGAACGTGGCGATGGCCGAATTGTAGTTAGGACGGCACCATTTTCCATAAAGGTTCGGGAAACGATAGACGAGCACTTTCGCACCGGTCTCCTTGCCGTATTCGAGGAAGAGATCCTCGCCGGCTTTCTTGCTCCTGCCGTATTCGCTGTTGCCGAAACGTCCTGTCAATGAGGCTTGTTGTGAGCTTGAGAGCATCACAGGACAAGTGTTGTGGTGCTTTTTCAATGTATCGAGCAGCGTGGATGCGAAACCGTAATTGCCCTTCATGAACTCGTCATTGTCCTTCGGCCGGTTCACGCCCGCGAGGTTGAAGACGAAATCGCACTCGCCGCACCAGCTGTCCAGCTGCTCTGGAGTCGAATCAATGTCATATTCAAATACTTCATCGACCTGGAGGTCTCCATAGCAGCGGGCCTTACCTTCTTTTATGTTGTTCAGTTGGCAGCAAAGGTTCCTTCCCACGAATCCTTTGGCGCCGGTAACCAGAATCTTCATTATTTCGCGAGATTTTCAACTCCGTTCAATTCGTTCTGGATATATTCCAGAGCACCGATTTTGGCGATTGTTTCTTCCAAGTTCAGACGGTAAGCGTTGTCAGAATTGAATTCCTCTATGGTAGCGCGCTTTACATCACCCTTGGTGAAGTACTGGTCATAGTTCAGGTCGCGGTTGTCTGCCGGGACACGGTAGAAGTTGCCCATATCCTCGGCTTTGGCGCATTCTTCCTTGGTAAGGAGTGTCTCGTACATCTTCTCGCCATGACGGATGCCGATGACCTTGATGTCCTCTTTCTTGCCGCCGAAAAGGTCGCAGACAGCTTCTGCCTGTGTCTGGATGGTGCATGCCGGAGCTTTCTGAACGAGAATGTCGCCATTGTGGCCATGCTCAAATGCGAAAAGCACCAGGTCCACAGCCTCTTCGAGGGACATGATGAAACGTGTCATCTTAGGCTCCGTAAGAGTGATAGGGTTGCCGCTGCGGATCTGCTCGATCCATAGAGGAATCACGGAACCGCGTGAGCACATGACATTGCCGTAACGCGTGCAGCAGATCTTTGTGTTGTGCGAATTACGGCTCTTGGCGACAGCGATTTTCTCCTCTATGGCCTTGGTGATGCCCATAGCGTTGATCGGATAGGCCGCCTTGTCGGTAGAGAGACAGATGACTGCTCCGACATTGTTTTCGATAGCTGCCGTAAGAACATTGTCCGTGCCTATCACATTGGTCCTCACTGCTTCCATCGGGAAGAATTCGCAGCTAGGAACCTGCTTGAGGGCGGCTGCATGGAAGATGTAATCTGTGCCTGGCATCGCCGAGCGCACGCTTTCCAGACTTCTGACATCGCCGATGTAGAATTTTATCTTGTGTGCAACGTCAGGGAATTTCGCCTGATACTCGTGGCGCATGTCGTCCTGTTTCTTCTCGTCGCGTGAGAAAATCCTGATCTCAGCAATGTCTGTTCTGAGAAAACGCTTCAATACTGCGTTTCCGAAACTACCGGTACCTCCGGTAATCATCAATGTTTTTCCAGCAAATATGCTCATGATATGTTAAAATTAATAATCGTCGTTTAATGTTTTCAATATGCCCCAAGCCACAACCAGTCTCCACATATCTGTGGCCTGATTAAAACACACTGCATGAGAGCGAAAATATGTATAGTCATGCTCTCAATGAGTGCAATATCATCAAGAAAGTCTACACTTCACCCGTTACTCGATTTTCTTCACGTGCTTCGCCACCAAAAATCTGTGTCAGTTCAGAAATATCCGTATTGTACTGCTTGTCCAATAAATATTTCAAAGTCATCTTTAACGCTCTGAATTCAGAGTTGCCGTTAATTGCTGCGAATAAGTTCTTGAATCGCTCATCCGTGTTGGAGGTGACTGACTTGGATAGTTTGGTGAACTCCTTAAGAGTTGACGGAAGGTTGTATTTTTCCGTATCGACTCCTTGCTCTTTAGCGCTGTCCAATACAAATTTATCCACGGCAGGAGAAATCGTAATCAGATACTGATGACGGGATTTATGCGTCAATAATGTCAAGTGGTCAGTCTTGGCAATCTCGTCACAAGCCTGTATATAGCCGAGTTCTACTTTATCTTTATCGATAATTCCGATAGCGAACTTGTCTGCAAATGTGTTGTTCAACTGGCCCACTACCTTTGAGCAGCAATGTTGATGATTTACTACTCCATCCAGAAGATATTCTATCAGGTTTGTATCAACATAGCACTCAGGCATTACATTCAAAATCTTCCGCTTCATACATACATCTCGAAATTGAAGAACATATCTACACCATCCTTAATTCTTTATGACCAAGTGTCTCATATTGTTGGGCATTTTAATCAATTAATACTTCTGAACTACTCGTTACAATCCCCTGAACTTACTTACAAAAATAACAAAATAAGTTCCAGCCCTACCATCTAGTAGTTCAGTCCGAAAGCCCAGAGAGGAATGACGTTGCCTTGGGCGAACTCGATGTCGTCTTTCACATCATTCCTTACTCGCATCTGATTATAGAAGAACGTTGCCCGCAAATATAACGAATTTTCACTCATTGTGTATTGTCCTGATTTAGGTTGACTCGTGTTTATAGAATATCACTTATATAAGTTGACTTTGCGTTGTTATACCTGTCAGGGGTTGACTGGAG
>JABLTQ010034624.1_pt1 | contig 11424 bp, 9 predicted proteins | sample 7160101 | NCBI WGS metagenome assembly JABLTQ01 (sample SAMN14651228, study PRJNA627086) | human gut metagenome | isolation source: feces | host: Homo sapiens
GCATCGAGGACAGCGGCCCCGGCGTACCTGAAGAACTGCGCGAGGTCATCTTCCAGCCCTTCATGAGCACCAAGGTGGAAGGCACGGGCCTGGGGCTGCCCATCGCGCGGCGCATCTTCGAGGAGCACGGCGGCTGGCTGCACCTGCACAACGCACCGGGACGCGGGGCCAGCTTCGTCATGGTACTGCCTGTCCGCAAGGGGGACGACGTATGGCTGAGATCCTCATAGTCGACGACGACCATCACCTGCGCCCGGGCTTCCAGCGCCTGCTGGACGCCGAAGGGTACGGGACGCGCACCGCCGCCTCGGCCGAGGAGGCCCTGAACCTCATGCGGGAAAAGATGCCGCAGTGCGTGGTCATGGACGTGCGCATGCCCGGCATGGACGGTCTGGAGGCGCTCAAACGGATGCGGGATCTGGAGGGCTGTCCGCCGGTGGTCATCATGACGGCCTATTCCACCACCGAGACCGCCATCGAAGCCACCCGCCTGGGGGCCTTCGACTACATGCTCAAGCCTTTCGACATCCCGCAGGTGCTGGAGCTGCTGCAACGGGCCCTGGCCGCGGGCGAGAGCCAGCGCCGCCACGAGGCCCAGTCCGCCGAAGAATCCCTGGGCGAGGAGGACGACATCCGCCTGGTGGGCCACACGCCCCCCATGCAGGAGCTGTACAAGGCCATCGGGCGCGTGGCGCCCACGGATGCCCTGGTGCTGATCCGGGGCGAATCCGGCACGGGCAAGGAGCTGGTGGCCCATGCCATCTGGCGCTACAGCCCGCGCTCCCGCCGCCCGTTCTCGGTCATCAACTGCGTGGCCATCCCCGACACCCTGCTGGAGAGCGAACTTTTCGGCTATGAACGCGGGGCCTTCACCGGCGCGCAGCACCGCCGCATCGGCCGCATCGAGCAGGCCGCGGGCGGCACCATCTTCCTGGACGAGATCGGCGACATGCCGCCGGGCATCCAGGCCAAACTGCTGCGCCTGCTGCAGGAAAAACAGATCCAGCGGCTGGGCGGGCATGACTCCATCGACGTGGACGTGCGCATCATCGCCGCCACCAACGCCAATCTGGAACAGGCCGTGGCCGACGGGCGCTTCCGTGAAGACCTGTACTACCGCCTCAAGGTGGTGACCCTCTGGACCCCGCCGTTGCGCGAACGCCGCGAGGACATCCCGGCCCTGGCGGCCTTTTTGCTGCACCGGCAGGCCGCCGAGCTGCACCGGCCCGACCCCGGTCTGGAAGAAGACGCCCTGCGCTATCTGGCCGGTCTGGACTGGCCCGGCAACGTGCGCGAACTTTCCAATGCCCTGCAGAAAGCCCTGGTCTTCAACAGCGGCGCCCCGGTGAACATCCGAGACTTGCAGCTGGTGCTGGATTCCCCGGCAGGGCACCCTCCCGTCGCGGGCCTCGTCCCCAGCGGCAACAGCGATGTCCTCCCCGCCCCGGGCATACGTCGATCGCCCTCAGCCATGACCGGGAACGGCATCCGCGAAAGGGAGACCCCCAACGAGGACGCTCCGGCTCCTGCTGCCGCAGCCCACAACGACGAACAGCGCAGCCTGACCAGCATCGTCACGGCCTGTCTCCAGTCCGGCGATCCTTCGCCCTTCGACACCTGCATGGACATCATGGGCAGGGCCGTGGTGCGCGAGGCCCTGCGCCAGTGCCGGGGCAACCGCTCGCAGGCGGCCCGACTGCTGGGCCTTTCCCGTCCCACCCTGCTGGCGCGCATGGAAAAATACGGCCTGAAGATCGAGACCCGCATCAGCGACGAATGAGCTTACCGGGGCAAAAGCCCCTTCTTCGTCCATTGCCTAACCCCGTTCCAGGGCCTGCCGCCATCCGGCGGGCCTTTTTCCCTGCCTGTCCGGCACAGCATCTTGCCCGCACCTCCCCGCCAGGCCCACGGTAAAGACAGCCCCGGCCGCATGCGCGCGCCATGACGCTGTCCCGGCATGCCCTGTCCGCGTCGTTGGCCCCTACCGCAGCCCCGAAACGGCCCGACCGGGAACTGCCGGCACCTGCCAAACAGCATCCCCCGCCACGGCAAGGGCCTCCTGCCCGCCAGGAGGCAGCATAAAACCACCCGCATCGGGTGGTTTTTCGTTTCGCACCGCAGCGCACAACAGGCCGGCGCCCATGAAAAAAGGCGCCGCCCCGAAGGGCAGCGCCTGGAAAAGTCGGGACAGGCCGAACTTACTTGTTCAGGCAGCAGGCGTCGTCCACCTTGAAGAAGGCAGCAGCCTTGGCGCCGCACACGGGGCAGCTGTCACAGGGGCCTTCGTGGGTGTAGCCGCAGACCTTGCAGACGTAGAAGTCGACGTTGTCGAAAGCGTGGTTGTCAGCGGCAGCCTTCTTGTACAGGTTGGCATGCACTTCTTCCACCTTGTTCACCATGTCCATGTACTTGGCCACGGCGGTCTGGCCTTCGGCTTCGGCTTCCTTGATCATTTCAGGATACATCTTGGTGAATTCGTAGGTCTCACCACCGATGGCGTCCTGCAGGTTGGCAGCGGTGTCACCGATCTTGCCGGCGTTCTTCAGGTGGGTGTGGGCGTGGATGGTTTCGGCGGCGGCAGCGGCGCGGAACACCTTGGCCACACCGGACAGGCCTTCCTTGTCGGCAGCCTGGGCGTAGGCGAGGTATTTGCGGTTGGCCTGGGATTCACCGGCGAAAGCAGCCATCAGGTTTTCGAGAGTCTTGCTCATTGTGGGTCTCCTTGGGGGGTATATGTTCAAAAAAATCTACTTTAATCAGGAACGATTCCTGTTTACTGGAAAGTCGTGCCTTTGTAAAGCATTTTTTTGCGTATTTTTATTTCCGCTTCCCATATAAGGCCCGGATGGCCGGCGTCAATGCCCCGCGCCCGGATCGACGCCATCTTTCCTGCGCCAGACGCGCGCCTGTGCCGCGCTCCGTCCCGCAAAGCTTGCGGGCCGGGCCAAGGCAGGCTAAAAAAACGGCATGACAGCGACCCAATCCCTTGCCCAAGCCCTTTCGGCCCAGGACATCATCCGGCACTACGATCTGATGCCCCATGTGGAAGGCGGCCACTACCGGCGCGTCTGGTGCAGTCCGCAGGATCTGCAGCCCGAAAGCCTCCCCTGCGGCATCTACGGCAGCCGTCCGTGCAGCACGAGCATCCTGTACCTGTTGCAAGCTGGCGAACGCTCCCGCCTGCATCGCATCCGTCAGGATGAACTGTGGCATTTCCATCTGGGCGGCCCCTTGCGTCTGTATTGTCTGACCCCCGACGGCCAGGAACTGGACCGGATACTGGGCGCCGACATCCTCGCCGGACAGCACCTGCTGCTGCCCATGCCCGGCGGCTGCTGGTTCGGCGCTGAACCCTGCCCAGGAACGGTTTTTTCCCTGGTCTCCTGTACGGTGGCGCCGGGCTTCGATTTTCATGACTTCGAGCTGGCCCGGGCAGCCTGTCTGGTACGCCGCTATCCTTTTGCCAAAGAGCACATCGAACACTTTTGCCAGCTGCCTGACGGCTGCCCCGCGCCCGGGGAAGGCAGGCAGGCATGAGCCGCTTCCCCATCCCCGCGGCCGATGCCGCCGCCCCCTTCCAGACCGAGATCATCATCCGGCGCAGCCGTTTTTTGACCCACTGCGCGCATACGCCCGGCATGGAAGCCGCCCGTGCCTTCGTGGAGCAGATCCGCACCAAACACGCCGACGCCACCCACAATTGCTGGGCCTTCGTGGCCGGAGCACCGGGACACAGCGGCCAGGTGGGCTTCTCGGACGACGGCGAACCGCACGGCACGGCCGGGCGCCCCATGCTGCAAGTGCTGCTGCATTGCGGCGTGGGCGAGATCACCATGGTGGTCACGCGCTGGTTCGGCGGCGTCAAACTGGGCACTGGCGGCCTGGTGCGCGCCTATCAGGACTCGGTGCGCGAGAATCTGGCCACCCTGCCGCTGGCGGAAAAGGTGCCTACCGTGGAGCTGGACGTGGAGCTGGACTATGCCCATCTGGACCGCCTGCACCGCCTGCTGCCCGCTTTTGAGGCCCGCGTCTGCGCCGAGTCCTATGACCAGGCCGCCCGGGTACGCATCTGCCTGCCTGAGGCCCTGCGCGGCCCCTTTGAGGAAGCCATCGCCGGACGTACCGACGGCCGTGCCCGCTGCACGCTGGCCGAAGAGGTGTAAAGCCGTGCCGTTTGGGTCGCTGGTCGCGGGACAGCCCTGTCATGTCCTCCCCGCCAGCGGGCTTCCGTATCGGGATATTGGCAAGAAGGGGCCCCGCCTGGGCCTGTCTGCGCCCCGCTGGCCTCGCTGATCATGCTTTTTTTCAGGCGCGCCTTCCGGCGGTCGAGCGTCCAAGGCAAGCTCCCGCGCTGGGTGAAGGGGTCTCCCGTCATAAAAAGAGAGCCCCGCCTGCTGCCGGCAGACGGGGCTCGTCCATTCCAAAGCTCGCGGGAGGAACGTTTGAGCATCCTTCCCCCGGAGCATCCCTACTGTATCACCTTCACCGGCACATCGGGAGCCAGACGCACGATACCGTCGATGATGACCTGTTCCCCGGCCTTGAGCTCGCCTTCCACCACGCTGGTGTCGCCGGCCTCGAAAACGACGTTCACCTTGCGGTAGGACGCCTTGCCGTCAGCACCGGCCACGTAGAGGTAGTTCTCCTCTCGCCCGCTCTGCACGGCCCGGCTGGGGATGGCCAGGGCCTGGCGCGCCATGCCCAGTGGCAGTTCCACGGTCACGAACTGGCCGGGCCAGAGGCGGCGGTCCCCGTTGGCAAAGGTGGCACGCAGCTGGATGGTGCCGGTGGTGGTATCCACGCTGTTTTCCACCAGGGTCAGCAGGCCCTTTTCGGTCTGCCCGCCCGTGGGGGTCACGTCCACTTCCACCGGCCCGGCATGCATGCGGTCGAGGATCAGGGAAAGGTGCCGCTCCGGCACAGAAAACGTCACATAGATGGGGGAAAGGGTATCGATGCTGACGATGGGCGTGGTATCGGAACTGCGCACCATGTTGCCCTTGTCCACCTTGAGGCCGCCCACGCGGCCGCTGATGGGCGCGCGCAGGGTGCAGTAGGAAAGGTCGAGGGCCGCGCTTTCCACAGCGGCCTTGTCGGCCTGCACGGTGGCACGCAGGGCCGCGGCCTCGGTGGCGGTCTGTTCGTAGGCCTCGCGGCTCACATAGCCGTTGCCCACCAGCTTGCCGTAACGGCCCGCATCGTTGGTGGCCTTGTGCAGCTGGGCCTCGGACTTGGCCAGCTGGCCTTTCTTTTCGCGCAGGGTGGCCTCAAAGGGACGCGTATCGATGGTCAGCAGCACATCGCCTTCCTTCACGTCCTGGCCTTCCGTAAAATGCACCTTTTCTATCTCGCCGGTCACGCGGGGAGTGAGCCCCACACTGGCGGAAGCCTTGACGTTGCCCACAGCGCCGAGCACGCGCGGCACGTCCTGCGGCTGTACCGTCATCACATGCACGGGCGCGGCCTGTTTGCCCCCCTGTCCGTCCTTGTCGCCGGAACAGGAGGACAGCACGGGGACGAGCAGGAGCAGGAAGATGGCAAGATGTTTCATGGCAGTCCTCACGATTTTCTGGATGATGCCTCAAAAACGTTGCACACCAGACACATCGCGTCAAGAAAACAAATGGGGGGGCCCCGCCCGGGAGTGCTTGCCTGCCCTGCCTTCCCGGACAGACGCGTCCCCCGGGACAATTGACTTTCCCCCCTGTGCGGGCATAATAATCCCGCGGCGGGAGAGCCCGCGAACTCATCCGAAATTTCCGATGCTGGAGGCACAAGAATTGGCAAAAAACCGCGCATTGCAGCAGTGGCGGGTGGAAGATTCCATCGAACTGTACGGTATCCGCAACTGGGGAGCCGGCTTTTTTACTGTGTCCGATGAAGGGGACGTGGTCGTCTGCCCGCAGGGTCCCAAGGGCCCGCAGATCTCCATACCGGAGATCATCTCCGGCTTGCGTGAGCGCGGCTATGACATGCCCGTGCTGCTGCGCGTGGAAAATATCCTGGACTCCCGTATCGCCAGCCTGCACGAGTCCTTCCGCAAGGCCATCAAGAACCTGAACTATCAGGGCCAGTACCGCGGCGTCTTCCCCATCAAGGTCAACCAGCAGCAACAGGTGGTGGAAAAGATCGCCCAGTTCGGTTCCCGTTACCATCACGGCCTGGAAGTGGGCTCCAAGGCGGAGCTCATCGCCGCCGTCTCCCTGATGCGCGATACCGAAGCCTGCATCGTCTGCAATGGCTACAAGGACGAGGAGTTCATCGACCTGGGCCTGCAGGCCCAGCGTCTGGGCCTCAACCTTTTCTTCGTGCTGGAGATGCCCAGCGAGCTGGACGTGCTGCTCTCCCGCAGCCGCGAGCTGGGCATCCGTCCCAACATCGGCGTGCGCGCCAAGCTCTCGGTCAAGGCCAGCGGCCACTGGACAGACTCCGGCGGCGAGCGCTCCACCTTCGGCCTTTCCCCGGCCCAGATCGTGGACGTGGTGGACAAGCTTAAGGCCTGCGACATGCTGGACTGTTTCCGCCTGCTGCACTACCACCTGGGCTCGCAGGTCTCCAACATCCGCGACATCCGCACCGGCGTCATGGAAGGCGCGCGCCTCTATGTGGGCCTGGTGCAGGAAGGCGCGCCCATGGGCTACCTTGACCTGGGCGGCGGTCTGGCCGTGGACTACGACGGCTCGCACACCAATTACATCTCGTCGCGCAACTACAATCTGGACGAATACAGCGCCGACATCGTGGAAGCCATCATGAGCATCCTCGACGAGCAGCAGGTGCCGCACCCGCACATCATCACCGAATCCGGCCGCGCCACCGTTGCCTACTATTCCGTGCTGCTGTTCAACGTGCTGGACGTGAGCGCCGTGGAAGAGGCCCAGCTGCCCGCCGAGCTGCCCGAAGACACCCCCGAGCCCGTGCTGAACATGCGCGAGGTCTATGGCAACATCAGCCTGCGCAACCTGCAGGAATGCTACAACGACGCCATCTACTACCGTGACGAGATGCGCAAGCTCTTCTCCACGGGCCGCGTGAACCTGCGCCAGCGCACCCTTTCGGAGCGCTTCTTCTGGGCCATCATCATGCGTATCGCCCAGGAGAAAGTGAAACTCAAGACCGTGCCCCGCGACCTGCAGGACATCGACGTGAGCCTGGCCGACATCTACTACGGCAACTTCAGCGTCTTCCAGTCCCTGCCGGACAGCTGGGCCATCGACCAGCTCTTCCCGGTGATGCCGGTGCACCGCCTCAACGAGTTCCCCTCGCGCCAGGGCATCATCTCGGACATCACCTGCGACTCTGACGGCCGCATCGACCACTTCATCGACCCGCAGGGCCTCAAGACCACCCTGGACCTCCATCCCCTCAAGGACGGCGAGGAATACTATCTGGGCGTCTTCCTGGTGGGTGCCTATCAGGAGACCCTGGGCGACCTGCACAACCTCATGGGCGACACCAACGTGGTCTCCATCCGCGTCGATCCCGACGGCGGCTATGAGTACGTGCGCGAGATCCGGGGCGACTCCGTGGCCGACATCCTGAGCTATGTGGAATACGACCCCCGCCGCATCCTGGACGACCTGCGCGCCACGGCCGAACGCGCCGTGCGGGCCGGACGCCTGACGCCCAGCGACCGCTTTGCCGTGCTCCAGGCCTTTGAAGACGGCCTGCGCGGCTACACCTATTTCGAACGTTAGGAGAGAAGGGAGCCTGCCGGGGGGCGGGACCTTTCCCGCGCTGAAAGGTCTTCCCCGGCCCATGGCAAAGAGGAACAGGCCTTCCTGCCTCCGGCCCCTGCCCAGGTACAACACACTGGCATGGCATCCCTTTCCGTACCGAAATGGCAAACGCCCGGCATTTCCTGCCGGGCGTTTCTGTTTTGCCGCCAGGGGACAGCATACGGTAGGCGCTCGGATCACGTGTCCGGCGCCTTCGGGACCGGTGTCCTCTTTCGGGAGCCTTCCCTCCCGATGCGGGGCATCACACAGGACGCGGGACGATCAACTAGCCTCTCAAACCGCGCTTGGAAGCCTTGAGGGGGTTGATCTTTTTCTTGGCTTCGCCGGTGTGGACCGGGATACGGTGGGCATTGGCCTCGGCCAGACGGACGGGGTCCAGGTCGAGGGCCAGCAGGCGGGCTTTGGTGGTGGCCCTGCTGCCGGAATAACGGTGGGGATCCGCCAGGTTCTTGTCCAGATAGCGGGCGCTGGTCAGATACAGGCCGCGCTCGTCGATAGCCAGGCAGAATTCCTGCCCGTTTTCCATGACGGTCTGGATGACCATGCCGGAGGTGGTACCGAAGCGATTGTCCATATGGTCTCCTTTACGGGTGTTTGTCCTAATTTATAGAAAAAGAATTTCATTTTCAATTAAAATATCCCGATATCCCCCAATGACAATGCCTTTCCCTTCGCGGCGGGCGTATGCCTCCCGGCAAACAGCCCCGTGCCCCCGGGAGCCAGGCGGCACGCCCGCATCGACAGGCACACGCGGGATCCCCGCCTCCCGTCTACCTGGGGAAAGGCACACGCGCACGGCCTTCCATTCCACGGCGGCGTTCCCGCCTCTCCTGATACAGCGCGTTTTGGGGATGGGGGCAGGGGCACTTCGCGCGCGGGCTGGCGACCAAACGGCGGCCCGCAGGCCGTGCCCGTCGCGACGAAGGAAGCTGCGGGCATCACCAGCAGAGCAAGGAGCCCTGCCCCCCTGCGACGGAACATGGCTCAGGCATACAGATGACAGCGGACCCGCCAGCCCGGCTCCAGTTCCTTCCACTGGGGCGCTTCCCCGCGGCAGCGTTCCGTGGCCTGCGGGCAGCGGGGATGGAAGCGGCAGCCTGACGGCGGATCCAGCGGGCTCGGCAGCTCGCCCCGGATGTTCTGCAGGGGCGCCCCCACCGGGCTTTTGCCGTCACGCAGCTCCTCGAAAGAAGGCACCGAGGCCAGCAGGGCGCGGGTATAGGGATGGGCGGGCTCCCGGAGCAGGCGCTCGCGCGGGCCCTCTTCCACGAAGCGGCCCAGATACATGACCAGGATGCGGGGGCACATGAAGCCCACCACGGCCAGATCGTGGGAAATGAACAGATAGGCGGGGCCGAAGTCCTCCTGCACCTGCCGCAGCAGGTTGAGGATCTGCGCCTGCACCGAGGCATCCAGAGCCGAGACCGGCTCGTCGCAGACGATGAGGTCAGGATGGGTCATGAGCGCCCGGGCCACGGCGATGCGCTGCCGCTGGCCGCCGGAGAACTCGTGCGGATAGCGGCGCTCCAGACCGGCCAGGCCCACGGTGGCGAACATGTCCCGCACCCGCTCCCGGCGCTCCTTGCGGCCCAGAGGCTTCCCGGTAAGCAGGCTCTCCTCCACCGAGGTGCCCACAGGGCAGCGCGGATCGAGGGAAGAGAACGGATCCTGAAAGACCATCTGGATGCGTCCGGCCGCCATGCTGCCCGCTCCGGCAGACGGCAGCGGCGCGCCCCGGAACAGGATGCGGCCGCCGGTAGGACGTTGCAGGCCACAGGCCAGACGTCCCAGCGTGGACTTGCCGCAACCGGATTCGCCCACCAGCCCGAGGCTCTGCCCGGGCCGCAGGACGAGATCCACCCCGTCCACGGCCCGCAGATGGCGCACCTCGCCCAGCATGCCCTGACGCACCGGGAAGTGGCAGCGCACGTCCTCCAGCGTCAGCACGTCGTCCCTGTTCCCGGTCTCCATCACAGGCCTTCGTCCACCTGCGCTTCGGCAAAGGTGGCCATCTCGTTGAAGATGTTCACGGCGCAACGCAGCAGGTGATAGGCCACGGCGCCACCGGTGCCCTCGCCCAGCCGCATGCCCAGATGCAGCAGGGGCGTGCCGCTGTCCAGCGCGCCCAGGGCGGGCACATGGCCGGGCTCGGCCGAGGCATGGGACAGGATGGCGTACTGGGCCACCAGCGGGCAGATGCGCACCGCGGCGGCATAGGCGGCGCTGCAAATGAAGCCGTCCACCAGCACGGGCAGGGAGCGCGACGCGGCCCCCAGCATGATGCCGGCCATGATGGCCAGCTCGAAACCGCCCAGCGCGGCCAGGATGTCCACCCCGTCGCCCTTCAGGGCCGCGGCGTTGACCTCCAGGGCGCGACGCACGATGGCGGCCTTGTGGCGCACCCGTTCGGGATCGGAACCGGCCCCCGGGCCCGTGGCCTCGTCAGGGTCGAAACCGAACAGCGCGCAATTGATGGCCGTGGCCGGCGTGGAGTTGCCGATGCCCATCTCCCCGGTGCCGAAACAGCGGTAGCCCTTGTCCGCGAACTCCTCCACCAGGGCGATGCCGTGACGCAGGCCCGTGAGGCAGGTCTCACGGCTCATGGCCGGGCCCGTGCTGATGTCGGCGGTGCCGTCACCCAGGCGGCGGTCGATGAGCAGCTCGTGCGGTTCAAAGGGGCCACCGGCGCAACCGGCATCCACCACGCGCAGGTCCATGCCGCTGCTGCGGCACAGCACGTTGACGCCCGCGCCGCCGTTGAGGAAATTGCGCGTCATCTGGCGGGTCACGGCCTGCGGCATGGGCGAGACGCCCCGGGCCGCCACGCCATGGTCCCCGGCCACGGTCAGCATCAGGGCCGGGCCCACGCACAGGGGAGTGACGCCCCCGGCCATGGCGTACAGGCGGCGGCCCAGTTCTTCCAGACGCCCCAGGCTGCCGCGCGGTTTGGTCAGGTCGTCAAGATGGGCCTGGGCCTTCTCCAGCAGGGAGCTTTCCAGGGGACGGATAAAGAGGCCCGGCAGGGCGGGCACTTCCACAGCCTCACGATATACGGGAACTTGCTTCATGCCTCCCTGTGTAACGTCTTGCCCGGCCCGGCGCAAGCATGGCCCGCTTTACCTGCGTGACGGCCTGTATTAGAAGAGGCGGATCCTGCCGGGGAAAGCCCGTCAGGCACGCCCCGCCCGGACAACGGCACGGCATCGCCGCTGTTCGCCCCGGCGGCAGCTCCCCCTGCCACCCCCGGGCCTTCCCGTGCTTTTTTTCCACCCGCAACGATCACGGAGTCGACCATGCATCCGTCGTTTCCCCTGTTTCCCGGCCTGCGCCGCGCCGCGGGCAGCCTGGCCTGCCTGGCCCTGCTCTGCATGGCCACGGCCCCTGCCGCCGCGCCCGTGCCGGATTCCAGCCCGCGCATGACCCCGGTGGTGCGCGCCGTCCAGGCCACGGCCCCCGCCGTCGTCAACATCACCAGCACCCATGTGGTGGAGCGCCAGCGCATCTCGCCCATGGAGCAGTTTTTCGGTTTCGGCCCGGGCTTCGACCAGCCCCGCCGGCAAAAACGCGTGAGCCTCGGCTCCGGCGTCATCGTGGACGGCAAGCGCGGCCTGGTGCTGACCAACGCCCACGTCATCACCGGGGGTGACGAGGTCATGGTCAACCTGCAGGGGTTCCGGAAATATTA
>JABLTQ010025156.1_pt1 | contig 11403 bp, 8 predicted proteins | sample 7160101 | NCBI WGS metagenome assembly JABLTQ01 (sample SAMN14651228, study PRJNA627086) | human gut metagenome | isolation source: feces | host: Homo sapiens
GATTATTTCTACTCACGCCCCTGCGGGAGGGGCGACCAGATCGACACGAGCTTCGCGGCAGAGCAGAAGAAATTTCTACTCACGCCCCTGCGGGAGGGGCGACACGCCGTCGGCTTCCCTCTGGCGTCCACCGTCTTATTTCTACTCACGCCCCTGCGGGAGGGGCGACGACGTGGAGGGCAGCGCTGCGAACACTGCCGGTGTATTTCTACTCACGCCCCTGCGGGAGGGGCGACATACCGCAGCTGCACCCGTCAACCCAACATCATGCATTTCTACTCACGCCCCTGCGGGAGGGGCGACCCGCGGCACTTCATGTCCTTGTCTGTCCCTTTGTAATTTCTACTCACGCCCCTGCGGGAGGGGCGACCTCCGCGATTTCCCGGTATTCCACGTCGGGATAGCTATTTCTACTCACGCCCCTGCGGGAGGGGCGACCATCGGCCCGCACAGCTTCCGGAAGGTCTACGCAGTAATTTCTACTCACGCCCCTGCGGGAGGGGCGACTTGAACTGGATGTTCTCGCCCTTTGTCTGGTAGATTTCTACTCACGCCCCTGCGGGAGGGGCGACTTTTCGCAGTCTCCGGTCGGTCCGCCCGGTGTAATTTCTACTCACGCCCCTGCGGGAGGGGCGACCAAGCCCTATTTTTTAATTAACTTAATATTTTCCTTATTTCTACTCACGCCCCTGCGGGAGGGGCGACCAGCTGCTGGCCGAGATCGCAAAAAAAATGGCCGAGATTTCTACTCACGCCCCTGCGGGAGGGGCGACCGCGGACGCTCGAAGTCAAGGCGGAAGGGGATTGATTTCTACTCACGCCCCTGCGGGAGGGGCGACGAGACGATTGACGCGCTCGGGCAGGTAAAAAACGAATTTCTACTCACGCCCCTGCGGGAGGGGCGACGGACTTTGCATTGAGGATATCAAGGCCACGTCCACATTTCTACTCACGCCCCTGCGGGAGGGGCGACGCGCCCGGCAGCTTCATCGTGCCGCTGTCCGAAAGCATTTCTACTCACGCCCCTGCGGGAGGGGCGACGATGGAGATCTACCACCAATTAAAAATCTACGAGATTTCTACTCACGCCCCTGCGGGAGGGGCGACCTTGCGCGGCCTGATAATACTCGGCGCGATTTACGATTTCTACTCACGCCCCTGCGGGAGGGGCGACCGATCACGTCCGCCAGCTGGTCAGGGCGGAAGCTATTTCTACTCACGCCCCTGCGGGAGGGGCGACGTAGATCGGCTGGCAGAAGTCGTTCACGAACCAAATTTCTACTCACGCCCCTGCGGGAGGGGCGACGAAGCTGCCCGCCGCAGGATCAACGAGCGCATTGAATTTCTACTCACGCCCCTGCGGGAGGGGCGACGGGGCACCATTACAGGCATCCCGACCGGCGGGACAATTTCTACTCACGCCCCTGCGGGAGGGGCGACCAGACGCGGCCTTGCAGACAGACCGTGAGGACTGGATTTCTACTCACGCCCCTGCGGGAGGGGCGACTTCGTTGGCCTGCAGCTGGTCAATGTCGATCATTTTATTTCTACTCACGCCCCTGCGGGAGGGGCGACGTTCGCGTTCTCCGAGGAATGGGACGGGCTGACGAAATTTCTACTCACGCCCCTGCGGGAGGGGCGACAAAAAATCAAGGCTGGGCAGCATGTGTCGAATCTATTTCTACTCACGCCCCTGCGGGAGGGGCGACGGGCAGCAGATCCTGAAGGTCTACGAGGCAAAGGCTATTTCTACTCACGCCCCTGCGGGAGGGGCGACTGCGCCTGTGCCTGTGCGATCTCCTGCTGGTGGATATTTCTACTCACGCCCCTGCGGGAGGGGCGACTCAATCGTGCTGCGGTTCGACCTGAAGGATCAGATTTCTACTCACGCCCCTGCGGGAGGGGCGACAGGAACTGCGCAGCTGGGCGGCAGGGAAGGATCTTATTTCTACTCACGCCCCTGCGGGAGTGGCGACCCCTGCCGCATACCTAGCCGACACCGACGGAGAGGAATTTCTACTCACGCCCCTGCGGGAGGGGCGACGCAGACGGCGACGACTGCACACAGACGCCGCTGATTTCTACTCACGCCCCTGCGGGAGGGGCGACGGCAATTTTCCACAAGTCCGTCATGAGGTTTTGCGGCAAATTGCCGAAAGATGATACAGTTTTATGTCTGGCTTCCTTTGGTTTTCCAAGAAGAGATCCAAAAGCTGTATATCTTGCATGGATTTCATGCGCCAACCTGCCGCAAAAATGTGTACGGCAGGGGTTGGCGTTAAAAGATCAAGGCACTTCCTGCTTCCACGAGGGGCTTGCGTCCCATGCTTTCGATCCGGTTCTCGTATGAATTGCCGAGTCGATAAAAGCGGACAGAATCCTGCTCCATATCGATAGCTTTTCCCAGTTCTTGTTTCAGCACGACCAGCTGTGCAGCGTCCACGAGCACCTCAAACACGGAGTTTTGAACACGCATCCCGTGTCGTTCACAGATCTTTGCTACTTTCCGCAAGCGCTTTTGCCCGGCAGAATCCGATGTGTCCACATCATAGGTTACGACCAGCATCATATGTCATGACCTCCACACAAACGGCGGGTATCGATCCAGATCCCTGCGCAGCACACGGGCAAACAGCATAGACTGTACGTATGGGATCATCCCAATGGGAACTTTCTCCTTCAAAAACGGGTGCTGAATGGACTCGCGCTTTCTGGCCCGCCACTGTTCAAGAACCTTTCGCCGCCCTTTCTCGCTGAGGTATACCGCTTCAAAGTCTGTCGTAAAATCCTGCGTCTGAAACTGATCCCTGTTGAACATGGAAATGACCAGCCGGTCGCACAGGGGCGCACGCAGCTCCTCCATGATGTCCAGCGCAAAGGATAGCCGCCCCGGGCGAAGGGTGTGCAAATACCCGGCGGCAGGGTCCAGCCCCACAGCTTCCATCGAAGATCGAACGTCATGTGCCAACAGCGTATAGACAAAAGACAGCACCGCATTGACTTCGTTCAGCGGCGGACGCCGACTTCTCGTCTCAAAGCGGTATCCCTTCGGACTGGAGAGCAGATCGTCAAAGCGAGAGAAGTAGACAGACGCAGCTGCGCCCTCGATTCCGCGCATGGAATCAATGTCCGTACAGTCATCCAGACGATTTGCGATTGCGGTCAAATCAGCTGCCGCCGCAGCAACGCCGCTCTTTTCTGCTTCATCAGAGGCAGTACGGGCATACCGCACCAACACAGATCTGCTGTTTCGCAGCTTACAGAACAGCAGATCCTTGACAAACCGGTTTGCAAAGGCTGTATCTGCCAGTGTTTCATACTGGCGCTTTCTTAACAGCACATTTCCGCTGACCGGGCCGCATAGCCGCCCCAGAAAAAAGCCGTTCTCGCTGAGAAATGTAATCGTCACGTCGTTTTGGGAGCAAAATGAGAGCAACGCAGTTGAGAGTGTGTTCTTTCCGAACAGAACGATGGAGTTCACCTGTGTGATTGGAACAGCGGCCTTTTCTGCACCGCCGATGGAGATGCAGATATTCCCGTTCCGCTCAAACAGATAGCTTTCAGGCGTTGTAATATAGAGCGTCTCCAGCAGCTTTTTCATGGGACATCCTCCTCGTGCATGGCTTCTTTGCGCAGCTGCATACAGTAGCCGGACGCGGATCGCTGCACGCTGGGAAGGCAGTGCTCCCGCAGGGAGCACGCCTTGCATTTCGCCCCGTATTCCGCCGGCGGGATCGAAAAGCTTCGGCGAAACGCCTCGATCCTTTCGATTGTTTCCTTTACAAGACTGCGGAGCTCCGCTGTAAAAGAGACCGGATACCGGCGGTGCGATGTGATGTAGTAGATGGCGCCCTCCGGGATCTGTGTCTGGAACATTTCTTCCAGACACATGGCCTGCGCGCACAGCTGAACCTCATATTCCTGTTCTGCGCGGAGTTTTCCGTGCTTGTACTCAACCGGATACAGCCTGACCGGGAAATCCAGCGCAGGGATCATGCAGCCCTGGGCGGATGCTTCCGCTTCTATGCAGTCGCATTTCCCGGAAACTCCCATAGCTTTGGAGAATACAGGGAACTCATACAGCTTTGCTGAATCGCCCCGGCGTTCTATCCGCTGCGTGTGGACCCGCTCATGCTCAGAACGTCCTTTTGCGGTATCCGCACTTTCCGCCCAGACCTGCTCATTGGTCAGCAGTGCAGCCCGACGCAGGCAGAACCCTGCGTGAGACAGTCGGGAAAGAGGAATCGGCTCCCACTCATCCATGGCAGAACCAGTCTTCGTCTGCGGGAAGCGCGTCCCAGACTACCGGCTCAAAGGCGCTTGGCTTGAACCCGATCTGCACGCCCTTGGGAACCCTGTCCAGAGAGACAAGCGCGTCATAATCCCGATAGCTTCTGGGATAGGAAACGGAAGCTTTTTTCGTGACCTTGACCAGATCAAAGAGCTTGTGGGCCGGGGCGCAGCCCAGTTTGGCCTGACGGATTCTCTGCGCCGCGTCGGTATCCGTGCCAACGTGCCTGAAAATAATCAGCGGAGAAACGACGGCCATTTCGCCCTTGCTGGCGGAGTGGTCATGCTCGTACATATTCAGAATGGCTTCAAACAGGACATTCAAATCTTCGTCATCAAACCCGGTCTCTTCAGCCAGGTTGGCGCTGACGAAGCCGCGAACCTCGTACAGGCCAAAGGGGATGATCTGCTTGCGGCCCATTGTGCGAAGCTTGTCCTCCGGCTGCTCCTGCTCCCATGCCGCGTAATCCTCTACTGTAGCGCCATCCTTTACCTTGTCGGCGACCGCCATACGGGTGATGGAAATGTCCAGCGGAAGAACGGCGTCCAGACTTTTTCCGTAGGTGATCTGCACCGGCCCGCGCACCTGCCCCGCGTTGGGGCCTGTGGACATGACTGCGCCGAAGGTACGTACATCGTAGAACAGCTCACAGGCCTTTTTTCTGCCCGCGTAAACGGCTTCCTTTGCCTTTGCGCAGTCTTCAACACCGGCTGCCCGCTTGGCCTCCGCGATATGGCGGTTGATGTTGGTTGCCTGCTGGATGATGATGTTCATGCCGGGCTCGCCCTGATGGGCCAGCTCCACGTAATTTCGAATGCGGCGCTTGGTTGCAGCGTCGGTGATGAAGCCCTGCATGGTCTGCGGATCGAGCCGGGGCATATTGCCCATGTCCGGGTCTCCGTTCGGGTTACAATTTGTGCACGCAACGTAATACATGAACTCATATCGGTTCTGAATTGCCATAAGATACTCCTCCTCTTATTCTTCTGCCGCGCCGGTCTTTTCTCTGGCGGCGGCGACGTTTCTGTTTCTCTCCTGATTGAGCTTCGCGCCCATCTGATAGTAGCCCAGCGCAAAATAGGACTGCTGTTCCAGATTCAGCGTAGCAGGAATGGACGTCCCCAGCGCGACGGAAATTTCCTGCAGCTTCTCGCGGTATTTATCGGCGAGCCATCCGTTTTCGATCTTTTCCAGATGGTGATTTGAGCGGCTGCTGAGCTGGCCGATGACCAGCGCGGGCATCTGAATGGCGGAGGCGTAGTACCGCTCCACAATGCTGGTATTGACGTCCGGCATGGCCGTCCTCTGGATCGCCGCATATACGGCCATCAATCCGCCGCAGTGATATGCGGCATTGCGAAGATGCAGATTGTATGCTTCCAAAATTGTTCCCTCCTGATGATGGATTCGATTTTTCCGGAGCAGCCAGACCTTCAGCCATTGGCAGGCCAGACTGTTGGGCAGAGTGCTTCGCGTGTCGCTGTCGTCGTTCGACAGCAGCTCCGAGCGAATATAGGCCAGCGCCTTTGCCGCGACGGCATCCGGCAGGCATCCGCCTGACAAAATCGCCTGCACGACCGCCGGGGTGATCCCGGCCAGCTCCTTTGACAGCCGCTCAAAGGGTCGGCTGTCAGTTTTCTGGAATTTTAAAAGACGAAGCAGACGAGCAGCCAGCTTCACAGGCCTGATGTTTCCGGTACCGCCCTGATTGGTCAGTGCCAGATCGGCATACCATTGTCCCAGATTGCGGCGAAGATCCGGATAGCTGCCTCTGTCATATCTGCGGATCATAACGCGGCTGTTTGCGCCGGACAGCAGCAAAATATAGTAGGATACGTTGTCCAAATCGGGAACAGGCTGCCCGGAATAGACGCTTTCCGGAATTTGATTCGCCTGATTTCGCGCTGTCAGCTCGTTGACGGCGGCTTCCGGCTCTGCTTCCTCGTCCGTTTCATCCTCCGGCAGATCATAACCAAAGTCCACAGTATAAAGCGGATCATCCTCCTGTGGAATCTCGCGGTCAAACCAGTGGACAAATTTCATTCCTGCAAGGATCGGCGCATCCTTCAAAAGATCATCCAGCGCAGCCTTCACGACACTGAAAGCCTCTTCCGAAACAGGTGCGTTCGCCGCTTTTTTCTGGTTATAGGAGCAGAATGCCGTCTTGTCAAAGCAAATCAGCGCATCCCCGCTCGCGTGCCCTCCGACGACTCGCAGGCCCTGTATCGGCGTGGTCGTCGTCATGGGAACCGTCGGTTCGCCGGTGATCAGGCACAGAGCAGATGGGCGTTCGTCCGCTGCAGAAAACTGCTTTCGGTAGGACTTCCACCATGTACGAAGTTTTTCCGATTGCAGGATAGACTTCCCGTTGACCCGAAATGAGATCCGATCTCCCGGCTTGATTTTGGCCCGATCCAGCTCTGCGCGAACGGCCGCCGCAAGTTCAGGCGTTTCCAGTGCACGGACGCAGACCTTTAGCTGCGGTTCTTCCTCTGCCGCGCTGCGGAGTGCCTCCAAAAAGAATGTGCTTTTGCTTCCGGGCTCCTCGGGAATGACGACGGAGCGCTTCTCTGCAAGAACATTGCTCTTATCCTTGCCGTTGGCCAGACTGCCGATATCCGGGCACGGAACAGGCTCGTCTTCCCCCAGATAGACGCTGACATGGTCATCGCTTTCAGAGAGGGAAATATATGCCTTCATGGTTTTCCCCGCGAATCCCGGCGGCAAAGCCAGCTGGCGGCGTACTCCGTAGTCATATAGTGCTTTCAACATAGGCCTTCCCCCTTCAGAACCTCCGGGCTGTCATAGGGCGGGATCAGAATCACGCCGTTCTCCATGACCGCGTGGAACAGGGACATTTTGATCTTCGTCTTTTTCGTGACCTCCACATCATCCGGCGCAAACAGGTCGTAGACCATCAGCCCTGCGTCCATCGACTGCTGGATAGGCGAACGCATCCCGTCGCTCTCCTCAAAATAGCAGACAAACTCGCGCATTCCAAGCTCCGGCTGGTGGAAACATTTCCCTGTTCGGATGCGCCGCAGCGCCTGCTCGTACAGTTGGAGCTCTTTTCCCGCAAAAGCCGGGCGGGGAATGATCGACGCCGCGATCCGGTAGCGAACGTTCTGCAGCGCCGTCGTCTGCCGCTGCGTTCGCTCCTCCTCGGTGGAGATCGGCTCCGAACCGACAGTACATTTGACCTCGTTGCGCTTGAAGCTGATATAGCGGATGGGATTCAATACCTCAATGCGGTTGATCTGCCAGCGGAACTCCTTCGGTTTCATGTAAATCGCAGAAAAAATCCCTCTGGCGGCGGATGGGGTTGGAAAGGGGTAGGTCAGCCGTTCTACTTTTGCATAAGGGGCAGAGAAACAGGCGAAATCTCCCCAGACCTCGATCGTGATTTCTTTCAAATACGCTTCACCTCCGTAATTTGTTCGTCCTGATTCGGACTGTGAACAGGACGTCCATAGCACGTGTCTGTTAGAAGAATGAAATATCTGACAAAATAAGTATGAAATATAACGGGTAATTTGTCAAGTATCCACGAAAAATAGAATAGCACACCAGCTGTCCAATAATCCGGACAACCAGTGTGCTTTTTTTCAAAATATAGAATCAAATCGCTCTTCCTGCGGAAAATGCAGGCCCAGCTGCTCCGAATACAGGTCCTCATACTGCGGGCACAGCAGATAGACATTGCTGCCTGCGGCCTGTTCGGCAGACTGTTCTCTGCCCCGGCGGGCAAACGGAATCTGCTCGGCATACAGGGCCAGATTTTTTGCAAAACAGGTCAGGGTGATCGGCGCTGCCTGCTTCAGAAGCACACCGGTGACACCCTGTTCGCGCAGCTGCTTCGCGATCTGTTCATACAGCTTCCGCTCTGCGGCATAGGGAACAATGACCTGCGCACCGGCGCTGGCGATCAGCTTGTATTGCGCCGCCGTTTCTGCAAAGGCCCGTGCGTCGATTGCCTTCGTCAGCTCCGGTTTATCGACCGTTCCATCAAACAGCCGCCGGTAGTATTCCCGGATGTTCTCCGGGTCATGGATGGAAAACGGCGGATTCATTTCCTGTACTGTGACCGCAGCATTGTTGTACCAGTCGTCAGGATACGGTATACGGCTGTCCTCCGGGCGAAATACGATCACTTGCCCCATAGAATCGCAGCCGTTCCGGTTGCAGCGTCCGGCAGCCTGAATGATGGAATCCAGCGGAGCCAGCGCGCGATACAGCGTTTCAAAGTCAAGGTCTACCCCAGCCTCGATGCACTGGGTCGCCACGACCCGGCAGGGCAGCTTCTGCTTCAGCCGCTGACGGATGATCTCAATTTGCCGGCTCCGGTGCGCGGGGCACAGGTCCGTGGTAAGAAAGAAAACCGTGTCTTCGGGGCAAAGCCGTGACAGTACTTCAGCGATCTGCCGGGCGTGACGGCGCAGATTGACGATGGCGCAGACCCGCGCACAGCCCGCCATTTCCTCCGCAATGGCTTCGAGGGGCGTTTCATTCCCGATCCGCCATTCCACATTCACCCGCTTCAGAGCCTCGAACAATTTTCTGTGCTCCGGAAGGATCTCACAGGGCGTCCAATTCAGATCCTTTCGCGCGGCAAAATCCGGCTGCGTCGCTGTGGAGAATACCATGGTCGTGTGATAGCGGCTGCACAGCGCATTCACTGCGCGAAGCGTGGCGGAGGTCAGACTGGCGGGCAGGCTCTGGGCCTCGTCAAATACCACAACGCTGCCTGCAATGTTGTGGAGCTTTCGGCAGACGGTCGGGCGGTCTGAAAACAGAGCTTCAAAAAAACGGACAGACGTGGTGATGATGACCGGAGCGCTCCATCTGGCGGCCAGCTCCCGGGCCTCCTCCGGTAAATCACTTTGGCTATGGTCGACCAGCACGTTTGGAATGATTTTAGCATACGTATCTGCATTCTGTTCCGCCAACGTCAAAAACGGGAGGACAATAATGATCCGCTTTTTCCCATGCTTCAGGCAGTGCCGCAGCGCAAAGTGCAGCAGCGCCAGCGTTTTTCCGGTTCCGGTAGGCGCCGTCAGCGTATATAATCCCTCCGGCTTATCACCCATCTTCCCACACTGTTCAAAGACCTGATCCCGGTACTGATTCAGGGTTTTGTCCGCAGTGGAGGCTTGCCGGATGCTGCCGCAATAGGCGTACAGTGTTTCCAGAAGCGCCTGCGGGTCAAAATAGCAGTCCTCCGCACGATCAAGGTATGTACTGTCGTCATTCATTGCAGAGGCTGTGTAGTCTGCATCCACCAGACAGGAAAACAGCAATCTGGTATACAGCATGGATTCCAGTTCATCGGCAGGAGGTATCGGAAGCTTTGGCAGTCTGAAATCAGGAAAATCCTTTTGAAACGCGGCGTTTGCCTCTTTCAGCTGCGCTGCGTTTTCAATCGAGGGCGTTTTTCCGGCGTTTCCGTGGGCTTGCTTACGATCATCTGCAATCGCGTGCAGCTCCGCCTTTATCATATCGTAGGCCACAAGACCGGCATGGTGTCCATTGACCGCCTCTATCACAGGACGGCTGCCGGGTCTCCCCCTATAGCAGCATTCCAGAAAGCAGGCCCCGCTTATCGCATGGTCAACGCCTGTTCGTTTGCCTTTCCACACATCCTGAAACGCCTTGGTATACTTTCCAAAATCATGTACCAGTCCTTCCAGTCCTGCGGCATCTGCAAGGCCAAGTGCCTCCCCGTACTCCCGCGCAAGCGCAGCGACCTTTCGTAAATGCTCCTTCACAGTTTCCTGATGCCCCTGCAGATTTTCGGATTTCGCATAGTATTCCATAGCTGCCTCCCCGGCTACCGGTTTTATCCATTCTATTATACCAAGCGCACGCACCCATGCCAACAGTTATTACGGAAAACGGAACAATTGCCTTCGCCGTGCAGGCGTGGTTGGCCGTTTGGATAGAACAGTATTCTTTGCGCCAATGGCAACTGGTACTGAGCGCAATGTGGAGCTCCCGGCTGCGTGCGTTCAAAGTGGTCCCTTGTTCATATCGGCGGACGGCTTCCTTTTTAAAGGAAGGAATGTATTCTTTTGGCATGATTGTACTTCCATTATACCCAATCCGCAAATAGTTTCAAGTAAAACACGTTATTCGGATAACACTGCGGATTTTCCGCTCCAGCGACGCACGACGAAGCAAGAGGTGAAGAAACACAAATCTGAAAGAAGCGTTCTGTTTCTCCATCCTCGCCAGACGTCCTTCCGCCAGAACCGCTCTTTCCATATCACGCGCTTTCCCGCATCCAAACGGACGTCTCCATATGTAAGGCAAGCGAGCGTACTTGCTGATTACAAGAGCAATCACGATCAAATGCTGATCTTTTTCCGCAAGCAGTATGGGCGGTATCGGAATTTCCCCGTCCGGTGCATGATTTCTTACGATTTTCTGAAAATATACAGTTTGTTGATAAATTTTGCCGCAGATGTGATATGATATCAGCAACTACTTGGAGGAGGACGGCATTTGTGGCAGCGTCATTCCTGAAACGAAAACCGAAGGAGCCGGACGGGCCGCAGCGGCGGGAGATCCCCGTTTTGGAGGCGGACGCCGAGACGGGCTTAAGCGCCGCGCAGGCGCAGGAGCGGCTGGACGGCGGCTGGGGCAACGCGCCGGTGGAGTCTCCCGGCGCGTCGGTCCGGGAGATCATCGCAAAAAACGTTTTTACGTACTTTAACTTCCTGTTCTTCCTGCTGGCAGGCTGTGTGATCGCCGTGCGGCAGTGGCTGAATTTGACGTTCCTCGGCCCCGTGTTCTGCAATATGTTCATCGGCATCGTGCAGGATCTGCGGGTGAAGAAAAAGGTCGACGGACTGAAGATCATGGCCGCACCGAAATGCCGCGCCGTGCGGGACGGGCAGACCGTCGAGCTGGACGCGGCCCAGCTCGTGCGGGACGATATCGCTGTGTTTTCTCCCGGCGACCAGATCCCGGCGGACGCCGTCGTTGCGGCGGGTGAATGCCGCGTCAACGAGGCGCTCGTCACCGGCGAGGCCGATGAGATCGTTAAAAAGCCGGGCGAGCGGCTGCTCTCCGGCAGCTTTGTCGTGTCCGGCAGCTGCCGCGCACGGCTGACC
>JABLTQ010034470.1_pt1 | contig 11351 bp, 10 predicted proteins | sample 7160101 | NCBI WGS metagenome assembly JABLTQ01 (sample SAMN14651228, study PRJNA627086) | human gut metagenome | isolation source: feces | host: Homo sapiens
GCATAGTCAATATTTGCTTTCTTGGTACGCACTGCATTCTTGCTTCCTTTTGGTCTAGCCATAATAGTCCCTCCATCTAGTATTGGAATTTAGCTAATATAAGTATATTCTTTCTGTCTCGACATGGCAATACTTTCTTAGACAACAAGAGCGGAGCCTTTTGCAAGGCCCCGCTCTTATTGCTGCCGTTAAGCAGAAAATGAAAATGAAGGAGATTTATCTTTCAAAGCCGCCTGTGGACTGCTGCGGCGATGGGGAACCACAACAAACCCATCAGACAGGCTTTGGAAGAAGCGAAAAGGTTCAGGAGAAATGCGCTGTCACAGATTGATGCCGATTCCAAGGATCACGAACAGGATTGCCAGACAGATGCAGCTTACCCCGTTTCTTCGTTCCGTGAAAGCGTCCAGAGAACACTTCGCACGCTGTTTTGCCTTTTCCAACTGGGATGCCCCCGCATAAGCAGAGAATCCGGCACAAATCAAAAGCATCAAACCGATCCAGATCATCATAAGCATTTCTCCAATCAAAACCTTACCATTCCACGCCCAGAGAACGCAGACTCTCGGCAAGGGCAGCGACATCCATGTTGAACACGATGCCTGCCATATTTTCGTAGAGTGCACCCTCCACGTTGATGGGCGTATCGTCAATAAAGACGCATTCCTCCGGGCGAAGGGCAAACTTGTGCAGGAAGGTGCGGTAGATCTGCGGGTCGGGCTTCAGCAGCTTGACCTCTGCGGAGATCAGGGCACCGTCCATCAGCTTGCTGGCCTCTGCCCGTGCCCAGTAGATGGGCTGGCGGGTGGCAGCGTTGGAAAGCAGGTAGAGCCGGTAGCCCTTTGCTTTCAGTGCCTGCAAAAGCTCCAGCATTCCCTCCACCGGCACAATGGGGTCATCCCACTTTTCGATCAGCCCACGGGCTGCATCGTGCAGACGCTCCGGCAGGCGGGGCAGAATGCGCTGTTCTGCGATTTCCTCGTCAATCACGCCCCGGTCCAGCATGGTCCACTCCACCGAGCGGAATACCTCGTTGCGGATCAGCTTGCGGTCCTCGCCGGTGAGGGAATAGCGGTCCATAAACAGCTCCGGGTCAAATCGAACCAGAACGTTTCCCATATCAAACACAATATTTTTTATCATTCTGAGGATCCTCGATTAAATCACTTCAAAATATTTGATTCCTTCCATACGCCGGATGATACTGAGAATATCATCTTGTGTACGGCTTGTTTTGCTTCGTATTGTAACCGTAAAGGGAACAACTTCGGCATCATAATGAGAGTGATCTTCTTTTTGAATATCACTCAACTCTAAATCCAATTCTCGTGTGTTACGCAAAAATTCACCAAAGGAAATGCTTGCATCCAGCTCAATATATAAATCAATAACATTGGTACGGTTTCTCATATAGAAATCCCACCGATGCAACACAGTAAGAACCGAGAACACCGCAATGCAGGCAACAATAGCAACCTCGTATAAACCAATTCCGAGTGCAAGACCTATACACGCCGATGCCCAAAGTCCGGCGGCTGTCGTCAGGCCTTTGATTTGATTATGTGTTGTTACAATAATTGTTCCTGCACCCAGAAAGCCAATGCCACTGACGACCTGTGCGCCCAACCGCACAGGGTCGCCAACACCATAGACCTGATAGGCATACTGGTTTATCAGCATAACCACACAGGAGCCGATACTGACCAACATATAGGTGCGCATTCCAGCAGGGCGATTCATTCTCCCGCGTTCCGAACCAATCACACCGCCAAGGATTTCTGCCATAATAATTCGCAAAACAATTGCGCCAAGTGTGATTTCCCTTGCGTGAAGCATTATTTTTTCAACCCCCATGTATAAAGATTTATGTGGTGTATTTGCTATAATCGCTCTTGGTGAACAGACCTGCGGCTCTGGCAGCATTGACATAGGCGTAGTGTACCTCGCCCTTATCCAGAACGGCAGTTTCGCCGCCGCCAGCGGAATCAAGGGTCAGGTCATAGCCCAAATGCTGTGCATAGAGGGTGGTAGTAGTCACCGCACGGGGCAGGTGCAGCATGGTGCCCACCAAAAGGACCTTGTGGGCATCCATCTCCTGCAGAGCTTTCAGAGTGCCAATGGCGTTGCCGTAGGTATCACGGGCAGCTTCGTCCAGAATAATGCGGCTTTCGTCCACACCCTGCTCCAGCAGCCAGTTTTTCATCACGGAGGCTTCGGTGTACTCTGTCCGCACGTCACCGCCGCTGAGAATAATTTTTGCATCCGGGTACTTTTCCGCCATTTCCAGACCACGCTCCAGTCTGCTGAGCATACCGGCAGAGGGCGTTCCATTCTTTTTGGGGGTCTGTCCGTAAATGGTGATGGCATCAGGGATCATATCCGTCTGGGGCTGGGGTGTATATGTGGCATGAAGCAGGGTGTCTGCCTGCTCCAGCATGGAGCGGACAGCCTCTGCTGCCTTAGCGTTCACCTGTTCCAGTGCAGCAAGCCGTTCCTGCTCACCCTCTGCGTTTTCCAGAATGTGCATGATGATGGCGGAAACGCCCAGGGCGTGGACATCGGTGGTGTCCCGTTCCAGAATGCGGTCCAACTGAGAAAGTGCAGCTTCGTAATGCTGGTTGATGAGGTAGACCTCTGCCTGCATACGGTAAGCATCCAGATGGTCGGGGTTCTCCCGCACCACCGTATCCAGCCCGGAGTAGACCTTGTTCCACTCCCATCTGCGGAACGCAATGACCGCGTCCTTCAGCAGCGGGTCTGACAGATATTCCTCTGCATATTGCGGCACAAGATCTTCCAGCGGCTCGCCCCGTCCCTGCTCTTTGGGAATGGGCATGGCACATTCTTCGGTCAGGGTAACGGAAACGGCAGGCTTTTCCTGTACGGACACGCTGGCGGCAGTGCCGGAGCAGCCGGTGACCACCAGTGCCGCTGCCAGCACCAATGCCAGTATCCGCAGCTGCCGTGCTAGGTTATGTCCCATAGTTGATTTCCTCGATCTCAGAGTGTAAGTCGTTTTGCAGCAGCTCCGAAAAGAACCGGCGGACGCCGATGGCAAGGGCGGAACCCTTGGCGTTCTGTTCGTCCTTCAGGTCGCCCTCCACCCAGTACCGCCCGGTCTGAGGGTCTACCGCAATGCTGTCCATGGGGAAGCCCTTTAACCGGGTGGGGTGGGGCGTTTCCACGATCCAAAACCAGTCCGTGGAAACCTGCGGCCCAGCGGCTTCTTTCCGCTGCTGGTCATCCAGCACCACGCACAGCCCGTTGATGAACCGTGCCTTGAGCCTGCCGCCGTATTGGTGCGCCAGCTGCTGATAGTAGGCAATGAACTCCTCGTCAGAAAGCTCTTTACCTTTTACCCGGCGGACGTAAGGTCCCGGCTGAAGCTCTGCCTGCACACCTTCCAGATACAGCCCGGAATCCAGCGAGAAGCTGGGCAGACCGGAAACAGCATGATACGCTTCGGCTTTCAGTGCTGCATTTTCCAGCGGCGTTGCACCGCTCTCTTCCACTGCCGGGAGCTGGATGCCAAGGTCTGCCGGGGTAACAAGCTCGATGGGCATCCCGGCAAGGATAGCACACATATTTCGCAGCTTGCTCTGGTTTCCGGTTCCATAGAACAGTTTCATTGTATCGTCTCCTATACAAAAAGGCAGAGACCCGTGCAGTCTCTGCCTTCAGGGGTTACACGCCGAGCTTTTTATCGGTTATACGCCGAATTTCTCGTCCCGATAAGAAGCCAGCAGGGAAGGCCAGTCAGTCTGGATCACGTTGTATCCACGATCCATCAGAACGCCCCATGCGGCATCCGGTCCCTCGCTGAGTGCCACATCGTCGTTGTAGGTGCCGCTCAGTTCGTGACCTCTGCCCAGATTGATGCTGTTGACCCAGATGTACAGCCCCTGCTCCCGGATCCACTTCAGGTTCTCCGGGTCGATCATCTCGGAATCCGCAGTCTTGGCGATGGCCTCCACGCCAACGATGTTGATGTTGTCGTAGGTCAGAACCTTACGCAGTTCCTCCATGTTGTACACGATGGGCATATACATATACTTGACCGGGCAGTTCTGGAAGAACTCCAGATATTCGTCCTTTACCGGGGTCTTGATGATTGCCTGCTTGACCACATGGGGGTAGTCCTTCAGCAGTTCATGGGTCTCGGCAAGGATCGGCCAAGAACGGTCAATATTGAACAGCTCGCCGTGGGTGAAATACTTCACCACTTCTTCAAAACGCTGGACGTGCTTTCCGCTGGGCTCGTCGATGCTGTTGTAGAACTCCAGTGCGTCGATCTCTGCGGAGGTCATGGTCTTGACGTTCTGCTCCGTTTTCAGCAGGCGAGGCTCCTGCGTGTCATGGAAAGCATAGATCACGCCGTCGGTGGACTTGGACAGGTCGCACTCGAACATATCCGCACCCATCTTCAGTGCCAGTTCAAGGGAGGGCACGGTGCCCTCGATGATGTTGCCGCCCCATGCGCCGCGATGCACCGCAATGAGAACTTTTTTGGCATCCAGACGCGCATTCAACAGCTCGTTGATCTGTGCATATTCTTTTTTGCCGACCATATCAAATACCTCATTTCTGAATTATTGGATTACTCTTTGCTCTTGTCCACCTTGTTGCCGCGGCCATAGACCAGATACATAACGACAGCAGAGATGATCATCATCAGCACGGCGTACACGAAAGTCAGCGCAGCGTTGTCTGCGTTGGTCTCGGAGTCGGTCAGAGACTTGATGTACACGCCCAGAGGTTTGTTCAGGGGGTGATACATAAAGACGGACATATCGTAGTCGCCCAGCAAGCCGTTGAAGTTCAGGGCAAAGATGGCCAGAACCGTGGGCAGGATGATGGGCAGCTGCACACGCATGAAGGTGTAGAAGGGCTTTGCACCCATATTCCGGGCTGCATCCTCCAGAGAATCATCCAGCGAGAAGAAAGCGGCCTTGGTCATACGCAGGGTGAAGGGGATCTTGATGATGATGTAGCCGATGAGCATGATGACAGAGGTGCCGGTCAGGACCTTGTTGAACATCCAGACGCGCGGGGTGTTGTAGGTGGTGATCAGACCCAGAGCCATCAGGGTGGTGGGCAGCAGCCAAGGGATCAGCAGACCGTATTCCAGTGCGCCGCTCAGACGGTCCTTGCGCTTCTGCAGGATGCGGCAGGCAATCAGAACGATGACTGCCACAAAGGAAGCAGCAATGGCAGAGTAAGCGATACTGACCACGAAGGGCTTGTAGGAGGAAGCCTTCTGGAAGATGGAGATGTAGTTATCCAGAGTGAAGCTGGACAGGGTCAGGTGTTTGCTTGCGATGGTGGCAGAATCGGTGAAGGAGAACAGGACGACCAGTGCCACGGGGATCACATAGATGAGGAACAGCAGGTAAGCGTACACATGAGCCAGAACGTTCAGGATGGGGTTGCGGATCTTCTGCTTGACGATGGTGGTCTTGACCTTGGAAACGGACATATAATGACCGCGCTTCTCGATCTGGATCATAACGGTCAGCAGGATGATGGTGGCTACGCCAAGGAACAGAGCCAGCAGTGCTGCCAGCGGACGGGAGCTGACGTTGTTTGCGAAGGTCAGGATCATGGGGGTGATGGTCTGGAAGTCCTGACCGCCAACCAGCAGAGGTGCGGAAGTAGCAGACAGACCGGTGATGAAGGTCAGGATGGTAACAGCCATCAGGGAGGGGGTCAGCACCGGCAGGACCACCTTGGTCAGGATGCGGAACTGGGATGCGCCCATGTTCTGTGCAGCCTCAACGGTCTGGAAGTCCACCGAGCGCATGGCGTTGCGGAGGAAGATCATGTGGTTGGAGGTGCAGGCAAAGGTCATAACGAACAGAACTGCCCAGTAGCCTTCAAACCAGTCGATGGGGAAGTTGGGGATGATCTTGGCGAACAGGGTGGTCAGGATGCCGGTCTTGCCGTAGATGAACTTGTAGCCGGAAACCAGAATAATGCCGCCGTAGATCAGGGTGGTCATGTAGCCCAGACGGAGGATGTTGGCACCCTTGATGTCAAAATACTCGGTGATCAGCACCAGACTGATACCGATAAAACCGACGGTGATGGACAGGGTGGGTGCAAGGATCAAGCTGTTCCGCAGGCTTCGCATCGCCTTGGTAGAGTGGATCAGCTTTGTGAACACCTCGGTGGTAAAGTGACCGTTCTGGTAGAACACGCTCACCACGGTGTTGAGGTTGGGGAATACCAGAAATGCGAAAATGAACCATGCGAAGAACACAAAAATTGCAATTCCCCACAGCTTTTCAGGCGTAAATGAGAATTTTTTCTTTTCTTTCATCTCAAAATCACCCCTCGTACTGCATGATGTCAGCAGGGTTATAGCTCAGCGTCACCGTATCGCCCTTCTTGTACAGGGTCTTGCCGCTGTTCTTCTCGATGACCTTGATGGTCTGGCCGAAGGCACGGACGGTGTACTTGATGTACAGACCGTAGAACTCGTAATCTTCCACCACAGCTTCGGTCTTGAGGGTGTCGGAGGCCATCGCCTCGTTGACGTGCATACGCTCCAGACGGATGTAGCAGTGCTTCTTGGGGTCAACACCCTCCACCTTGTCTGCACCGGTGCCGGCGAGGAATTCCGGGGTCAGGCGGTTGATGTCGCCGATGAAGTTGCAGACGAACTCGGTTGCGGAGTGGCTGTAAATTTCATCCGGACGGCCGATCTGCTCGATCACGCCCTTGTTGAACACTGCGATGCGGTCAGAAAGGGTCAGAGCTTCTTCCTGATCGTGGGTGACGTAAACGGTGGTGATGCCAAAGCGCTTCTGCAGGTCCTTCAGCTCGTTACGCAGCTGGACGCGCAGCTTTGCGTCAAGGTTAGACAGAGGCTCGTCCAGACAGATGATCTCAGGGTTGGTGACCAGTGCACGGGCGATGGCAACACGCTGCTGCTGACCGCCGGACAGCTCAGAGACCTTCTTCTTTAGCTGCTCCTCGTTCAGGTCCACCTTCTTGCCCATCTCAACGACCTTCTTGCGGATCTCCTCCTTGTCCATCTTCTGGACCTGCAGGCCGAAGGCGATATTCTCGTACACAGTCATGGTGGGGAACAGAGCGTAGCTCTGGAACACCATGCCGATGTTACGCTTTTCGATGGGGGTGTGGGTAATGTCCTTGCCGCGGACGCTGACGGTGCCGCCGCTGGGAGAGATGAAGCCGGTGATGGTACGCAGGGTGGTGGTCTTACCACAGCCGGAGGGGCCAAGGAAGGTGAAGAACTCACCTTCATGGATGTCAATGTTGATGTCCTTCAGGGCTTTGAAAGAGCCAAAGGTCACTTCGATATGTTCAAGATTGATCATGCTCTGTACCTCGATGATGAGCAGTTGTGAAAAAGGTCGGCTCGCTGTATTTTTCTGCAAACCGACCTCTCCACATTATTGTAAACGAACGAACTTCAGAATGCCGGAATGGTTACGGCATATACTCGAGCATGATCTTCTCGCACCATGCGTCGATGTTCTGTGCAACCAGTGCCCAGTCGATCTGCTGTGCGGGCAGCTCAGCGATGGTCTGGTTGAACTCGTTGGCCTTGCCGACAGCGTTGGTGTTAGCAGGCAGGGTAGAGAAGGTCTCAGCCCACTCGCCCTGAACCTGTGCACTGCCGAACCAGTTGACGAAGCGCTGTGCCTCTTCCTCGTTCTTGGTGCCGTTCACGATGGCAACACCCTCAACTGCGTAGGGAACGCCAATATCGGGGATTGCGTAGCCGGTCTTGACACCGTACTGCTCGTCACGGCTCTCAACGCCGGAGGACCACATCTGACCGCAGACGACGGTGCTGTTCTCGCTGGCAATCTGTGCGTACAGATCCACGCCGCTCTCATTGGGCACACCATGCTTATAGTACTCGGCGATGGCATCCCAGCCTTCCTTGGCGATGCCCAGATCACCGTTGGGATCCGCATAGCGGGTCAGGATACCAGCGATGACGTTGCGGACCGTGCCGCCGCCCAGACTGGTCAGGTACTCGTACTTCTTATCGAACTCCGGCTTGGTCCACAGGTCAGGCCAATCGGTGGGAGCCTGATCCTCGGTGAGCTGGTTCTGATCGTAGACAAGCAGAATAGCCTGCTTGACGATTGCATGGTAGTAGCCCTCGTCGTCGTTCAGACCGGCGGGGATCTCGTCTGCCCACTCCGGCACGAAGGGGATCAGGATGTTCTCAGCCTTCAGGGACTCCCAGATGATAGCGTTCAGACCGTACACAACGTCAGCGATGGGAGAAGCCTTCTCAGCCAGCAGACGGTTCTGGGTATCAGCAGCACCTGCATCGACCACCTGAACCTTGAAGCCGTCCTTAGCGGCACGCTCGGTCAGCCACTCGCCACGGCCATCGGCCCCGGAGTTGGTGTAGATGTTCAGGGTAACGCCGGTGCCCTTGTTGGAGGGGGTGTTATCAGCAGCGGCAGAAGCGGCAGTGCTGGAAGCAGTGGTGGTGCTGGAAGAAGAACCACCGCAGGCGGTCAGTGCAGCAGCGGCTGCGGTAAAGGTTGCAGCCTTGATGAAGCTGCGGCGAGAAATCTTTCTCATGACTTTTCTCCTTTTTCATTTTCCTCAGTCAATTTTGTGGGGAGCGGCTTGTTCCCCCTCGTGTTGTGTTCAGTATACCGCCAAAATTGGAACGAGTCAATCAAATACAGGTAAAATTTCGGTTTGCAACGCGTAATTCTACCATATTCACAGGCAAAGTTCACTTTTTATGTGCAATATGACTACGTTTTTCACTCAATTTTTGCCTCCACGCCATTGCCTTTTTGCCGTTAAAGTGACTCGTTCCAATTTATGGGTGTTTTTTTGCCTTTTTTGCTTGTATTTTTTGACCGTTTAGGATATTATCATATAAAAAGACCGTCTGTAAAAGGGGGAAGATCCTGTGCCAACCATCAACGATATTGCCAAAGAGGCCGGCGTATCCCACGGCACCGTTTCCAATGTGCTGAACAAGACCGGAAAAGTCAGCATTGAAAAGATCCAACTGGTAGAAAATGCCATAAAAAAGCTTGGCTACGTTCCAAATGTGCAGGCGCAGCGGTTGCGTCAGGGCTCGCCCAATACCATCGCCGTCATTCTGCCGTCCCTGAAGGAAGCCAAGTACATCGATTTTTTCACGGCGCTCCAGCTGAATTTCCCCAAAAGCCAGAAAAGCCTGCTGGTGTATCAGACCGAGGATATCCCTGCGGAGGAAGAGGTCATTCTGGACAATCTGCGGGCATCCGGGTTGGCAGCCCTTATCGTTATCTCTACTTTAAGTAAAGAATGCTTGGAAAAGTACCGTTCTCTGCACTGTCCCATCGTTTTTGTGGAGCGTAGACCCAAAACGCTGCGAACGGACGAATGGTTCCTTTCCTTTGACCCGCAGAAGGTCGGTGCCGCAGTGACTGCGTTCTGCGCCCAAAAGCATTGGCGGTCAATCGCCTATTTCGGAGTGGAAAAGCACGGCGAAGCCGAAAATCCAATTTTTTCCAGCCTGCAAAAGTGTGTGCAGGCGCAGGGGCTGGCACTGGCACATATCCCCTCCGGGTACAAGCTGGCGCTGAATCAGGCCTTTGAACTGGCGCAGAACGCTGCCCCCTACGATGTGATCCTGACCCAGAGTTCGGTCTGCACCGATGCGCTGCTCCGGGCGTTCCGGCTTTTGCATATCGAAAAGATCCCGCCCATCCTCACCATTGGTGCCTACGCCGCCCCTTCTGAAAAGGCAGTGGAACTGTATCAGCTGGATTACGGCTTTTTGGGCATCCGCATCATTAAGTTGTTTTCAAAACTCGACCGGGACTCTGGCCCGGCCGAAAAAGAGCTTTTCTATGCGCCCAAGGGCTTTGCGGATTCCTTCCCCGGACTGCAGCGGATGCCGGACACCGAACTGACCATGCTCACACTGGAAAACCCTTCCACGCAGGCGCTCCGCAAGCTGCTGCCGGAGTTTGAGCACCGCAGCGGCATCCGGGTCAAACTGATCGGTGTCCCCTACGACGATCTGCTGGCGCAGCTGAAACTCATCGGGCCGCATTTCACCTATGATATGATCCGCATTGACGTGGCGCAGTTCGGCGACATCGGGCAAAGCATTTATCGTCCGCTGGACGAGCTTTCCATCTCCCCGGAGGGGCTGTCACCACGGTTGATCAAAAACGGCTATGACAGCTACTCGATGCTGAACGGTCGGGTCTACGCCCTTCCCCTTGACCCCAGTGTGCAGATTTTCCTGTACCGCACCGACCTGTTCCACGATGCCAAGCTGTGCCGCGCCTACTACGAGCGTTTCCACGAGAATCTTGTGGTGCCCACCACCTACGAGCAGTATCTCCACGCTGCGGAATTCTTCACCCGCAGCTGCAACCCGGATTCTCCCACGGAGTACGGCACCACCATGACCTGCGGCTCTGCATCCGTTGCAGCAAGCGATTTTCTGCCCTTTTACCTTTCCCGCATTGACCGCTTTGGCACCACGCCGGAGACCCTCCGGCTGGACTGCCCCGAAATGCAGGCGGCCATGCACCAGTACCATGCACTGGAAAAGTTCTCCTGCAAGCAGAACTGGTGGGGCGACAGCATCCAGAAATTTGCGGACGGAAAGACCGCCATGACCGTCATCTACTCCAACTATGCAGCCGAGCTGATCAACTCCGGAAATTCGGTGGTCGTCGGACGGGTGGGCGCGGCAATCCTTCCGGGATGCAAACCTCTGCTGGGCGGCGGCATCGTGGGCATCTCCCGATACAGCCAAAAAGCGGAAGCCTGCAAGCAGTTTTTCCGCTGGTACTACTCTGCGGATGTCGCTTCCCTGCTGGTTCGTCTGGGCGGCACTTCCCCCATCGTGGACGCCTATGAGGATTTCCAGAATTACAGCATCTTCCCGTGGATGAACGTTTCCAAGAAGAGCTTTGGATTGGGACAGCGTGGTGTGAAAAACCAGATCCCGGAGCGGTTTTCCATCCCGAAATATGAGTTTGCGGTGGGCACCGCCATCCGAAACGTGGTGCAGGACCTGATGACCCCGGAGGATGCCAGCCGTATGGCGCAGGCCCTTTACGATGCCGCTGATCCGATCTCTCGTTAAATCGGCAGTATATTCTGCGCAAAATATTTCAATAATGTCACCCTGTTTTCCGTCCAATAAAATTCCCATGCCGCCTTCGGGCGGCTTTTGTTTTATCATATAACCCGTTCCATGTGGACGGGTTAAAGCCGCTCACTGTGCTGGTTTCCAGCATGGTGAGCGGCTTTTTACTACAAATATGAGGAATCGAAGAAGTCTTTTAGTGTGGTTCCCAAACCCAGACAGATTCTTTCAATCATTTCAAAAA
>JABLTQ010003932.1_pt1 | contig 11343 bp, 10 predicted proteins | sample 7160101 | NCBI WGS metagenome assembly JABLTQ01 (sample SAMN14651228, study PRJNA627086) | human gut metagenome | isolation source: feces | host: Homo sapiens
TATGGTGTCGATCTTCACCGGATAGACGCAGAAAGTTAACAATTCTGACGCGGATTTACCTGGAGTTTTGTTCTGTCCGATGATACAATAAAGGTGTCATTGGTAGGTGAACTCAATACCGCAAAAGGAGGAACAGATCAGTATGCCAGCGGTACACCTGCAAGAAAACAGCAAACTAATCTCCGGCCATGTGGCCGAGAAAAAAGGGTATCTCTATTGGGTTCTAAACCTTACCGATGAGAACGGTAAGAGAAAGCCCAAATGGATTCCCACCCATAAGAAAGTCAAGGGCAATAAGACCTGGGCAAACAATATGCTTCCCACCATCCGAAAAGAATGGACGGAAAAGCTGCTTCAGGAGGCTACGGCCTCACAGCAGTCGGCTTCTCCGTCTGGCCCGTCATCCGCAGCGATTTCCTTTGTGGATTTCCTGTACCAGTGGCTTGAGTACAAGTACAAGTCTGCTACCGGACGGGTGATGGACAGCAAGCCCATTGAACTCTCGACCTATTCGGGATACGAACAACAGCTTAAGATCGAGCTGGTAGTTCTACTGACTGCTTTTTACGGCCTGCGCCGCAGTGAGGTTATCGGTTTGAAATGGAGTGCCTTTGACTTCAACCATAACTGCTTCTCCATTCGGCATACGGTAACAACCTGCAATGTAAAGGGAGAGCGGGTCACGATTAAGAAGGACAAGGCAAAGAACAAATCCAGTCTGCGGACTTATCCATTGATTCCTTTTTTGAAAGAACGGTTGCTGGAGGCCAAGAAACAGCAGGAAGAAAATCGCAAGCTGTGCGGGCGCGCCTACAACAAAGAATATCTGGGATATGTCTGTGTCGATGTGATTGGCAATCTCATTAAACCCAACTATGTGTCCTCGACCTTTGGGAAGTTGCTTGCCAAGAACAATTTACGGCACATTCGTTTCCACGATCTTCGCCATACCTGTGCCTCGCTTTTGCTGGCCAACGGTGTTCCGATGGAACAGGTAAAAGAATGGCTGGGACACAGTGAGATTTCAACAACGGTGGATATTTACGGGCATCTGCAATATGCCACGAAAAAACAATCCGCCGCAGCCATTGAGCAGGACATTGTGGCGCCCATGCTGCAAAACCTATCGGCGGTTTCTCCATAAAAAGGAAAGAGGTCTACCAGCTTTTCGCTGGCAGACCTCATGGCGGAGATGGAGAGATTCGAACTCTCGCGCCGGTTTTGAGCCGACCTACCGCATTTCGAGTGCGGACCCTTCAACCGCTTGGGTACATCTCCAAATTTATGTTATATCCCTGGTCCCGACCCGCCGACCAATTCAGCCGGTGGAAATCGGGAAGAACAACAGGATAGAACAAGCAACATTATTCAATTTGAACTCGGCTGGAACCCGCATGGTTCCAAGGGTTTCAGCCGTTTGGCACTCCGCATAGGAAACCTGATTTCGAATCATTACACCAACTTGGATGATGACGGTAAATCAGGGACGATAGCGGTAACTACGGAACCCCAAAACATACCTCTCAAAGTGGCCGTCAGATGGCTGCTCTCATTATAGCCATTTTCCCGCAAAATTCAAGCCGTGGAAATTGGGAAGAACAACAGGATAGAACAGACCCCAATTCACAATTTGAACTTGCCCGCAAACCCGCATGGTTACTGGCTTTTCGGCAGTTTGGACTTCCAAAGTGGAAACATGATTTCGAGTCAGCTCCGTTATGACCACTTCAATACCGCCGCACAGAACTGAGCTATCATACCACACTTTCCGCCGCGGCGCAACACCCTTTCCGGCATATTTTCCCCCACCCCCTCATTTTCTGGAACAGGAGGTGTCATCCATGGAAAATCCTGCCCCTGCCGTATTCCTCTGCGGTGCGCCGGAGGAATACGCCAACTACCGCGCCGCTCTGACCGCTGCGGGTCTGCGCCCTGTGGTAAGCCGCAGCCTCACGGCCGCCCTGGGCTGTGAGGCCCTGCTGCTCCCCGGCGGCGGAGACATCCATGGCTCCCTGCCGCCGGAGGAGTCCTTCCTCCTCCATGCGTTCTGGGACGCCCATCGCCCCATCTTAGGCATCTGCCGCGGCATGCAGGCCCTTAACGTGTTCCGCGGCGGCACGCTGCATGACCGCATCGCCGGTCATCAGCAGCCCTCCGGCGATATGCTCCACCCCACCTGCGCCGAAGGCCCACTGGCGTCGCTGTTGGGCTCCTGCCCCACCGTCAACAGCAATCACCACCAGGCTGTGGCCCGCCTGGGCGACGGGCTCCGCCTGTGCCAGTGGAGCGCCGACGGCATCGCCGAGGGGCTGTACGCCCCACAGCGTCCGGTTCTGGGCGTCCAGTGGCATCCGGAGCGCCAGAGCTTCGGCCTCCGCCGTCCCGATGCCGTCGATGCCGCGCCGGTGTTCCGCTGGCTGAGAGGCGCATTGACAAACACCGATGCCCCCCTATATAATAGAAAATAACAGCCCGCTCCGTTGGGCCATTGATATGTATGAGGTGGAACCAAATGGAAAAAATCAAGGCATTCCTGCGCCGCAAAGACATCATATTCTCCGCGAAGCGTTACTTCATCGACGCCATGGGCGCCATGGCACAGGGCCTTTTCTGCACGCTGCTGGTAGGCACCATCCTCAACACCATCGGCCAGCAGTTCCACATCGGCTTTCTCAACGCCGTCATCGTCACCATTGGCAAGGGTGACGGCGCGGTGAGCTATACCATCGGCGGCCTGTGCTCGGCTATGGTAGGCCCCGGCATGGCCGTGGCCATCGCCCGGGCGCTGAACGCGCCGCCGCTGGTGCTGTTCTCCCTGATCCCCGTGGGCTTTGCCGCCAACTATATGGGCGGCGCAGGCGGCCCGCTGGCCGTGCTGTTCGTGGCGCTGTTCGCTGCGGAGGTAGGCAAGGCCGTCAGCAAGGAGACCAAGATCGACATTCTGGTGACGCCCATTGTCACCGTGCTGGCCGGTATCGGCCTTGCGGCGCTGATCGCCGCCCCCGTAGGCACGGCAGCCTCCGCTGTGGGGCAGGCCATCATGTGGGCCACGGAGCTGCAGCCCTTCTTCATGGGCATCATCGTTTCGGTGGTCATCGGCGTGGCGCTGACGCTGCCCATCTCGTCCGCTGCCATCTGCGCGGCATTGGGACTGACGGGACTGGCCGGCGGCGCTGCCGTGGCGGGCTGCTGCGCCCAGATGGTCGGCTTTGCCGTTATGAGCTTCCGCGAAAACCGCTGGGGCGGTCTGGCGGCGCAGGGCATCGGCACCAGTATGCTGCAAATGGGCAACATCGTCCGCAACCCCCGGATATGGATCCCGCCCACGCTGGCCTCCGCCATCACCGGCCCCATCGCCACCTGTATCTTCCACATGGAGATGAACGGTGCGCCGGTGTCCAGCGGCATGGGTACCTGCGGTCTGGTGGGGCAGATCGGCGTCTACACCGGCTGGGTCAACGATGTGGCCTCCGGCGCTAAGGCCGCCATCACCGGCACGGACTGGCTGGGTCTGGTACTGATCTCCTTCGTCCTGCCCGCTGTGCTGACGTGGCTCATCGCCATACCCCTGCGCAAATGGGGCTGGATCAAGGACGGCGACCTGAAGCTGGACCTGTAACCCCCTCCCTCCTGCCTGAAATTCAGACAGACGGCGAAAATTGTCCAAAGCAGACGGATTGCAAAATCTGCCGGAAACAGGTATTGTCTTAGAAAACGATACAAGGAGGCTGCCATGGCACAGGCCACCAAAAAACGCATTATGGACGGCTTTCTGGAGCTGTTGGAACAGCGTCCGCTGGACAAGATCTCCGTGGTGGACATCGCTGACCACTGCGGCATCAACCGCAACACGTTCTACTATTACTACTGCGATGTCTACGCCCTGATACGGGAGCTCATGGAGATCCGCGCCCAGCAGCTCATCACCGACAATCAGGAGGACCTGAACTGGATAGAGATCACCCGTGAGGTGACGTCCTTCTTCCGCACCCACCGCCGCACGGTGTACCACCTGTTCCACTCCAGCCAGCGGGACCTGCTGGAGGACCACATCTACGACGTGACCTATGCCTGCACCGAATCGCTGGTACGCCGCACCGCCGCCGGCCTTTCGGTGTCGGAGGCGGACCTGCGGGCGGTGACGCTGTTTTTCACCAGTTCCCTGCTGGGCATGATCTCCCGCTGGCTGCGCTTCGGCATGAAGGACGATGCCGAGCAGCTGGGCGAGCGCACCGGCGTCCTGCTGGAGGGCACGCTGCGCCGCATGCTGGAGCGTGCCTGCAGCACGGGGAGGGACGCATGAGAGACTTCTGGATCGCCGTGGCCTACCTGCTGGTGCTGGCCGTCCTGGCTCACCCGCTGGGACAGGCCCTGCCCCGCCGCTGGTTTGACGGCGGCCGGTTCCCCTACCGGTGTTACAAATGGGAGAAACAGGGCAAGCTCTATACGCGCATCGGCATCGAGCGCTGGAAGAAGCTGGTACCGGACATGAGCCGCTTCCTGCCGGATATGGTGAAAAAAGAGGTGGACCCCGCCGCCGTCACCGCGTCCCAGGTGGAGCTGCTGGTACAGGAAACCTGCGTGGCCGAGGCGGTACACACCGCCTCCATCCTACTGGGCCTCGGCGCCCTGTGGCTCTGCCCCGGCTGGGGCGGCGTGGTCCTCTGGCTGATCTGGTTTCTGCTGGCCAATCTGCCATTCATCCTCATTCAACGCTACAACAGGCCGCGGCTCATGCGGCTGCACGCCCTGCTGCAACGGCGAGAGCAGCGGAAAGGAACCCATGAACATTCTGATACTGACCTGTAATACCGGCGGCGGCCATAACGCGGTGGCCGCCGCCCTAACGGAGGCGTTCCGCCAGCGGGGCGCGGACAGCCGCGTGCTGGACGGCCTGTCCTTCGTCTCCCGGAAGGCATCCAAATTCGTCTCCCGCTGGCACACGCGGTTTTACCGCCACTACCCCCAGCTCTATAAGGCGGGCTACATGTCCGCCGAGGAGGAGGACGGCCGCCCCGCTCCCAGGCACAACCCCGTGGAGACCTACCTGTCCCGGGGTACCCGCCGCCTGGCCCGCTACCTGCAGGCGGAGCGGTTCGACGCCGTGGTCTGCGTCCACGTGATCCCCGCCCTGATGATGACCATGCTGCGGCAAAACGGCGGCGCACCCATGCCCTTCTGCTTTGTGGCCACGGACTACACCTGTTCCCCCACCGTGGGCAGCTGCACGCCGGACATCTGCGTCATCCCCCATGCGGAGCTGGCGGAGGAGTTTATCCACTGCGGCATCGCGGCGGATACGCTGCTGCCCGCCGGCATTCCCACCCGCTCGGTGTTCGCCGCCCCGACGGACCGCGCTGCCGCCCGGCAGGAGCTGTCCCTGCCCGCCGAGGGCCGCCACATTCTGCTGATGAGCGGCAGCATCGGCTGCGGCCCCATGTCTGCCCTGGCCCGCCAGCTGGACGAGCTGCTGCCGGAGGGCGACTTCGCCACCGTCCTGTGCGGCAGCAACCGCCAGATGCTCTACGCCATCCAGATGCGCTCCCTGCTGCGGGTACAGGCCGTGGGCTTCACCTCCCGCGTGGCCCAGTATATGGACAGCGCCGACCTGCTGGTATCCAAGCCCGGCGGTATCAGCATCACCGAGGCCGCCTGCAAGGGCGTCCCCATGCTGCTGGCGGATCTGGTGGGCGGCTGCGAGACCCGCAACCAGGCGTTCTTTTCCGCCCACGGCTGGGCCGCCTCCTGCGATACCGGTGCCATCGCCGACAGCGCCCTGTCCCTGCTGGCCGACGATGACCGGCGCCGCCGGATGGTAGTGACCCAGCGCCGCAGCTTCGACGGACAGGCCGCCCAGCGCATCGCCGACGCGGTACTCTCCCGCTGCGGCAAAGCCCGCGTCCTCCTGTAAGTGCATACGCAGTCGCCGGCAGCTCTGCTGCCGGCGCTTTTTGCGCAATTTATACAACCCGTCTCTTGCATTTCTCCGCATCTGTCGTATATAATGGAAAAAAAGATCGGTTTTGTTCATCGGCAGGACATACTTTCCTGTTACAATGCTGGTATGAGATAAAAGGAGGGCATCGCCCATGATGATCGAAAAGAGCGGCAGCATCCGGCTCCGCGACATCCCCGTGGCCGGAAGCCTGCCGCCGGAGCAGCAGGCGCTGGCCGCCGGTATGGTTCGCGTGACCCATCTGTACCGCAGCGCGCTGAAGGTAGCCGTCACTCAGATGGAGATACTGGACGAGGAGTTCGCCTGCATGTACGACCACTCCCCCATCCACCACATCGAGTACCGCATCAAGTCGCTGGACAGTATCGTGGATAAGCTGAAGCGCCGGGGCTACGAGATCACCATCGACAATATCTACGCCCACATACAGGATCTGGCCGGCATCCGCGTCATCTGCAACTATCTGGATGATATCTACTACCTCCGCTCCCTGCTGACACGGTTCGATGCCTTCAAGGTCATCCGCGAGGTGGATTACATCAAGAACCCCAAGCCCTCCGGCTACCGCAGTCTCCATCTGGTGGTGAATGTTCCCATCGTCATCTCCGAGGGCACCATGGTCCTGCCGGTGGAGATCCAGCTGCGTACCATCGCCATGGACATGTGGGCCAGTCTGGAGCACGAGCTGCGCTACAAGTCGGACCGCCAGTTCACCGACGAGGACGCCACCCGCCTGCGCCTGTGCTCCGATGCCATCAGCGAGATCGATCAGGAGATGCAGGACATCTACCAGGACAAGCAGCCCCGCTATCAGGCTTGACGATCGCACAAAAAGAGCGCGTACACTGCGGGTGTACGCGCTCTTTTTCGGTCTTTCTCATGCCGCGGCGCGGAACGCCTCCACACCCAGCTGGCTCAGCACCCCCATGATGATCCCCGCCAGCAGTACGCCGCCCACGCAGGCCAGCACGCTCTTCTTGAAGTCCATATCCAGAAGGCTGGCCGCCAGCGTACCGGTCCACGCGCCGGTGCCCGGCAGTGGGATGCCCACGAACAGCAGCAGCGCCCAGTACAGCCCGCGCCCCGCCTTTTTCTGTAGCTTCTGTCCGGCCCTTTCTCCCTTTTCCAGAAAGAACGCGAAGAGCTTCCCGATGACCGGCTTGCCGCTGCCCCACACAAGCACCCGCCGCGCAAAGAAGTAGATGACCGGCACCGGCAGCATGTTCCCCGCGATGGCGACGCAGTATGTCAGCCACAGCGGCAGCCCAAACCCCACACCGTAGGGGATGGCGCCCCGCAGCTCGATAACGGGCACCATAGATACCAGAAAGACGATGAGACAGTGTTTCAGCATAGAGCGGCGCTCCCCTTTTTCCAGATATTGTCCCTTATTATACCCGCTTTTCCCCGCTTTGGCAAGAACGTCAAAGACCCGCGCAAAAGACCCCGCAAAATTTTACCGGCTTTTCGGAAATGCCTGTCGACAAATCCGTCCCCGTCCTGTATACTGATGATAGTCATTACGATAGATAATGGGAGGGTGTGCGCATATGGGCATTTCGGATGTCATATCGCTGCTGGGCGGTATCGCCCTGTTCCTGTTCGGCATGTCTCTGATGGGCGAGGGTCTGAAGAAGGTGGCCGGCAGCAAATTGGAACTGGTGCTCTACCGTCTCAGCAGCACGCCGCTGAAGGGTGTTCTGCTGGGCACCGGCGTCACCGCCGTGATACAGTCCTCCTCCGCTACCTCCGTCATGGTGGTGGGCTTCGTCAACTCCGGCATGATGAAGGTGCGTCAGGCCATCGGCGTCATCATGGGCGCCATTCTGGGCACCAGCATCACCGGCTGGATCCTGTGCCTGTCCTCCATCTCCGGCGGCAGCGGCCTGGTGCAGCTGCTGAGCACGGAGGTGCTCACCGGCATCGTGGCCGTGGTGGGCATCATCCTCCGCATGTTCTCCGCCAAGACCTCCCACCGCCACGTGGGCGAGATCCTGCTGGGCTTCGCCGTTCTGATGTACGGCATGTCCGCCATGTCCGGCGCCGTCTCCCCTCTGCGGGAGAGCGAGTCCTTCATCCGCATCCTGACCTCGTTCTCCAACCCCCTGCTGGGTATTCTGGTGGGCATCGCCTTCACCAGCATCCTGCAAAGCGCCTCTGCCGCCGTGGGCATCCTCCAGGCCCTGTCCATCACCGGCGCCATCACCTTTGAGATCGCCTTCCCCATCATTATGGGCGTGGCCATCGGCGCGGCGGTACCGGTGCTGCTGTCGGCCTTGGGTGCCAACCTCAACGGCAAGCGCACCGCCTTCGTCTACCTGCTCATCGACGTACTTGGCGTGGTCATCTGGTCCCTGGTGTTCTACACCCTCAACGCCATTTTCCGCTTCCCCTTCCTGACCAGGGCCATGACCTCCGTCAGCATCGCCTTTCTGAACACGCTGTTCCGTCTGGCCACCGTGATAGCGCTGCTGCCCCTCATCGGCCTGATGGAAAAGCTGGTGGTCTTTCTCTTTCCCGACAACGGCGCCCAGGCCGAGGATCAGGACATGGACCGCCTGGAGGAGCGCTTCCTCCAGCACCCCGCCCTGTCTATCGAGCAGAGCCGTCTCGTCACCAACTCCATGGCCGAGCGCGCCGCCGGCAACCTGCTGGACGCCATGGCTCTGCGCACCGATTTCTCCGAAAAGGGCTTCCATGCTATCAGCGAGACGGAGTCCCTTATCGACCGCTACGAGGACAAGCTGGGCACCTATCTCATGAAGATCACCAGCCGCTCCCTCTCCAGCGCCCAGAGCGAGGAGGTCAGCAAGTTCCTCCACACCATTTCCGACTTCGAGCGCATCTCCGACCATGCCCTGAACATCTCCGAAACGGCCAAGGAGATACACGACAAGAGCATGGTGTTCTCCCCCGCCGCCCTGCGGGAGCTGGAGATCATGGAGTCCGCCCTGCGGGAGATCCTGGCCATCTCCATTGCCGCCTTCGTGGCCAACGACATCCAGCAGGCCGCCCGCGTGGAGCCGCTGGAGGAGATCATCGACGGTCTGTGCGATGAGATGAAGTCCCACCATGTGGACCGTCTCCAGTCCGGTACCTGTACCCTGGACCAGGGCTTTGTGTTCAACGACCTCCTGACCAACTACGAGCGCGTGGCCGACCACTGCTCCAACATCGCCGTGGCCATCATAGAGCTGGAGTCCGACTCCTTCGATACCCACGAGTACCTCAGCAGCGTCCGCGCCATGAAGTCCCACTCCTTCGCCCGCTACTATGAGGAATACCAGCAGAAGTACCACCTGTGATATAAAACTACCTGTGCTGTAAAAAAGATACCGCCTCCCCCGAGGCGGTATCTTTTCTTTTCAAGCAGGCTTCGTCCCCTACTCCTGCTCCATGCTCCCATCGCCGCGGTTGACACCCGTCCTCCCCTATGGTACAGTGATACTATCAAAAGAGAGTACAGGCTTGGTCGCTTCGGGCGTAAAGGCAGGGGACGCGAAAGCGTTATCTTCCTTCAAGGTAGCACTCTCTTTTGCTTATATTGAGCAAAGCTCCCGTGTGCCGTACCCTTGTTGCCAAACTGTCTCGTCACGGTCATGCCGCCTTCCCGCCGCCGCAGTTGACACGCGCTGCACAAATCGATATACTTTGCACAGAGGGTCGTATGCATTACCGTCACTGTTGGCGCTTCCCGCGCCCGCACCGGGGCTGTCGCTCCTTCTATAAGAACGCAGAGGCCCAGCGCTGAGCCTCTGCGTTCTCCATTTTCTGCCGCGCGGCGCACCCCGTGCATTGTCATCCGCCGCGCCCTGTGGTCCATTGAGATAGGCCCCTTGCGCGGGACGTTTCAGACGTCACTGTTCAGGGCCGGCTCCATGCCGGTATTGGACACCGTATCCTGCGGGGTCCTTTTCTTATGCCCCTATTCCTACTCCATGCTCCCGTCGCCGCCCATCAGGGCAGTCATCTCGCGGATGCGCTCCAGTGGGAACGGCGGCTGGCATAGGGGCCGCATGGCGATGCTCATGAGCTTCATGGGGTTGTCATCCGCTGCCGTGCGGTTGGAGTGCAGTGCGCCGCAGCGTCTGCACCGGTGGATGACGGCCCACTCACCGTCCCTGCGCACCCATACAGCCACCGGCTCCATGATGCCGCCGCAGTCGGACGCTCTGTCCCCCGGCTCCACGTCCACATGCAGACTGCTGAGGCAGTTTGGGCAGTGGTTGCGGTGCTGGCTCCCTGCGTTTTCCGGTGTACAGAGCCTGCCGCAGACCTTGCAGGTGAAGGCGTCGCGGCATGCGTGGGTCTTGTAGTAGCCCTTCTCAAAGGTTTTGCGCTTGTTTTCGCGGTTCATGCTGTTTCCTCCTGAAGATGTGGTCACGATCTCGCGGGAGGAATGGCGTGTGTGTAGATTTGCCAGACCTCCCGATCAGGCCACACGCTCCGGTAACGATTTGATACTCTTCAAAAAATCTCCTTCAAATGTTGTTGTCTCCGCCTGCCGAAACGGAACAGGCGGAAAAAGGGAGCCATCCAGAGGATGGCTCCCTTTTGGCGCGGAAGGAGGGATTTGAACCCTCGCGCCGCTTTTGACGGCCTACTCCCTTAGCAGGGGAGCCCCTTCGGCCACTTGGGTACTTCCGCAGGTATGAACTTACTGGCGGAGAGAGTGGGATTCGAACCCACGGATGCTTTCACATCGCCGGTTTTCAAGACCGGTGCTTTCGACCACTCAGCCATCTCTCCGTGTGTAAAAGCGCTCCTGATGCCAGATGCGAGTAATATATTACCATGTGCGGCGGACTTTGTCAACAAAAAGAACCGCAACATTTTTGAAAAAATTTGAAAAAAGGGGTTGAAATATAAGAAGAACTGTGGTAGTATAAGTAGGCTGTTTGAGACGGCAAGCAATAACCGGGTGTGGCGAAGTTTGGTATCGCGCTTGAATGGGGTTCAAGAGGCCTCGAGTTCGAATCTCGACACTCGGACCAAATTAACGAAACGGTATAGATGCGTCTGGCGAAAAGCCAGGCGCATCAACCGTTTCCGGGCTTTTTCGGGCCCGGATTCTTTCTTTCAAACCATAGATGCAAATCGCTGTTTCAGAGCGTCTGCCCTGATTTGAACCGGGCGGTTTCCCTTTTCAGGCAGATGCATTCAGCCAGTGCCCTTTTTGAACGGCGTTTTTTCTGACTGGCAGCGGTGTTTTTCTTAAAAAAGAATTACAAAGATTCGGGCGCCGTTTTGTTGGTCTTGACGGACTGAGAAAGCGGCGCCCTTTTTCATTTTAAAAAGGGCGCTGGTCGCAGCGCCTGTATTTGAAGGCCGGAGCAATCATGCTCCGGCCTTATTTTTTATGCACGGGAGGAGTTACATGAGCATCA
>JABLTQ010060478.1_pt1 | contig 11339 bp, 9 predicted proteins | sample 7160101 | NCBI WGS metagenome assembly JABLTQ01 (sample SAMN14651228, study PRJNA627086) | human gut metagenome | isolation source: feces | host: Homo sapiens
CGGCTCCTGCAAGTAAATTTAAAATTTTCAAATTATTTTCCAATTACCTGTTGAAATCTTCGCCGCGTTCTTATATTATGATAACAAACAAAGCAAAGGCAGGTAAGGAAACATGGCAGAAATCAAATACGAAGTGGTTCAGCGCATTGCAGTGCTGTCTCAGCGGCCCCGCGGCTGGGAACGCCAGCTCAATCTCATCAGCTGGAACGACGGCGAACCCAAGTACGACATCCGCGATTGGTCCCCGGACGGCACCCGCATGGGCAAGGGCATTTCCCTGAGCGGCGAAGAGCTGGCCATCCTCAAGGGCATTCTGGAAGATCTGGAGCTGTAAGATGGACTACCGTGAGGAGTTTTTGCAGATCTGGCATCAGCATGTCTCCCGCCCGGGCAGCGAAAAGCTGCTGGACTGGCTGGACAACAAGACGGATTTCTTCTCGGCTCCGGCCTCCACCCGGTTCCACGGGGCCTGTGACGGCGGCCTGTGTATGCACAGCCTGAACGTCTACCATGCCCTCCACGACGGCTTTTTCACCGAGGGCGAGAGTGAGGAGAGCTATGCCATCTGTGCTCTGCTGCACGATCTGTGCAAGGCCAACTACTACAAAAAGGGCACCCGCAATGTAAAGAACGATGCCACCGGCCAGTGGGAAAAGGTGCCCAGCTACAGCGTGGAGGATCTGTTCCCCTATGGCCACGGCGAAAAGAGCGTGTTCCTGATCGAGCGGTTTATGAAACTGAAGGTCGAGGAAGCGGTAGCCATCCGCTGGCACATGGGCGGCTTTGACGATGCGGCCAAGGGCGGCTGCTTCGCCATCTCGGAGGCCTACGACAAATACCCGCTTGCCGTCAAGCTCCACATTGCCGACCTGAAGGCCACCTACCTCATGGAACACCGCACCAGCGCCGTGCGGTAACATCCCCAAGACGCAAAAAAAGACGATGCACAGCGTTTGTGCATCGTCTTTTTGTTATACAGTCATTAGGCTTTCCAGCTGATGTACCAGATCCACCGCCTGATGGTCGAGCGCCGTGGTGGGCTTCCAGTCCGGCTGCGCAAAGGGGCGGCGTTCTTCCTCCGGTTCCGGCGGTGCGGCCTGCGGGGCAGGCTCCTGCTCCGGTGCGCTCTGCTCCGGTACAGCATCCGGCTGGGGCTGCTCTGCCTTGGGGGCATCCGCCGCCGGGTGGAACACGATCACCGGCAGGCCGGGCTGTTCCAGCACCTTGGGCTGCGGGGGCACGGGCGGCAGCAAACTGTTTGCCCGCGCCTGCTCACACAGAGCTTCCAGCTCGGCGTTCTCCTGCCGCAGTGCCACCATCTCCCGCTCACAGGCGTAAAGCCGGGTCTGGTAACGGCGAATCTCCGCATTGGCAGCAGCAAGACGGCGGTTCAACAGCTCCGCCTGAGCGGGCTGGCTCGGGAGCCGTCTCCCGGTTTCCGGTTCGACCTGCGCCATCATTTCCTCCACTTCCTGCACCCTGCGCAGAGCGCGGCGGTATTCACGGGCAGCGGCGGCACAATAACGCTCCACACAGCGCAGCACACTGGTCCTGCGGCAGCTCAGCCATTCGGTGCGCAGCCAGATGTCGTTTGGTACCATCTCTGCTCCTCCCGCTCACGCGCGCAAGAGACCACGCCCCCTCCCGGGCGGTTCACACTGTAACTTACAAACTTACTTGCGCTTATTCAGGATCGCCAGCAGCTCATCGTAGTAACGGTTGTCGCTGCTCTCTTCCTCCACCGGCTTTGCAGCGCTGTTTGCGGCGGCAGCAGGCTGCTGCTTTGCGGCACCCGCGCCGGACACATCAGAGCTGAACACTGCGCTGGGGGTGGAAGCACCGGCACCGGCGGCGTTGTTCAGGCTGCTGCGCAGGCCATCGGCGGCCTTGTTGTCAAAGCCGGTGGCCACAACGGTAACGCGCATCTCATCGGACAGGTTCTCATCGAACGCAGTACCCCAGATGATGTTTGCATCGGGGTGAGCGCTCTGGGTGATGAGGCCGGCAGCGGTCTCGACATCCTCCAGGCCGATATCGGGGCTGGAGGTGATGTTGATGATCACGCCGTGTGCACCGGCAATGCTGGTCTCCAGCAGCGGAGAGGAGATCGCAGCCTTGGCGGCGTTCTCTGCCTTACCTGCGCCCTTGGCGCTGCCCACGCCCATGTGGGCGTAACCGGCATCCTTCATAATGGAGCGCACGTCGGCGAAGTCCAGGTTGATGAAGGCGGGCACATTGATCAGAGCAGAGATGGACTCCACGCCCTGACGCAGCACATTATCGGCGGCCTGGAAGGCGTTCATCAGGGTGATCTTTTCCTGGCTGATCATCTTCAGGCGCTCATTCGGGATAACGATCAGGCTGTCAACGTGCATGAGCAGGTTTGCAATGCCCTGCTCTGCCAGGCCCATCTTGCGCTTGCCCTCAAAGGAGAAGGGCTTGGTGACGATGCCCACGGTCAGGATGCCCAGATCGTGTGCCACCTCAGCCACAACAGGAGCCGCACCCGTGCCGGTGCCGCCGCCCATACCGGCGGTGATAAAGACCATCTGGGAGCCCTTCAGGGCATTTGCGATCTCGTCCTTGCTTTCCTCGGCAGCACGCTGGCCGATCTCGGGATCAGCGCCCGCGCCGCGGCCCTTGGTGAGCTTGGAGCCCAGCTGCACCTTGGTGGCAGCATGGTTCTTGGCCAGCGCCTGCTGGTCGGTGTTCATTGCAATAAATTCTACGCCCTGCAGACCGTCACTGACCATGCGGTTGACTGCGTTGCCGCCGCCGCCGCCCACGCCAATGACTTTGATCGTCGTAACGTTTTCATCCATTTCTTCGTCGAGCATGAGTGCCATAACTTTTGTCCTCCATCGGATATGTTATCGTAAACCTGCGCTTTTCGCACAAGAAGAGTTCGATACTATACTTATATAACTGTATCGTATCATCTTTTTGCCCCGATTGCAAGACAAATTTGTTTTTTTGCAGAGGTTTTTTTGGCCGACCCGTTTCCCGGGGCCGATTCCCGCCGAATTTGCGCCCCCAAACCGGCCAAAATCTCTGTAAATCCGGCATAGCCCCGGTCGATATGCGCCGGGTGGGTGATGACCGTGGTTCCCCGGGCCGCAAGCCCCGCCAGCACCAGTGCCGCCCCGCCCCGCAGGTCGGGGGCCTCCACCACGGTGCCGCACAAATGGCCGCCCGGCGCAATGGTCAGCACCCTGCCCGCCGTTTCGGCCTGTGCGCCCAGGCGGCAAAAACCCTCGGCACAGCCGAACCGGCGCTCAAAGATCACATCCTCGATGCTGCTCTCGCTGTCGGCACAGAGCATTGCCGCCGCCAGCAGCGGGGCAGCATCGGTGGCAAGGGCCGGATAGGCTCCGGTGAACACCCGGCCTGCCCCGTGCAGCCGCCCAAAGCGGGAAATTCGCACCGTATCCCCTGCCGGTTCCACCCGGCACCCCATTTGTCCCAGAATTTCCAGCACCGGCGCATAGAGCGCAGGGGCGCAGCCGGTCAATTCCACCCGGCCGCCCGCCGCCGCACAGCCGCAGGCCAGCGTGGAAGCAAAAATACGGTCGGGCAGGGGCGAAAAACAGCACCCGGAAAGCCCCCGCCGCCCTTCGATGCGGATCGTGGAGCTGCCTGCCCCCTCGATGCAGCCGCCGCACCGGTTCAGAAAAGCGGCAAGGTCGGCGATCTCCGGTTCCCGGGCCGCTCCCCGCAGGATGGTCCTGCCTCTGGCACAGGCAGCGGCCAGCAGAAGTGTCTCGGTGGCCCCTACGCTGGGGAAACGCAGGGTGATCTCGGCCCCGTGCAGGCCGGAGGGAGCCGTCAGCACCAGCCGCCCCTCCCCAGCTTCCAGCTCCACCGCCCCCATTTTTGCCAGCCCAGCCAGATGCAGGTCGATGGGCCGGGCCCCGATGCGGCAGCCGCCGGGCAGGCTGGTCTCGGCGCGGCCCAGCCTTGCCAGCATCGGTGCGCAGAACAAAATGGAGGCCCGCATTTGTCCCGCTGTTTGCCCCGGCAAGGTGCTGTTGGCAGGCGGACCGGAGAGCACTGCATCACTGCCCTCCCACCGGGCGGCACAGCCCACGCCCCGCAAAAGCGCCATGCAGTGCTCCACATCCGCAAGGCGGGGCACAGCCTGGAGCCGCACCTCTCCCGTGCAGAGCAGCGATGCCGCAAAAAGCGGCAGAACGCTGTTTTTCGCTGCCGGAATTTTTACGCTTCCGTTCAGCGGGCGGCCCCCTGTCACCACGATCCGTTCCTCCATGTCCGTGCCCCCATTCCGCAAAAGATACCCCACCGTATGCAAAACAGGGCCGGAGTGTGAGGCGGACAAGTTTGTTTTGTAATTTATAGCATCCTCGCCCTCTCAGGCGCTTCGCGCCAGCTCTCCCAAAGGGAGAGCCTTTGGCAATTCAACTTTATGTTTTCTATTCCGTCAGGTCTCCCCTCTCGAGACCGAGAGCACGATCCCCATTTCGCCCAGCAGCATCATTAAACTCGTTCCTCCGGAGGAGAAAAAGGGCAGGCTGATGCCGGTGTTGGGGATGGTATTGGTGACCACGGCCACATTGAGGACAGCCTGCAGGGCCACCTGCACGGTAAAGCCCACCACCAGCAGCGCCCCAAAACGGTCGGGAGCATGGGCGGCAATGGTAATGCCCCGCCAGAGCAGCAGCACGAACAGCAGCACCACGGCGCAGGCCCCCACAAAGCCCAGTTCCTCGCAGACGATGGAGAAGATGAAGTCGTTCTGGGGTTCGGGCACAAACAGATGCTTCTGGCGGCTGTTCCCCAGCCCCAGCCCGGTGGCCCCGCCGGAGCCGATGGCGTACAGGCTCTGGATGGTCTGGTGGCCATCCCCCAGCGGGTCGGCAAAGGGGTCCTGCCAGGAGCGCAGGCGGTCGGCAGCGTAGGGCACAAGGTCCGGCATAACGACCACCGCCGCCCCGATGGCGGCCGCCCCGCCCACGCCCGCCAGCACGAACCACCGCAGACCTGTGCCGCCCACGAACATCAGCACTGCCCCGATGCCCAGGATCAGCAAAGTGCCCGAAAGATGGGGTTCCAGCAGCATCAGCGCCGCCACCACCCCCAGCACCAGCACAAAGGGCAGCACCCCCACCGCAAAGCTGCGCATCCTGTCATGGTTCAGCGAGATGATGTGCGAAAACACCAGCACCACCGCAAATTTTGCGATCTCGCTTGGCTGCAGGGTACCCACCCCCGGCAGTACCAGCCACCGTTTGCAGCCGTTGTATTCCGGCATAAAAAGCACCACCGCAAGCAGCACCAGCGAGACCCCCAGCAGCGGCCAGGCCAATTTGTGGAAGATGTGATAGTCCACCCGGCTGGCCAGCCACAGCCCCGCAATGCCCATAGCAGCGTAGAGCAGCTGGGGGCGCAGGTAGGCAAAGGCATCGCCCCGCCGGTAAAGGGCCACCGCCCCCGATGCACTGCCCAGCATCACCAGCCCGAACCCCACCAGCGTGAGTACCAGCACCAGAAACGGCAGGTCCATAGCCGGCAGCGGCCGTAGCGGTACCTTGTGCCGCCCGCCTGCCACGGCAGTCAGTTTCATGTCGTCACCCCCCAGTTTTACTATTGTACGCCATGCTGCTGTTGGCTATACGGATATTATCGTGACGTTGTGCATATCTTGTACACTAGCTCACCCTCTCAGGCGCTTTGCGCCAGCTCCCCCAAAGGGGGAGCTTTTGACAAAATCATAAACTTTGTATCGAATGCCAAGGCCTCTCCCTTCGGGAGAGGTGGCATCGCGTCAGCGATGACGGAGAGGGTGAGCCCGTTAAAGGGGGTGACATCATGCCCAAAGTTCTCCGCACCCTGCCCGAGCGGGGATTCCGCCGCCGGGCACGGACTGTGGCGGTGCTGTTCTGTGCCGTCTGCCTGGGGCTGGCCGTACGGCTCTTTTTCCTGCAGGTGCGCACCGACGGCTTTTATGCCGACCGCGCACAGGGCCAGCAGCTGCGGGACACCGTGGTCCCCGCAGACCGGGGGCGCATTTACGGCGCTGACGGCCTTTTGCTGGCCGCCAACAGCAGCTGCTGGACCCTGCGGGCCTCGCCCCGGGAGATGCCGGAGGAAAAGCTCAGCCTTGCCGCCCACGGCCTTGCGGAGATCTTAGCGCTGGACGAAGCGGCCCTGCTGGAAAAATTCAGCGACCGCCGCTCCAACGATTGTCTGCTCCGCTACCGGGTGGACCGTGCCGCAGCCGATGCTGTGCGGGACTTCTGCGAAGAAAACAGCATCACCGGCATCCGCATCAATCAGGACAGCAAGCGCTGGTATCCGCAGGGCGCGTTTCTGGCTTCGGTGCTGGGGTTCACCAATGTGGACAACGCAGGGGTGGCCGGGCTGGAACTGAAATATGACGATCTGCTCACCGGGGAAAACGGCGTGGTGCTCACAGCTGTCAACGCCTGGGGCTACACACTGGAGCAGAGCTACGAGACCGAGCGTTTTCCCACCGAGGGGGACGGCCTGCGGCTCACCATCGACAGCTGTATCCAGCACTACCTTGAAAATGCGCTGTCCTACGCCGTACAGGAGCACCATGTGGCGGCGCGGGCCGTGGGGATCGTCATGGATGTGAACACCGGAGCCGTGCTGGCCATGTCCACCACGCCCTCCTATGACCCCAACGAGCCCCGCGTCATTGCCGACACCGCCGCCCGGAACACCGTGGAGGCCCTGACCGGTGATGCGCGCAAGGCCGCTTTGCAGCTGGCCCAGCAGACCCAGTGGCGGAACAAGGCCGTCAGCGACCTGTACGAGCCGGGCAGCGTGTTCAAGCTCATCACCTGCGCGGCGGCGCTGGATGCCGGAGCCATCACAAAGCATTCCAGCTTCTACTGCGGGGAATCCATCTCGGTGGCAGGCACCCGCTTCCACTGTGCCAACCACAAGCGCCATGGGGCCCAGAGCGTGACCCAGGCGCTGGAAAATTCCTGCAACCAGAGCTTCATCCAGATCGGGGCCCGGCTGGGCAGGGAGGCCTTCTGCGATTATTTTGCCGCCTTCGGCCTGCGGGAGCCCACCGGCATCGACCTGCCCGCCGAGCCGAAAAAGAGCCTGTACTATACCGCCGACCGGATGGGCCCGGTGGAGCTGGCCTCCTGTGCCTTTGGGCAGAGCAGCAAGATCTCGTATCTGGAAATGGCGGCGGCAGTCTGCACCGTGGTCAACGGCGGAAAACTGATGCAGCCCTACGTCGTCTCGGAGATCCTGGCCCCGGACGGCAGTACCATTGAGCAGCTCTCCCCTGTCTGCAAACGGCAGGTGCTCAAGGCAGAGACCAGCCAGACCATGCGGGAGATGATGGAAGCCGTGGTGCTCTACGGCGGTGGACGGAACGCCCAGATCCCGGGCTACCGGGTGGGCGGAAAAAGCGGCACCAGCCAGAAGCTGGACAGCGCCGACGAAAAAGCCCGCATTGCCAGCTTTGTGGCGGTGGCTCCCATCGACGACCCGCAGTTTCTCTGCCTGGTCTGCCTGGACGAACCCCACAGCTGGACGACCGCAGGCGGCAGCCTGTCGGCCCCCGTCTGTGCCGAAGTGCTGGAGCAGACGCTGGTGTACAGGGGCGTGCCCCGCGCCACGGAAGCCCCGGCTGCCTCCACAGCAGAGACCGCCGCCGACCTCCCTGCTGACGGCGACAGTTTTGACGGGGCCTGAATACGGGCAGCAAAAAAGACCGCCGAAGCGGTCTTGAAGTGCTTGTTTTCAGTTCTGGTGCGGCTGCTCGCGGAACTTGATCTCGCCGGTCTCGCTGTTCATGGATTCCACAATGGCAAGGCTCTCCAGCTGGATGCCCTTGCTGCGGATGAGCTCGCCGCCCTGCTGGAAGCCCTTCTCCACGGCAATGCCAATGCCCTCGACCGTGGCTCCGGCCTCCTTGGCCAGATCCAGCAGGCCCATCAGGGCACAGCCGTTTGCCAGGAAGTCATCGATGATCAGGACATGGTCCTCTGCGGTGAGGAACTTTTTGGAGACGATGACGTTGTAGATCTTCTTGTGGGTGAAGGACTGGATCTTGGTCTCATAGTTGTCGTAATCCAGGTTGATGCTCATGGACTTTTTGGCAAACACCACAGGAACATTGAACTCGCTGGCAACCACGGCGGCAATGCCGATGCCGCTGGCCTCAATGGTCAGCACCTTGTTGACGGGCTTGCCTGCAAACAGGCGCTTCCACTCCTTTGCCATCTCGCGGAACAGGGGGATGTCCATCTGGTGGTTGATGAAGCTATCCACCTTCAGCACATTGCCCTCGCGCACGATCCCGTCTCTCTGAATGCGTTCTTCCAGCAGTTTCATATCCGTCTCTTCCTCCAAGCTTTGGTACTGCATTTTGATTTTACCTAGTATACCGGATTTGCCCCCCTGTTTTCAAGGTCTTTTGGCATTTTCTCTCTTGTTTTTCAGCAAAATTTGAGTATACTGGAAGCAACGGCTCCGGGTGGATTTCCGGGGCGCTCCGGGCACAGGGAAAGGGGCCCGTTTTCTGCATCCTGCCGCCTGTTCGGGCGGGATGCATTGTGAGGAGAAGGAGTATCACGCGTATGAAGACCGGATTGATCCTGGAAGGCGGTGCCATGCGGGGCATGTTCACTGCCGGTGTTCTGGATGTTCTGATGGAGCAGGGCATCACGGTAGACGGCATGGTAGGTGTTTCGGCGGGAGCAGTGTTCGGCTGCAACTACAAATCCCACCAGATCGGGCGGACCATCCGCTACAACACCACCTATTGCAATGACAAACGCTATGCCAGCTTCCGCAACCTGCTGCGCACCGGCAACCTGTACAGCGAGGATTTCTGCTACCACGAGGTGCCCGAAAAGCTCGACCCGTTCGATGACAAGGCTTTCCGGGAATCCCCCATGGATTACTTTGTGGTCTGCACCGATGTCCGCACCGGCGACCCCATCTATTATAAGTGCCGCACCGGTGATGCGGAGGATGTGCGCTGGATGGAAGCCTCGGCATCCATGCCGCTGGCCGCAAAGATCGTCAAGATCGGCCATTACGGCCTGCTGGACGGCGGCGTTGCCGATTCCATCCCCATCCGCTTCTTTGAGTCCATCGGCTACAAGCGGAACCTCATCATCCTGACCCAGCCCAAGGGGTTTGTGAAAAAGAAGAATCCCATGCTGCCCGCCATCCGGGCACGGTATCTGCGCTATCCTGCCTTTGTGGAGGCTGTGGCCGACCGCCACGAGCGCTACAACGAAACCCTGAGCTACATCTCCATGCTGGAGCAGTCCGGCAAGGATTATGTCATCCGCCCGCCCATCCCGCTGGAGATCGGTGCCATGGAGCGTGACCCCGACCAGCTGCGCCGCGTCTACGAGACCGGCCGGGCCGTGGCACAGATCCAGGTGGATAAGATCCGGGCCTTCCTTGAAACTGCAAAGGCCGAAGCCGAGGAATAATCACTGTGCTATACTGGGGCAAATCAAAACAGGAGGCACCGATTTATGAACACTCTGGATGCCATTCTCACCCGTCGCAGCTGCCGGGAATTCACCGACAAGCCCATCAAAAGCGAAACACTGCACCAGCTGCTGGAAGCGGCCATGAGCGGCCCCAGCTGCGTCAATGCACAGGATTGGTCCTTCGTGGTGGTGACCGACCCGGAAAAGCTGGCACAAATGGCCGATGCCAATGGCCGCCCTGCCGAGCCGCTGCGGAAAGCTGCCGCCGGTATCCTCGTCTGCGGCGACCTTGACCGTGCGTTCCGCTTTGCAAAGGACTACTGGATCATTGACGGAGCCATTGCCGCCCAGAACATCTGCCTCGCCGCACAGGAGCTGGGGCTTGGCGCAGTCTGGCTGGGCACCTGGCCCCAGATGGACCGGGTAGAGGCCCAGCAAAAGCTCTTCGGTCTGCCGGAGACCATTGTGCCCCACTCCATCATCGCCCTTGGCTACCCGGAAGCAGACCTAACTGCCCCGCGTAAGAGCCGCTATGAGGATGACCGGGTACATTTTAACCAGTGGTAGATCTGCCAAACGCAAAGGCTGTTCTTCACAAAAAAAGCATGGCGTGTCATTGTCAAAAATCACAACATGAGCGTTCCTGCTTGATACTTTACCATATTGCTCCTCTTTCATCCAAGTGGAACAGACTGTGCAAAACAGACTTTCCAGCGCGTTTTCGTTCTTTTCTATTATAACACAAACCACTCCATGGCTTCAAAGGTGATTTTCCACAAAGTTTGCATCGTGCAATATGCGCAGAATGACCCGCAGATTTCTTGTGCAAAAGTACCTTTGCAAATTGGGCAGAGAATCGATATAATGATTTCGTACAACGAGTGGCACTCATGCGTAAGACCGGTTGCATGAGTGCCACTCGTTTTTTTGTTTGTCCTAAAATGGAAAGGTAAGGTGAATCCCATGGAAAGTTCCAATGAATTTCTCGGCACGGAACGCATCGGAAAGCTGATGCAGAAGTATGCGATTCCGTGCATTATTTCTCTGCTGGTCGGCGCACTGTACAACATCGTGGACCAGATCTTTATTGCAAATGCCAGCTACCTCGGCTCCTACGGCAACGCGGCCAATACGGTCGTGTTCCCGCTTACGGTGGTGGCGCTGGCCATTGCCGTGATGATCGGTGACGGCTGCTGCGCCTTTGTCAGCATCAGCCTTGGCCAGAACGAAGTCCCCAAGGCAAAGCGAAGCGTTGGCAACGCGGTGGTGATGTGTCTGGTCAGCAGCATCGTTCTGACCGCTGTGTATCTGATCTTTGCAAATACCATTCTCGCCATGTTCGGCGGAACGGTCAACGCCGAGACCTATCATCATTCCCAGGAATATTTCTTCTACATCACGCTGGGTATCCCCTTTTATATGTTCGGGCAGGCCATGAACCCCATTATCCGTGCCGACGGCAGCCCCCGGTTTGCCATGGTGTCCACCCTTGCGGGTGCGGTGCTGAACATTATTCTGGACCCCATCTTCATTTTCGGCTTCCGCTGGGGCATGATGGGCGCAGCGGTGGCTACCGTCATCGGTCAGGTGGTCACGGCAGCGCTGGCGGTATGGTATCTGCTGCACATGAAGATCATTCGCCCGGCGTGGGCTGACCTTCGGCTGAAGGGTTCCATCTGCGGCCGCACCCTGACCCTTGGCATGACCAGCTTTCTTTCTCAGATCAGCCTTGTTGCAGCCATGGCAGCCATCAACAACATGATCCGCAAATACGGCGCACTGGACACCGTGTTCGGGCAGGAGCAGTATGCCCAGATCCCTATGGCGGTGGTGGGCATCGTGATGAAGTTCTTCCAGATCGTCATCTCCATCGTGGTGGGC
>JABLTQ010038375.1_pt1 | contig 11322 bp, 10 predicted proteins | sample 7160101 | NCBI WGS metagenome assembly JABLTQ01 (sample SAMN14651228, study PRJNA627086) | human gut metagenome | isolation source: feces | host: Homo sapiens
AGTCTATCATACATTAAAGGCTCTCCACCAGTAAAAACAATAGTATCAGCCCCCATTAACTTTGCTTCTTTAATTATTCTAGATACGTCTTCAAAATCTAAAATCTTTAAATTACCAATACTACTAGTAGCATTACTAGAACAATGTTTACAATTTCTAGAGCATTTATTAGTTAATTCAATTTTTACTTCTTTAAGCATACTATCATCCCCTGAATGAATTCCTAAATATATTATATCATTTATTTACTCAAAATTCTTTAAATCTATTTAATATTTTAGAAAAATATGTTATTATTATTTTAGCGATTAGCTGTTTATCAACTTTTACTATTAGGAGTTTTGAATAACCTTAGTTATCGCTCCATTTAAATATAACTTACGAATTTAATTATTTGTAAGTTTTTTTTATACTAAAATCAAACTCACAATCATCACAATAAAAAATTATATTATAACTTTAAAAATAAATTAATAACAAAAAAGATTGCAATTTAATTTTCCTAGCAACCTCTTTTATTTATACTTAAATTATTTTTTATTTAAAATATCAATTGTGATTTTTAATTCATTGTCAAAATATTTTTTTCTAGGATTTTGAGTATTTTCATCTATCAATGATTCTAAACTACTTTCATCAACATAATAATATTCAAAATCATTTTTTTCACTTTCTGTTAAATTTCTATTATCATAATTAATATCAGTATCACTATAAATTATGTAATAATCGGTTTTAATTTTTCGATTAAACATATTATTATTTCTATCAATATAGTTTTTTTGATAATCTATTAATGTATATAAATAAGATATTTCAGAATTTGAATAGTCATTTCCAGTTTCTTCCTGTAATTCCCTATATAGTCCTTTTATTTTATCTTCATTATCCTTTAACTTTCCTCCTGGCAACAAAAAAACACCATTATTTCTACATATTAATATTTTTTTATCTTTATTTATTATAACTGCTCTTACTTTATTTCTTTTTCTATTTATATCTTTTTCTTCTAAACCATCTATGTTATTAATGATTATATTATCGCAATTATTACTTTTCATCTAAATCACATCCTTGCTTCTAAATACAGAATTATTTATTTTTTAATAAATTCAATTGTACAAATATTACTTTATGTATGACATTTCAAATTTGTGTATTTCTAAACGCTTATAAGATTTATCGTATCTCATTACATATATCTCGTATTTACCTGATATTTCAGGCAAAGTATTATACTGATTAGTAGTTTTGTTATAAATAGAAAAGTAAGTATCACTAGAACTTCTAATGTGAGATGGAATTAATATTTTTAATTCAGATTTCATTTGTTTACCCAAAATCCAATTAGGATTATGTTCAATACTATTTACTAAATTCGTAACATCTTCTTTATCATAATAAACATTTATAACCTTATAATTTGTTTTATCTTCATCAAAATATGTTTCATAATTTTGAATTTCTAACTCTCCATCATCTGGAAGTTTTGCATCTATTATATTTTTATATGAATTTATTTTATTATAATCTTGTGAAAAAGTTGGAAATAGTGAAAATGAACCATACACAAGTAATAAGAAACCAATTATAAATCCACCAACAATATTTTTTGTACATTTAAGTCCAACTTTTTTATATTTAAATCCAAGTATGATTGATAATATAGGAATTGGTAACCAGCACCAAAATGCCCACATATTTTTAGTAAAGTTTAAACCATGTTGTGGCTTAATTTCATCAACCAATGACACCGACCATAAAGCTCCCCATAAACTGCATATTGTAACAACAAATAATATTATCATAAAAATACTTATTAATTTAATATTCCTTGTTTTTTCCTTTTCCATAAATTACCTTCTCCTCTGTAAGTTATTCTAACATTTTGATTTTTTACAGTCAACATTAGTTAATTTTTGTTAATTAATAAAAAAAGCATTCTAATAATTTAAAAGAATGCTTTTATTCATTATTTAATACCGTATTTATTAACTAAAACTTTTATAAGTCTGTTAGCTAGAAAATATGAAATTATAAGAACGATTGTTAATACTAGTATTGGTAAGAAAAAGTCTATTAGGGTAAATACTAAAAGAATTGCAAAAAACATTATTAAAACAAGTATTCCAACAGTTATATAACTACTTTTATCCTTTTGTTTTTCAGTTAAATTTTCTGGTTCATCTGTCATATTACATAATATAAGTAATATCAATAATAAAATAATAATTACCGCATAAACAATAACAGTTTTAGATTCCTTTAAATCAAATAGTAAAGAATAAAAACCACCATTAATCAAATAAATAATCGTAAGACAAATAGCAACTAAAACACATAATAATTTTAATATTTTTTTACTCTTACTTAAAAATTCCTCTTCTTTTTTTCTTTTACGTATCACTTTTAACCACCTCAAATACAAGATAATTATAATATATAATTGATTTTTTGTAAATCAAAAGGACTATTATTTAGTCCTTTTTTAAATACTTTAACTTCTCATTAACCATATACTTAGATAAAGCATCTTCAATTGATGGAAGTGCTCTTTTATCTAAGCAATTTATGAAAAAATGTTCCTTTACTGTATCAATTTCTACAGAGCCAAAAAACAAACTAGTTTTAATTTCAAAATCATTTAACATATCAGGCGTTATTGAAGTATAATAATACCTGCCTAAATATCTTTTTTGACCAAGTAGCATTCTTTTGTTAGTAAATACTATTACTGTTGTAAAAAATGGTTGTAACAAATTAGAGTTTTTTTGACCTGCAAAACTATACAAAACAACTTCATCATCGTTTATATGTTGTTCTACAACTGATGAGTGTTTCTTTATTCTAAAAGCAACCGTTTTAGGATACTTCTTCATAAAGCTTTTACAGCTTTCATAAACTTCATTTTTCATAATTATTTACCAAGTCCATTTTTATTAAAGAATTCTTTAATTGCATCTAATTCAACATAACCATTGTTTTTATCTACAATTTCACCATTTTGAACTATTAAAGTAAGCGGTGTACCCCATTCGTTAGATGCTAGATAATCAAATGAATTTTGGAATTTAGTCCAATCATCACTAGAGAAGTTATCAGTATTAACATAGTTTATTGTTAAATTCATATCTTCCATAGCTTGTTTTAATATTGGTGTAAACTTTTCACAATATCCACAAGTAGGTCTTGCAATTAAGATAATTTGTTTATCACTACTTTTAATTAACTCTAGGTATTCATCAATACTAACTTTGTTAAATCCTGCTTGCTCTAAAGCAGTTTGACTAGAATCAGATGATTCTTCGGTAGTAGTTGTCTTAGTACTTCCTTTTCCCTTATCCATATGTGAAACTCCAACAGAAGCTCCTATAACTAATGCTACTAAAAGCACAATACTAGTTATTCCAAGAGCTTTTTTAACTAATTCATTAGCTTTTTTATCCTTTACTAAAATAATTGTGTCAATAACCGCACACACCATAGTAACTAATGTCATTACTGCGATTAAAATCAATAAAAATAATGTCATAATATTCCTCCTACCTTTTAATTATACTACAAAAAAAGAAGAATTCAAATTATAATTCCCCATTTTTCTTATTCTCTAACATAGTAAGTATTTTTTGTTTACCATTTTTAAGTTCTGAAATAGAACCGCTTGTATTTAATGTATTAATTATATCCGATGCATAATTAGAGCAATCAATTTGTTTATACCAAGGAGTTTTTATAGCATTATCATCCACGTATGTTAAATTAGTAGAATAAAGTTTTTCAAATAATCCATCTTCATAAGCTTTATTAAAACCATCAAGTCCATTAGTAAACATAGAAAAAGTTGATATTAAAAACACTTTTCTTGCTCCTCTTTCTTTCAAATCAGCGGCAACTTCCAGCATAGATGTACCAGATGCAATCATATCATCTATCACTATTGCTGTTTCACCTTCTAAATTACCTCCTAAATAGTTATGCGCAACTATAGGATTTTTACCATCTACTACCTTGCTATAATCCCTTCTTTTATGAAACATACCAACATCAGCTTGAAACATATTAGCATAATATTTAGCTCTATCCATTGCTCCCGTATCAGGACTTATAAATTTTACTGATTCCGGATCAAACTCTTCATTTTTTATAAACTCCTTCAAGATAGTGTTTGTTGGATAAAAATTTTCAAATGACATACTAGTAGGCACAGCATTTTGAATATTTGGATCATGAACATCAAAAGTAACTATTGTACTTACTCCTAAATTTTGTAATTCTTGAAGTGCAAGTGCACAATCAAGTGATTCTCTTCCCTTTCTTCTATGTTGCCTTGATTCATATAAAAGTGGCATAACAACAGTTACTCTATCAGCTTGTCCTCTAACCGCAGATATAACTCTTTTAATATCCATAAAATGTTCATCAGGTCCCATATGATTTAAGTATCCATACATTTTGTATGTCATACTATGATTCCCTATATCAGATATAATATATAAATCTTTATCTCTTACAGAATCTTCTATAACTGCTTTACCTTCACCATTATTAAACCTAACTAAGTTTGTAGGTATTATAAAACTATCCTTTTTACTCCTTCTTTGCATAATATTTTGGTCTATTTTATTGCCAAGTTCCTTACAATTATCCATTACGATAAGACCTAATTCATCTTCATATTTACTACTCATATTTTACTCCCTCCAAAATATAAAAACTAACACAAAAAAAGTGTTAGTTCTTTAAATCAAAATATATAGTAATAGCATTAGATAATAAATTCATAACAAAATAATTTTTAAATATTTCATTTACTATCATATTAATACCTCTTACAATTTAATTATAACAAATATTTTATTTTTAGTTAAGGATTATTTATAACTATCATTTATTTTTTTATTTTTATTTATTAATTTTTCGTACCTTTCTTCTTCACTAAATACACATCCACAATATTTTTGCATATAAAGTCCTAATTCTCTAGCCTTATTTTGACCATATCTAAATCCTGGCCTAAAGTCTTTGTATAAGAATTTTATACCATACTTTTTAGATAACATGTCTCCTGTCTTTTTTAATAATTCATGGTCTTGGTATGGACTAATTAAAAGGGTTGTTGAAAAAGCATCAAATCCATTTTCCTTAGCATATTTAGCAGTTTTTTCTAATCTACATAAATAGCAATAACCACATCTATTATCCAACTTATCTACTACGTTTTTGCAAAACTCTCTAAGTCCATAATAATCATCAATTATTAGTGGTATACCTATTTTTTCGTCATAATTTTTTAACGTTTCAAGTCTTGCTTCATATTCCTTATATGGATGAATATTTGGATTATACCAAAAGCTTGTTATATCAATATTTTCTTTTTTTAATTCTTCTATGCAGTACACACTACAAGGTGCACAACAAGTATGCAACAATAATTTCATTATTTTTTACTCCTAATTTTGTTATATTCATTTTCTTGGGCATCACTCATTTTATTAGATTCAATTAAGCCCTTATCATTTAACTCAGTATATAAAGCTATCATTGTTTGCAACTCTTGTTTTGATAATTTTTCAAATAAACTAGCAAGGCCTTTATAATCTCCTGTTTCAATATAGTTACAATATTCTTTTTTCACTTCTTTTGTAATTATACAAGGAGCTAAATTATTTTTACACATATTATAAGCTAAAATTATTCTAGAGGTTCTTCCGTTAGCATCTTCAAATGGATGAATATGAAGCAATCTTATATGAAACATAGCTTCAGCCATATATACATCTTGCTCGTTTTTACAATTATCTAATTGATAGTTATAGTCATCAATTAGATACCACAAATAATTTCTTATCATTTGTGGCTTTGTTCTTGTAACCTTTGAACCACTAACCATTGCATCTGTAGTTCTAAAATTTGTTATTTCACCACCACTTACATGATCTGCAACCTCACACAATAAATTTGTAAAATCTGAATGGTGCATTTTTGATTTTGGATTCTTTTCAAATATATAATTAATAGCATTTAATTGATTATATATTTTTATTGACTGGTTTATATCTGCTAAATCTCCATCAATTCCTTCTAATTCCAAACTTCCAAATGCAAGCCTATACTTTAACATTTCAAAATAATTGTCTTTAAAGGTATTTTTTCCTTCTAATTCCAAAAACATAACAAATCACCTCTTACGTGCATATATTATCATTTTTTCATATTTTAGTCAAAATCACACGCTTCCAGTTTTACCATATTTCTTAGAAACAATCTTTCTTAGCACATCAACTGGTATTACCGAAAGTGATATTAATATCATAATTATAAATTCTTTTAACGTAAGAGGGCTTGTTCTAAACATATCACCACCATAATACATAAGAACAATTTGAACTATTACAATAAATGAAATAACAATTATAAACATCTTGTTCTTATATAAATGTGCTAGTATGTTAATTCTACTTGTATGAGCATTAAAACAGTTAAATATGCCCGCGAATATGAAAAGACCAAAAAATGCTGTCATAAATGATTTATCATTTAAAAATAAATCTTTAATAAAAGGAAGTTTTAAAAACAAAATGCAAAGTAATGTAGTATAAATTCCGGTTATAGCTATTTCACTTGCCATATAAGAATTAATTATACTTTCATCCTTTTTCTTAGGTTTTTCATTCATGTATTCTAGCAAAGGAGGTTCAAATGCAAATGCAAGAGCTGCAAGCGTATCCATAACCATATTTATCCACAGCATTTGTATTACCGTAACAGGCGTTTCAACACCGATAAAAGGACCTATTATTGATATACTAAGTGCACATAAGTTAACGGTTAACTGAAATATAATAAACTTTCTAATGCTTTTAAATATGGTTCTACCGAATAAAACCGCCTTAGCTATTGATAAAAAGTTATTATCAAGTATTACTATATCACTTGCTTCTTTAGCAACTTCACTACCAGAGCCAAAGGCAAAACCTACATCCGCTCTTTTAAGTGCTGGTGCATCATTTACCCCATCCCCTGTCATGCCAGTTACAAGTCCCATTTCCTTTGATAATCTAACCAGTCTTGATTTATCTTGCGGAAGACTTCGTGATACAACTTTTAATTTAGGAAGCATCCTTTTTACTTCACTATCACTTAAAGAGTTTAACTCATCTGACGTAATAATAACATCACTACTATCATTTACAAGTCCTACTTCCCTTGCGATAGCCTCTGCCGTATTTTTATTATCACCAGTTATCATAACCGTTTTAATAGAAGCATTACTAACTAACCTAATTCCTTCTTTAGCTTCCTTTCTTACTGGATCTTTAATAAATATTGCCCCTACAAAAACTAAGTCATTAAAAATAGTAGCATTTATGTTATCACTACTTGCTAAAACAATTACCCTAACTCCATTTGATGTAGCATTTTTTATTTTATCTTCTATCTTGATTTTATTTAAGAATAATTCTTTTCTACCATTTTTATCATAATAGTATTTACATTTATCTAATAATACTTCTGGAGCACCTTTTATTAGATTTTTCATTTTTTTATCATCTATAACGGTAATCATATATTTATTTTTACTATTAAATGGTATCTGTTTAATTATTTTTACACCATCTATTTTAAATGGCTTGTAAAAAGATAATAAACATCTATCAGTTATGTTTCCTCCTATTACCTTATCATTATCGTATGATGACATATTATTTACCACCATAGATGTTTTTAATATTTTTGAGTATGTGTTATCTTTAAGTTCATTTTCTTTTTTATATACACTTAAGTTACCATCTAATATACTTTCACAAGATAAATTACCAGTTGTTATTGTACCTGTCTTATCACTAAATAATATATTTATACATCCCGCTGTTTCTATACCTACCATTTTTCTTACTAAAACATTATTCTTAAGCATTCTTTTCATATTTGATGATAAAACAAGGGTTATCATCATTGGAAGTCCTTCTGGTACAGAAACAATTATGATAGTAACCGCAAGCGTAAGAGCATATATAACATAATTCATCATAAGTGGAATGTTTGTTATGGTATCCATTATTAATCCTAAATTAAAATTATTTCTAACAATTATATTGGAAAAAAGATATGAAATAGATGCTAAAAAAGCTCCTATATAACCAAACGTACTAATTACTTTAGCAAGTGATCTAAGCCTTATTTTAAGAGGACTTTCGCTCTTTTTTTCTTGAAGCTCCCTAGCAATCTTGCCATAGAAAGTATTATCTCCAACATTCGTTATAACTGATAATGCGGCACCTTCACATACGATGCAACCTCTATATAACTTGTTTTTATCTTTTATATTTCCATATGAATATTTTTCTTTATGTACCTCTTTTGACTCACCATTTATGGATGATTCATTAACGTATAAAAAGCCATCTATAACAACACCATCTGCAGGAATTTTATCACCAGATTCTAATAAAACAACGTCTCCTACCACAACTTCATCAAACGAAATTTCTGTTACCTTTCCATTTCTTTTAACTTTACATTTTAACTTTAATGATTCTTCTTTTAGTTTTTCAAAAGCTTTTTCACTTCCATACTCTGAAATACTTGATATAAAAGAAGCTAAGAAAATTGCTATTAAAATTCCAAGTGTTTCAAACCAATCAAAGTCTCTAAATAAGAAAACCACTTTTATCGCAAGTGCAATTAACAATATTTTAATTATAGGGTCTCCTAAAGACTCTATTAATAAAGATAGAAAGCTATTAGTTTTACCTTTTTTAATTTCATTAGTACCATATTTTTCCTTGCTTTTAATAACTTCTTTATCACTTAGTCCGTTTTTATTATATTTATCCATAATAACCTCCTAATAAATAGTAGTAGGTATGTTTAATAAATATAATTTTTTTCGTATGACAAAATTATTTACTTTTTTTAATTTATAAGTATAATACTTATGTTTTTGAAAGGCGAGAAATTATTATGAATGATTATGAAAAATTAGCACGTGATATATTAAATTTAAATAAAATGGAAAATGATTTTTATGATATTAAAATGGACTTTATAACCGCTAATAAATTTTCGAATGATTTTTATAAAATGTTTTTTATGTATAAAAGAAACAAAGAACTAGAAACTTATGAAACTAAAATAGAATATGATATTAGCTCAAACCTAAATTCATTTGAAGGTTTATCAAGGCTTGGAACTTATAAAAGTTATATCGATGTATCAGATAAAGAAAGTATAAGAAGAGTGCCCGTTTTAATGCATGAAAAAGCCCATGTATATGAAAAACTTAATCATAAAAGTAAAAATGAATTTATTCCAACGTTTTTTGAAATTTTATTCACATTAAAAATTGATAATAATATGCTATCTAAAACCGTTTTAAATTATAAGATAAGTGAAGCTAAAAAGGCTGCAAACATTTATTTAAGAACAAAAAATAGTAATGCATTATCTTACATGTTAGATTTTTATAGAAGTATTAACTTATTAATCACTTATTTAAATGATTGTAATTGTGTAACAAAATCATTAGATGAAAATTTCTTTATGGATAAAGATAGTAACCGAATTATAGATGAATTTTATCTAGATGATAACAAAGATAGCATTAAGAAAATAATAGATAATCTAACAAAGTTCTAGATTTTCTATTATTTATTTCAATGTTATAAATTATAATTTTTAAAAACATGTTTCTAAATCAAATTAAACTATTTTTTCTTATAATCACATTTTTATACCGTTTTATCTCCTTAATAAAAATAGATTCTTTATACTTTGGAACAAATAAATACACTCTATTTTTACATCTTGTAAGTGCAACATAAAAAAGTCTTCTTTCTTCTTCAAAAGGATAATAATCTTTATAGTTATTAACATATTTCAATATGTTATGATCTACATATTTATTAGGAAAACCATTATTAGACGAACTTACATTAACTAAAAAAACATTTTCAGATTCTAAGCCTTTAGATTTATGTACACTAATTTTTTTACAATTAACATTATCTAATTTAATATTATCTAAATCTTTATTATTTCTAGACAAAATATATAAATCATCTATTTTATCTTCTAAAATTACATTTTCTAAAGAATTATTCAAGTTATCATAATAAACTATTTGTACCGGATTTTTAACACTTATAGAAGATTTTAACTTCTTTTTTATTTGAAATGGATTTTTCATTATAAACTTTCCTGCTATTTTAATTAATTCACTAGAATTACGATAAGTATTTTTTAGTTTTATTATTTTAGAAAATGGAAAGTATCTTCTAAAATTCGTAATCATTTTTATGTTAGAACCTGCAAACCTATAGATTGATTGAAAATCATCTCCAACCGCAAAAAAAGAAGCACAAGATAATTTTATTAATTTTTTTAATAATAAAAATTTTGTATAGGATGTATCTTGATATTCATCTACTATAATGTGTTTATATCTTAAGTTTGAGTTTTCTAACCCTTCTATTGCAAGATTTATCATATCATTAAAGTCCATTAAATTTTCTTTATTTAAATATGACTCATAACATATGTAACACTTCATTATTTCTTTTAACAAAATCTTATCTTTCGCATTAGATTTATTTATAAATGTATAAAATTTATCTAGTTTATAATTATTTGATTTAAAAAGATTAATAAAGGTTTTAATTAGAGTATACATATCTTGCTTACCCATATTATATAATCCAAATAATTTATCATTAGAAAAAGTATTAATTATTATATCAGTTAACATATCTTCTGCTAAAACTTCCTTTTTTCTTCCTATTATTTTAAGTGCTAGTTTATGAAACGTTAGTACCTCTACTTCATGATTTAAGTCATCTTTTAGTTTATTAACCGCATCATTAGTAAACGAAATACATAAAATGTCTTTTGGATTAACATTTAAATAATCTATTAAATATCTTACCCTAGATGTTATTGTATATGTCTTACCACAACCCGCACCCGCTAAAACAAGAGTGACATTTCTCTTAGAAGTTACCGCTTTGAATTGATATTTATCTAATTTTTCAAATTCTTTTAAGTTTCTTTTTTTCATATATTACACACTTTCTTATTTACATAAATAAACTAATTATGTATAATTTAATTAGTGAAAGAACCTAACAATAAAGGTTAGTTTGCTTTCCATTTGTTTTGTATGGAAACAGCATATCCCCTTAAACTATTTGGGCATATGCTGTTTCTTTTATATTTTAAATATTAGTATTACTAATATTAATAGTAAAAGAAGAATAATTATCTTAAGAAATTTATTTTCTTTCTTCATAATTATCACCTCACTTTCTATTTTAAAAAAAATAA
>JABLTQ010086030.1_pt1 | contig 11318 bp, 6 predicted proteins | sample 7160101 | NCBI WGS metagenome assembly JABLTQ01 (sample SAMN14651228, study PRJNA627086) | human gut metagenome | isolation source: feces | host: Homo sapiens
AGTCTGAATTAAATATTAAGAATATTGGGTTCTCGACTATGGAAGACGCCGCCGCCCACGGTCTGAAGATCGTGCACGAGCTGCGTGTGAACGCTCGCGTTGCGGGCCCGCGCCTCGGCAAGCAGGTGCAGTTCGCCATCAAGGCCTCCAAGTCCGGCGATTGGCATGTTGATGCCGCGTCCGGTGCACCGGTGGTCTCGACGCCGTCCGGCGACCTTGCGTTGGTCGAAGGCGAGTACGAGCTGATCAACCGCGTGGAAGAGGAGAACGCCACAGAGGCCGCCGCTTCGGTCTCCGCCGCGCTGCCGACCGGTGGCTTCGTGATCCTCGACACCGCGCTGGATGCCGATCTGCTGGCCGAGGGCTACGCCCGCGACGCCATCCGCGCCGTGCAGGATGCCCGCAAGGCCGCCGATTTGGACATCGCCGATCGTATCTCCTTGGTGCTGACAGTTCCGGCCGCCGATGTGGCCAAGGTCGAGCAGTTCAAGGATCTGATCGCCCGTGAGACGCTGACTACCTCCTTCGAAGTGAAGGAAGGTGCCGAACTGGCCGTGGAGGTCGCCAAGGCGTGATGCTTGGCTGAGCTGAGGCTCCGATTCCGACCGTTAGCTAAGGGTGGTCTTGCTGCTGATTGAGCAGCGGGGCCACTCTTTTTGTATGATGCCGAGGTGTTCGTGTTTTGAACTTACATGTGGTATCATAGTCAGTGTCAATTATTGATTAAGAGCAAAAAACGAAAAAGCTCTTAACTCATAACTAAGCTAGTTCTCAATCAGCCGATTTCGCAGGATTGACTGATTGAGAGGAAGGAGGAAAAATGGACAACGCGACACTGAAAGAAATCCTTGCACTGCTCATCATTCTGTGGCTGCTGTAAACGGCAGCAAAACCTTCCGTGACTCTACAATAACATAGTATTTCTATGTGGGGGTCATGGAAGGTTTTGCTACCCTTCATTGAGGAGAGTTCAGTGCGTTCTCGTTTTTTAAACGAGCCAATATTCCCGTGTGCCTTCACGGGCTTCATTGAACGGTTTGCGGCGGTTTCCGCCGCAAACCCCATTTATTATTAATTTTTAATTAATTTATAAGTCTGATACATAAATACGAGTGTCGGATACTGAATGCGAGGTTTCCGACGAGTAGTGTGATTACTGGTAGGCGGAAACATAGATGTCTTCACCGATAGAGAAAGGGCGTATGATGGTGCGTGCATTGACACTTGAAGATTTGAACAAAGCTGCGAAACTTGGGGGACCGAGTACACTGTCCGAAAAGACTTTGCTTGAGCCGGCAGCTGGCCCCGAAGGCATTATTGCCCCGGCCAAATACACCGGTAGCAATGGTGCCACATATGTATTTGAAGACCGCTATATCGGTGGCGAGTCGAAGCGTACTGTACTGGTGGATTCGCGTACATCGCAAAGCAATCGTCTTGAAGACTACGTGACTAAGGCCATCAAAGATGGTCATCCAGTATTGTCGCGTATGCCGCGTATTCGAGTGACTTACCAGGTTCCGGATGAGACAGGGGAAACCTTTGAACGTTCTTATCTGGAAACGCAATTGCCGCATCGAGCATTCGACGGTCATATTCGTATCGGGTCGATAAACGGCAAATCGACTTCTGAACTGACAGAATATGTGCAGGCACGTAATTCGACCGCTGAAAACATGATGCCGTTATTCACGTTATCGCCAATTACGGTGGCATTCGGAGGCTGGGACTCTACGCGTCGCAAGAACCAGCTGCGCATCGCATCTCCATTTAACGGTGAAATTATCGGAGTACTAGCAAATCAGGATCAGGATCGCCCGGTATTCCGAGCCGGCGCACGTGTAGATCCGGTTGAGGCGAGTATTAAGTTCGATAAAGATGACGCCAAAGCAATTGGCAGAATCATTCAACCTGAAGTCAGCGATAACACGTTTAAAACTTTCGAAAAAGAAGGAAAGGGCTCCAAGATCGGACTGGGCGCGATTCCTCCATCCACGAAGAACGATGCCTATGATGGCATCGCGGTGAGCAATATTATCCGTACTCATGTGTTGAGCTTCTCAACACTACGATCCTTGCGCTTCGGTAAGGGACCTGAAGGCGATGCGGCGATTCGTGTGCTGATTGCGGCGCTGATTCTCGATGCGATGGCTGGCAGTAATTCGGAACTGGTTCTACGTGCAAATTGCGTCCTCAGAGAATCCGCGAAACCGACCATGATTCTTGATAAGCGTTTTGGAGAGAGCGATGAACTGGATATGTTGGACTTGTCTCATGCCGATGAATTGCTTACCGAGGCATACGATCAGGCAGTGGCCAAAGCTGGTGTTGACTGGCATGGTCAGGTATTGGAGGTAACCGGCAATCCGCTGGTGATGAAGGCCGGTAGTGCCGACGAATCTGAAGATTGATGAGAAGGTCGTCACATGCCTTTCACAATCACAGCTCGATTTTTACTACACACTTATCAGGGGGCGGATACTACTGGCAAGCCTGAGCGGTATCCGTCGCCTGAACGGCTGTACAAGGCACTGGTCTCCACTGCGTATGGTGCATTTGGTTTTAATTCCAAGTATGCGAAACAGGAGTCTCGAGTCTCCGATCAGCAATTGGAGGCGGTGTTTCGTTGGTTGGAGACTAACCCGCCGGATGCTATTCGCGCACCTCGCATGAGTCGTCGTAATGGTTCTGACGCTATTGTTTACCGTGACCGTGGAAGTCGGAGTAAAAAGATTGCTGCGGATAAAAAGAATGTTTCGGCGGTCTGTTCTACCGCGTATCCCGATACGAATGAGGGCACGCTAATCTGGCAATGGAAGCAGGAGCCGGATGCTGATATCGCAGATTTGCTATCTCGCTTGTGTTGGGAGGTGCCTTATCTCGGGGAGGCGTGTTCGCCGGTCAACCTGACCACCACGAATGTTCCCGATGACGAGTTTCCCGTAGACCCTGATAACTCGTTGTATAAAAGCGATGACGACTTATCGGCGGCGCGTATGGCAGCCACGGTCGAATTCGATGTGCCGGACATAGGACATTTGCAGGAATTACAACGGGGATACGAGCAAGTGTATCCCCGTAAGGTATCCGCTTCGAATGGAAGCGAAGAAGAAAAGACAGTACTTTCTAATACGCTGACTGATTGCGTGCGCAGTATCGGATACCAGCGTAAGCAAGGTTGGATAGCTTCCAGTGAAATGCGCCCATGGCAGCATGGCTTTTTCATTCCCGCTGCTGTTGCCGCAACAAAAAGTAGCGCAACAGTTGACGATGAACATGATGTTGCATGGAATCCTGACGAATCTACATTCGTCGCTTGGTCCGTGGCATTGCATCGTCTCTTAGTGAGGCAATGGGGTTACGGTGCTTCACCTTTGTTGACCGGACGGTACGAAAAAGGAAGTACGGTGCCTCGGCCAGCCAATAATGTGGCCATACAGGTACTTACCGCGGGTATGCCAGTACGCGATGATGAATTGCGTGAATGCCTTCCTGGATTCCTAGTGATGGTTCCCCACGATATGCCGGTAGACGAGATAGATCATCTTGCTGATGTATGCGATACCTTGCGCAAGCAACAATTGTTCTACGCCCGTCAATCGGAAACGCTGTGTTTAGGTGAGGCCATGGAAGTGGATCTAGATACATTCTGGCAGCCGGTCAAATCTGGATATCGTCGATTGTGGACTCCCTACCCATTGTGTATTAAGGAGACCCGCAAGTTCCGCTCGAGAACTGATTCGAATCGACTCTGGAATGTGCAGGACAGTATGGCATTAGCAATTGCGTATGTATGGCGTGAGTATTTCACGCATAGACAAGATGATGCTGATACTGATGAAGCGGTCAATTCTCCGTCTGTTAGCATTCGAGAATCACGATATTGGTCAATGGCTGATTGTGTGAACAATCCGGAGTCTGGTGTGCACATTTACGATGCACATGACGAAACACGAACTCCGATGACGGATTACGTGCACAAGACTCAACCTGGTAATTTGCTGATGGGCATGACGGCATTGCTGTCCTTTGACAAGCAGCAGTGGCCCATTGAACAATCCGCAATAGCGATTGGTCAGAGTCGTCATCTCGGTGGAGGTTTCCTTGTGCCTGTGGATGTCTACACACAACTGATTGATAAAAACGGGAAGCCAGTGTGGCTGCGATGAATGATAGCAATAAGAATGGCATCAATGAAGCGCTGGAACTAATCGACCAAGCGTTTGTTCAGTTTGTGCGCGAGATTTACGGTGGTCGCACGCCGTATGCATGGCAGCGGAGATTGGTACATGAATTGGCATCAACAAACCGTTGGCCGGAACGTTTGGCCGCTCCGACCGGTGCAGGCAAAACAATGGTCATTGACGTTCATGTATTCCTTAATGCACTGGCTGGTCTGGCAACATCTGATAGTATCTTGGCTGATTCGTCGCTCGGAAAGGCCGCTGCAGTGTGCGGCCTGCGGCATCTTCCAAGGCGACTAGTGATAACCGTAAATCGCCGTGCACTGGTTGATGATCAGTATGACTCAGCATGCGCTTTGACTGACACTATTAATGCGCACGGTAATCCACCTAGTGACAGTGCATCGTCGTTGTTGCGTGATGTGTATCAAGGATTGCTTGCCCGCGCGGGAGAGAGTGACATGGATACTGTGGTGCCATGCCGCGTGGTCAGATTGCGTGGTGGTGAGCCCGTGGACTTTACCATGCGTGACTGGCGATATCACCCCACTGAATGCCAGGTGATTTGTGCAACACCTGACATGTTTGCCAGTCGATTGCTGTTCCGCGGGTATGGCACTAGTACGCTGGCGCGCTCCATCGAAGCGGGATTGTTTGGTTACGATACGGTGCTAATCGCTGATGAAGCGCACCTTAACCGACAAATGGTATACACGGCGCAGTCAGTGAACCGCTTGGAACATCTTTCTTCGGATGGTTTAGCGCAGTCGGTGCCGCCACTGCAAGTCGTCTCTACAACGGCGACGCAAGCTGACAATGCTGGAAGCGATGAAGAACTATGCATCGGCGTTTGTGAGAAGGATCTTGCCGGTGATCCAGAATTGACTCGCCGTCTAACATCGCCCAAACCTGTGAAGGTCGTGTCCATTCCTGCAAGCAGAGAAAAGGATTTCGCAAAGCTGGTTGCGGAAGCCTGTGTGGACGCATTCACCGATAAGAACGATGATGCGGTTGTGGGATGTATCGTCAATTCTGTTGCGATGGCGAGCGACGTGATGAAGCAGATGCGCGTAATCATGCGGGATCGAGGTTTTGAAAAGGGGGCCTTTGAAAGAAAGGTTCGTGGTTTAGTCGGCCCAATGCGCCGTTATGATAAGCGACAATTGTTGGACGGTACGATGCGGTCGTCCGATGTGAATGATTCGTCATTAAAAGACGGTTTGCTTTTGCGCGCGATAAAAGGCGATACAGAAGCTGTACAAATGTCAGAGCTTCGGTGTGTTGTTGCCACGCAGACTTTGGAAGTGGGCATTGACGCAGATTTCTCGATGCTGATTACTGAGTTGCCGTCCTCTAGTGCATTGGTACAGCGAGCCGGGCGTGTGAATCGTCGTGGCCTGCGCGATGAAGGACCAATCGTCGTGTTCCGTCATGAAGATTCCAGCAAGACGAAGAGCATTTACTCGTCAGAAGAATTGGAGGCTGCATGGCAATGGCTGCAAGAGCTTCCAGCTGAATCGGGATTGTCGGCGTGGGGAAGCGTACTCCACCCGCCGATTCCGCCTAGGCTACCCAGAGCAGCGTTGCAACGGCTGGAGCAATGGGATGTAGAGAATCTGTCTCATACAGATGAGGAATTGGGATCTTCCCTGTCGTGGCTATATCAGGCGGCATCTGATGTCGCGCTATGGTTGCGTGATGATTTGCTTTCGGGGGATGAACTCAGTAACGGTTTGGTCGTCAGACAATTGCCAAAGAATGATTCCGATGCAATCGGGTTGCTGACGAAGGCTCAACCAGTGGCTGATGAGGTGTTTCCGATACAAGGTCGGGGGCAGATTGATGAAATCGGCAAACGATGGGTGAATAGCCAAGATCAGAGTAACTCTATAGCACCGTTCCGCGTATTCATCGTAAGAGCTGATGAACAACAGGATATGGCGGTCATACAGTGGCGTAATGAGGAATCGCTGAACGATTCCATTCATCCTGGCGACACTCTGGTTGTAGACGATACAGCAACGTTGTTCGATCGTGATTTGCATATCATTGCGCCAAAAACGGCTCAGTCAACGAATGATGTGTACAACCTGTGCCAAAGTCGTGGCGTCATACTCAGTCAGCAAGTTTTGGATTTGCAAGAGCGGAATCGTGTTCTGACTTCCGCGATAGAAGATTTACGTGAGAATTTGCAGAGGGATAGTGAATCGTCAGCAGGTGCTAATGAGGCCCAGCATAAGGCCAAGATGGATAATACCGACGATGCAGAACCGATGATGCTGGATTTGATTAAGGATGACCATGCACGCAATGTACTGGTTCGAATAATCAGCGAAACCAATAATCGGTTTGGGTGTACCCCGCAAGATCAGCAAACATTTTGGCAACAATACAATGCTGATAGCGTGCATGATGTCGTGCCGGTCGAATACGCCATATTCCCTGCTGTTACCCTTGACTACGGGGACAATCCATGGTTATTTGTCCAGTTGACTACGGACGCGATAGCAGATGGCGAAGCGTTGCAGGAGATACGTTCTCCTCGCCGTCACGGTAAGTCACTTGTGTATTTAAATACGTCAGACGGCCATCAGCAGTCTGTCGCGCAACGTGCCGAACGATTCATGAAAGTGTTGGATTTGCCGTCGTCACTCCAGCAAGATATTGCTGTAGCTTGTCGTCATCATGATGACGGCAAGAAGGATTTGCGTTTCCAAGAGCTATTGCATTATCGGCTCTCACGACCGGAATACTATCAACAGTCGAAGTATCTTGCTAAAAGCCGATATCGTTCAATTGCCCGGGAAGCTGTTGTACGCCGCGAGCTGAATCTGCAAGGATGGCGGCACGAGCAGCGTTCCGCAGCTGAATGTTGGGCCGAGAGGGATGCCTTACATGCCGTTGATGTCGAATTAGTGACACGGCTGGTGGGTACCTCGCATGGTCATGGTCGTTCATGCTTCCGTGACAATGCGGAACGATTGGTGCCTCCCGCCGAAATTGCAGCGGAGCAAGCAATGACTGCCGTGGACATCGAACGGATTCATGCAGCCGCCGAAGAGTTGTTTAATGGCGGCATGTGGGAGTGCATCGTGAATTGCACAAATCGTCGATACGGTTATTGGGGCGTCTCCTATTTGGAGGCGATTGTGCGTTCTGCTGACGTCACAATTTCTCAGGAAGGCAGGTGAACAATGGAATTGATAATCAACGGACGCTACGATGAAGCGTTTTCGCATCTGCTGTTGTTCGGATTGGCTTCGATATTGGAGGATGCTGACGATTCACGCATCTGCACCATCCGATGGATTGACCGTACTCATGCGGGTATTGATGTCAGTGACAATCTCTCTTGGGAGGATTGCGCAACTGTTATACGTGACCATGCCCATCGTTGGAGTATGTCATCGTGGCTCAATGCAAGTGATGTGTATTCGGTACCGGTGAAGTCCGGCAAATCGTCTAAAAATGCGGTTTCGGCAGCTAGAGCCACACTTAGTCCCCGGTTGGGTACTCCCTCTCCTGATGATCGGTGGCGGTTGCTGGAGTGCAATCGTGCTCGGGCAATTGATGATTTGCAGACGGATTTGGATCGTCGTTATATCGGTGCGCTTGGGGAACCCTCTTACTGGTCAGGTGACATGGCCGCGCAAGGGTATACGCCAGACCGTGGCGCTTCTCGGTGGGAGATGGTGACGCGCAACCGTGGGCAGGAGTTTATCTCCGGTCGTTTACTGCCGCTTGCAAAAGCGGTGGCGGAACGCAACGTGCAATCAATTGTTGAGGGACTGCGTGGTACCACGATTACGGATGAGGCGGGCAAGAACAAGCAGGATAGTCGTACCCCGACTGGATTGCGGCATCCGTCGCTTACTGACAATGCTCAGGCGTGGTGCGCATTGTTTGGTGTGTCAGCATTTCCTGTGATGAAAGGGGTATCGGCCCGACGTGGTGCCACAGCATCGCTCTTTCAATTGCCAAGATACGGTTCGTATGCGATATTGCCGGTTTGGTTACAGCCGTGGACGTTGCAAAAGTATCGTTCTGTTGTACGCAGTCAGGCATTGCTGATAGTTGGCATCGAGGCGGTGCTTGGTAACGACGATAAAGATGATGCGGTACGTGAGAAAGATGATGGAATGCTCAAGCGAATCGGTGCAAATAATGCCGCGATTAGTTTGAGCCGACAGTGGCTGAATGGCAAGGGCGTGGAATATGCCATGCTGTTTCCCCAGTACGTTTCTAGTAATTCTTCGGCACCGGAACGGTGGCTGAAAAAAGGAGAACTTGTACTGCTCGATAGTGAAAAGACCGATTATGAACGATGATCCAATTCCTATCAGTTTGGTTGCCAATTATATGTTCTGTCCACGTAGAGCATGGCTAGAAGCAGTCGGAGAACGAGTTGATTCAGCTCAGATGTCACAAGGCACCTATGACCATCGTAAAGTTGATTGTATTGCTGGAGCGGATGATTCGGATGATTATCGGGCAGTCAATGTGCGACATGAGGTATGGGGAGTAGCAGGCCGGCTGGATGCTGCAAAGATGACTGATGAAGGGGTGATAATTCGGGAGTATAAAGCAACACCTGTGAAACGCGCGATGATTGTCACTGATGCAATGCGCACGCAGCTTGCTTTGCAGGCAGCTTGTTTGGAAGATATGGGCTTTCGAGTTGCCGGTGCAGAGATTTTCTTTACAACCCACCACCGCAACGTCGAAGTGGAACTTGGCAGCGAAGATTACGAACGTGCCCATACTGCTGTGAAGGAAACTCGTGCATTAATTAATTCGGATTCCGCTCCGGAGCCATTAGAAGATGATGCGCGATGTATGAGATGCTCTCATGTTGGGGTTTGCTTACCAGAAGAACGTAAATTGACGTCCGTGCGCCATCGGGTGATGGTGACTTCACCAGATAATCAGGTTACACATTTGGCAACGCCGGGAGCGAAAGCATTTAGCAGAGCAGGCCGAATGGTGGTGCTAAAGAACGGTGAGGAAATCGCTTCGATTCCATTGGACACGATTCAAGGTCTGCAGGTGCATGGCAACACAGACCTTTCCAGTGGATTAATGAGGGAATTGATGTGGCGGGATATCCCTGTGCTGTGGTGTAGCGGCACGGGGCGGTTGTATGGGTGGACGATGCCGTCCTATGGACCCAATGGGTCAGCTCGTGTTCAACAGCACGTGGCTTCCCATGAGGGGCGTCTTGGCTTGGCCCGAGAATTTATTGTCGCTAAAGTGCACAACCAATCGGTATTATTGCGACGATCCGACCGGTCAAATCCGGTTCTTGAGCAGTTGTTACTAATTGAGAAAACAGTGCGCAATACTAATCGTTGGCAAGATGTACTTGGATTAGAGGGAAAAGCAGCCGCTCTATATTTCTCGCAGTTCGGCATGCTCATTAAGCAAGATAAACGTGAAGACTGGCCGTGGACTGCAAGAATGAAGAGACCCGCTCCTGATGCATTGAATTCGTTATTGGACTATACGTATTCGTTGTTGCTTTCTGATTGCATACGAGCGTTGATATCCTGCGGGCTAGATCCTCATGCCGGATTCTTACATAGCAGTAAAAGGAATAAGCCGGCGCTTGCACTTGATTTGATGGAGGAGTTCCGGGCTCCCGTGGCCGATTCTGTAGTGCAGACCGTGGTGAACAATGGTGAGGTTTCGCCAGACGGTTTTATCTATTCCTTAGGCTCTTCGGTACGTATGTCAGATATGGCGAGGAAATCGTTGATTGGTGCATATGAACGACGTATGCAGACTGAACTCACACATCCTATTTTTGGGTACAAAGCTTCATGGCGCAGAATCGTTGAAATTCAAGCGCGCATGATTCTGGGCTACCTGGACGGGACACAGCAAACGTATAGAGGTATTCGCATACGATAGGTGGGCTGCGGCAAAAGAATGAATGAACGTAGCATGAGGAACCAATAATATGAGCGATGAGCAGCGTAGTTATCTAATTGCTTATGACGTTAAGGATGACAGGCGACGCTCGCATGTTGCCAAGTTACTGCAGAGCTATGGAGAGCGTATGCAATACAGTGTGTTTCTGCTACGAATACGTCCCGCGAAGCTTATTGCAGTGCAAACAGTACTTGAAACTGAAATAGACTTATTGTCTGATTCCGTTGTGGTGTGTGATTTAGGACCAAGTAATCGCGTCAATCAAGCACTCAATTTCATTGGTGTGCGAGGTTACAAAGATATTGTCATTCCTACGATAATTTGACCGATGGGTGAAAATCCATACGGCTTATTTAAGGAATGTGATTTATTTTTTCGCGATATGCGATAGATGTTTGATAACTAAATAGTGGTACTAAGATAAGGGGGGTGCGGATGTTTTTTTTGACGGTCAGGCGGCCAGTCCAAGGTGTTTGCGGTATTGCACGGGGCTTATCCAGTCCAGTGACTTCTTGATCCTAGTCTCATTGTAGTGGGTCAGGTAGGTGTATTGCTTCAATGTTTGTTGGGCGGGTTCGGCAGTGTTTTTCCGCCCCTTACGCTTACGAAATCAACGGCTCGACGACGAACTGACATCCACGAAAACAGCAATAGCGCCTATTGTTTTTGCGAGATCTGAATCGCTCCTGAATGAGCTACTAGGCATTCGCAATGAGAATATAGCGGTTCTGTGGATCTGAGAATCGAGATTGCTATGTTAGAGGACGTAGCCGTCCTCCACCTCTCGCAGTTTTGTCGGGAAAACCTCCAGTGATACTATAAATTCGAGCCTGCCTTGCATACGTCAAAACGTATGCACTTCATTGAGGAATCCGCGAATGTGGACGTGGCGAGGACGAATGCCCGCTTGCATACGTCAAAACGTATGCACTTCATTGAGGACCGGACATGGGCACACCTCCGACACCCATGCCCATCTTGCATACGTCAAAACGTATGCACTTCATTGAGGAGGCGACCTGAGCCGCCAGCGCATCGAACGCATGCCCCTTGCATACGTCAAAACGTATGCACTTCATTGAGGAGTGAACAATTTCGAGAGTATGCAAACACCGAACGGACCTTGCATACGTCAAAACGTATGCACTTCATTGAGGAGAGCCCCACACTTGCATGAAGCACGGTTCGAGACTCCTTGCATAC